>RCNJ01004278.1_pt1 | contig 15679 bp, 14 predicted proteins | sample 2041171 | NCBI WGS metagenome assembly RCNJ01 (sample SAMN09708213, study PRJNA481090) | feces metagenome | biome: feces | host: Pygoscelis adeliae | place: Antarctica: Rookery Lake | collected 2010-03-01 | reverse complement strand
TTTGGTTTCCAAGTCGCACTTGGCATAAACTAAAGCGGACAGAAATCTTCCCAGCTGCGAATTCATGGTCTCGAAGGTCGTAAAGGTTAGCCTGTAATCTGCGTGCTTTTTGCGCATCACGGCAGCACCCAGTTTCACCCAAATAGAGTTGGTAGGTGTCGTATCGGCTCCCTGCCACTTCAGATCGAACGCGTTGCAGAGACGTTCCAGCATACCCATGGTTTTTTGCGCGCCAAATATAACGGCTTTCTGCACAGACTGCTTGGTATTAGCGATATCCACTTCTTCGCCGTCGTCGTCGCTTTCGTGATCGTGGCCGTTAACAGGCGTACCTCTGTCTACTTCGTCGTCGCTCTCGATCACAACAGCGGTCCTTCGTTGTTTTGAGGTAGAAGGCATGTCTAACTCATCATCAGACACAAGTTCGCTAGGTTGCTTTGCTGGTCTTTTCTTGCGAGCAGGAGCCATCTCCAATTGTTTCAAAGCTTGCGAATGAGCTTCTAGCAGGCGTTTTGTTTCGTGTGGTTCCAGCGCAGGTACTGGTTTTTCCTGTCCCGTCGAATCTCTCTTGGGATGGAGATATCGGTCTACGAGCTCCTTTTGTAGACGAAGGTCTGGAGGCGGAACATTGGGAGGGTCAGATCCACGCCCACAACACTCAAAAACGCGAGACGCGTCGAACAAAGCGCTAGTTTGCCTACCCAGCTCCTGGGTCGCCTTCTTGGATTTGTACTGCTTCGCCTTCTTCTTCGGCGGCATCGGCACGGCTTCTTCTTCGCTCTCGTATTCGGTAGACTGCGCCTCGACTGCTTCGACATCGAGAAACTCTGCCATTGCTTGGTCTACCAAACAATATGACGGAAATGGTCGCAAAATCCGCATCGGAAATCGTTGGGGAACTTTTGCATGAAATAGGGAACCAAGGACTGTGGGCGCGCTTTTGTAGTGCGTTGCAGCGAATCGCTGCGCGCGATTTTTGTGAAAGCGGCGCGAAAGTCTCGGTGGTTATAACAGAACGCGTTAAGCAAAACTATATGGCGCTAGATGAGGAGGAACTGCTGGATGTGTTGTTCGAGAATATGACCGAACACGACGCGATGGATTGTTGCTTCGCAGCTGCTGCTGCTGCACAATCACAAGAGGATGAAACCGAAGACAGCCCCGAAACCCAGGAGTCTCCTGACGCTGAGTCGAGCTACGAGGAGGCGCAAGAACAAGATGTTCAAGCGTCCGTATCAGATAATACGCGCAACGGAGACGATGTTGGAGAAACACCGTCAGTGGCGTCAGAGGATGGGGCTGCCGGACATAACGATTACGAGGATGTCGGATGCGATTCGGAGACGTATCCGATAATGTCTCCCGTAGAATCTTATTGCGCGCCTAATCTGAGACAAGCTATGCTTCGTCAAGCTACGATCCTCAAAAGCGCGATCTGCGAGTACCAATTACCCGTCTATCTGGAAATTCCTGAAATTCAACGCGTGCTCGAGACGTACATTTTTAACCCTGATGGTAGAACTAATCGCGAACATCAGGAGGTTCGTTTCAACTTTTATCCTCCTTGGATGACACCTAAGGCTATCGTCAATTACTTCGTATTCACGACTACTACGGGTATCCCTAAAAGTTGCAAAGCTAACAGGAGCGGGACCGAATCCATGAAACTCATGCGAGAGATGCAATATTTCAAACTCTTACCTAAGTGGCGCTTGGAGAGGACGGTCTCGGGAGCGAGGTGGTTCCGGTAGGAGAGCTGAAAGAAGACGTAAAATTGCCGTTGTTAGAAAAGGACTGCTCTCGTCTGCAGTGGGCCAAAATGAGAAGCGAACACGTTTCTTTTTTCGGTTACCCGTCTCTACACCCACCACCAAAGATTATGCGTATGTTGATCGAGACGCTGCTGCAACCTATAGTCAACGAGGGTGAGGATAGCAGCCCATGCGTCAGCGACGAAGAACTGTGTCATATCATTGATCCAAATAAGAAAATGTCTCGCGATGTTCTTGAAAAAACGATCCACAAGCGTCGAACATCCATGGTAATGGCTATTCGTTCGTGCCTGACACTAGAATTGATGCAGCGCGTTTTTCGCGAGCCGTCCATGATTAAAAAATGTCAAGAAGTACTACATCATCTTTTTCATCACGGTTACGTGCGATTAGTTCGCGAAGTAGCGAAGGCTAATTTGAGCAACTATGCGACCTTTCATGGTTCGACTTATACGTCTCCTTTCAATAATTGCGTGCTCGCTCATTTGATGGAAGGGGTAGACAAGGAGGACTATATCGTAGATACCATCTATCTATTCTGTGTGATGACGTGGCAGACCGCTATGGGAATGTGGCAGCAAGCAATCGACGACCATACCATCGAAATATACAAAAAAGTTTTCGTTCAACAACGAAGAGCTCTCTACAGTATTTCTAACGTGAACGAGCTCACCAAAACTATTGCAAATATGCTTATGGATGGTGACGTTCTGACTAGCGAAATGAGAAAAGCGCTACCGAATTTCATTACTCAGTCCCAAGTATCGGCTTTCAGAAATTTTCTGCTGGAACGGTCTAACATCTCTAGTTTTGCTGCGCCGTTTTTGCCCACGGATTTCATCCCTCTCGTGTACAAACAGTGTCCGACTTCTCTCTGGGAACACTGCTATCTGCTTCAACTTTCTTATTTTCTAATGAATCATGGTGGATACCTATGGGAATCTCCTCAGCTGTCGGATCAAAATAAGACTTATTGTCCGTGCAACCTGTGCAGTCCGCACAGAATGCCTCAGCACAATATGGCTTTGCATAACGAGATTCTTGCCATCGGAACGTTCGAGTTTATGAGCCCCGACGGTAAAAGTTTTAAGCTCACTCCAGAGCTGTGGACCAACAAGTACTTGGACAAGTTTGTTCCTGGTGATTTTCATCCACTGACTGTTGCGCATTTTTCAGATCACGAATCTATGTTTTCTAAACAACGCGACGCATGCGTTACTTCTAGTCCCGAACTCTTCGAACTGATTCGTCAGATTTCGAAAAGTAGGGAGGAGTTTTTGCTCACTAAGGGTAAGGGGACCTATAAAGACCCTGTAACCGGAGAGACCATTTCAGTCGAAGCCTGCGAGCGAAAGACTGGATTACCTCCGACCTGTCAGTCGGGAGGAATTGCTCCGCAGAAAACAACTGTTGAGTCTTTACCGACTAACCACGGGCAGCTTGTGGAGCGCGATGGCCCAACGCATGGTCGACGAGAAAGCAAGGGCGTACGAGCCTGCAGAAGAGGAGGAGGTAGCTACCGACGGAGAGTCGTTGGGGAGCAAGGATTCCGAGACGGAGGACTCGGAAGCAGAAGTGGAGGCTCTGTTCGCGAAAGAGCACACACCGGTGCCTCCGAAGCGACAGAGGCGCATGAGAATCGCAGCTAGACCCCCTACACCGGCACCAAAGAAAGCGCAGCGCAGTAACAGAGGTAAATACCGAAGCTGGATGCGGTACCGCGTCGCGATATACCACGCGCTTAGAGACTCTGTATTTGATTGCAAAAAAGCAGCGCGTATGCTCAAAGACACGTTGAACGTTTACGTTCCGACGAGCGTCTTGAGTTACTATTGCAAACGAGCTAAAGCCGGTTATTAATTCCACCAGCTGTAGGTGGTCGAGGAAAGGCTGTGACTATCGAAAACCCTGAAGCAAGTGATGTTATAGCGACGCGTAGCGAGATCCTGCAACTATTGCTAGAGATAGACGCGATCGCTAAAGAGATGCCCCACCGCAACTACTCGATCCGCAACCGAACGAGAGAGAGCATTACCAGGCAGCTTCACTACCAGCGAGATCTGGAGCGGCTCCGTCGGATGAGGGAGGATGCTGCTAAGCTGCTCGCCCTGTGGCAGAACGCTAACTGACTGCTCTTTTATACACCTCTACCAGGAAGATGTTGAACGTCACGCCCACCGAATACGTGTGGAAATACAATCCCTTATCGGGAATTCCCGCCGGAGCTCAGCAAAATTACGGTGCGACCGTTGACTGGGTGTTGCCAGGCGGTCGAGTCATGCAACACGCGATCGAAACTGTAAACAGCCGCACCCTTAGCCCCGATCAAATCGCGCGTAGGACAGCATTTTTCGAGTATGAGTCAGACCAGCAACCAATCGCTAACAACCGGGAGGCCAATTACATCGCAGCAAACGCTATCGACTCGGGCACGCCCCGGACTGGACTTTATCCTCTGCCCTTCCAAGGACGCCAACGTGTGCAGTTGTCTGGCGGCAGTACAGAGGGCATGACTCAGCTATCTGGCGGCAGGAACGAAGGTCGCATACAACTGTCAGGCGGTCGACACCCACGACCGTGTTCAGGCCGCCGCGGTGGTCTGGAATCAACCTCAGCGGCAACGGCTTGCCCGAACAGTTCGAAACTACGAGCGATGCTCAAAAAGTTTTGTTGCGAACACAAGGCCCTAGTGTCCTTGTCAAGGAACCCGGCATCTACTCGCGACGCGAATTCATGACCACTTTTGTGCCCGCTGTGGTACCACATCCTTTCGACAGTCAAGAACCCGGACAATTCCCAGGCGTGTACAGCGCAATCTATAAGGGAAGAACTAATTTCGAAGACACTTTCTGGGATTGGTGAACTTACCGCTTGTTGTCTGTACTCTATATCCAAATAAAGATTTTGGAGCTCTTGAGCCGACAATGGCTTCGTGCGTTTGATCCGTATTTCTTTCCCTCCGTTGCTCACTACCGACACCCCGTATTTTCGACGGGGGATTCAGTGGTATATCGAAACGAATTAGGAGTTTGTCGTTCACATACAAACGACACGCCATGTTAACTCTCGGTTCGTGTCTGTTCTTTACAGACTACCTCAAAATGGACTTCAATTTCAAGCGACCGGCAGACCCTCCTACCGAACCTGCCCCCAAGAAATTTAAAGCAACAGGCACTCCTGCTACTGTGGATTTAAACTATCCTTTTTGGTATACAAACTCGGACAACGGTGGTGGTGGTGGAGGGGGTGGACCAAATCCACCTATTGTTCCTCCTTTTGTTGACCCCAATGGACCGCTTGTTGACAATTCAGGGCTGCTCAGTATACGGTTACAGAAACCAATCGTTGCTGTAGGGGCTGTCGGTAACAAGGCAGTCACAGTATTAACCGACAACACTCTCGGACTAAATGATAGTTACCAACTTGGTCTAAAGGTTGCACCTAATGGGGGCATCATTGCAGAACAAGACGGACTTAAAATAGACGTTGATCAGGGAGCCGGTCTTACGCTTGGCGTGGATGGTTTAGGTGTATCGGTGGATGACTTATCTTTGGAAATCGATCCTGACTTCAATTTATCTGTGAAACTGGATCCGACCGGTCCATTATCAGAAAGCAGGAACGGAATTATGTTGATTACCGACTCAACGCTGACTATAGACCCCTCTGATGAAAATCCTGATCAATACGAACTAGGTGTAAAACTTAGCACCCACGGACCTATTAATGCAGACGCTGAAGGATTGGATTTAGACTATGACCAGCAGACTTTAACGTTAGAGAGCGCCAGCGGAGCTGAGGGGCATCTGGCGCTAACTGTGAAGTTGGATGAGACTATGCGAAAAACAGATGCAGGTATAGGCATCAACAAAAGCATTATCCCTGAACCGTCCCCTAGCGGGCCTCTTGCTATACGAGGTCAAAATGAACTTATCCTGTCTATCGATAACACATTAGCAGTTAACGAAAGCAAACAACTCACCGTTGTTGGTGGCGGTAGCTCGAGTATTACAGTTACTCCCCCTATATCGAATACGGACAACAATATTTCATTGATGATTGATCCTAGGAGTATCCTTGGTAGGGACACTGCTGGTTTAACTGCTCTTATAAATAACAATGACTTTACCAATCATACCACCCAAGGGCTATCTTTACTGACGCCTATCAAGTACTTATCACCATACTGCATAATGACCAGCGGAGACGTCAACCTCCCACCAACCATTTCGGAGGTTATCTCCTCGACTCGTGCCCAAAAGTGGAAATGCGGCTACTATTTACAGATGGTCAACTCTAGTGGTATTGTTAACGGAAGCATAAATATCCTGTTAGACAAAGCTAGAATGGCTACTGATCCGCCCTCCTACAACAACTTAGAGTTTGCGTTTGCGCTTGGCTTCAATCCTTCTGATCAGGATGTTCAGTATTGTACGCTAATTAATACAGAGTATGTGCCCAATGAAACCGCCGCTAGTTTTTTTGTACCCAAAACGCTGGGAAGTAGTCTTCACGATTTAGCCATTCAGCCTCAAGCACTAAATTGGTTTATGAGTTACACGACAAGTGGGTCGCTGACTACGTTCAAGCCCTCAACGTATCCCGCCGAAACACTGTACACACGGGACTCGATAATGAATTTCTCTGTCAGACGACTCGCAAGTGGTACCAGATCGAATGTTTTATTTTTCAGCTTTTTTCTTCAACTGCCTAATGTGTTTACAAATTATGAGTCGGTGTGTACAACGCCTCTTACATTTAGTTATGTTGCGATCGATAAGCCTAGCTTCTTGGGATTGGGTAGCCAGTCGTGATTATTCTGTTGCGTAGTTGTGAAAGCTCAATAGGTTTGAACCAATAATCGGGGTACAGCGTGATTATTTCCATGTCCATGTCCACGTACATTTTGCGCAAATAGTGGCAAGGAATAGCCCCCAGTTCCCCCAGAGTACCCACCGCGCGAACGAATGCAGGAACATCTTGCGGTTGCACGTTGATCGTCATCCCGTTCACCCCCATAAGATCTCGCTCGAAAAACACCGGATTCAAATTATAAAATTGAGCGGCCGCCCAATTCGCAACCCAATAGAGACCGGCGATCTCGGGCTCATCCTGAAACTGCTGCCACAAAACATCACCGAAACGCTCAGTATTCGCAGCCCCTATCGAATGTCCGATATCTACCACGGTGTAGCCGTGGCACTCGCATGCTCGTCCCTCGAGTATAAAGCGATCGTAGTTAATCAACTGCGCCTGATCAAACTCAAATCCCACTTCTTCGTCCTCGTATTCGTCCAACACGAGATTCAACAGTTCGTCGTCGTCCGTGTTCAACGATTCGGTAGACGACGCGCTCAAATCAAGAGGCCCATCACCATTGTCATCTGATTCGTCAAACAGTTCCTCATACGCTGCCAAATCTAGGGTAACGTCGTCGCCGTTGTTCTGCAACGACATTCAGTTCTGGTGTGTATGGCTGGTCAACCTACCTCTATACTGTATGAATAGTGTGCGGATGCAAGTAAGTTGCGCGATACAGAACAGAGAGAGGGGGCTTTTACGCAGACACGCCACGCAATCGTCAGGGCATTTCTCGGAGTCTGACGAGTAAGGGCTGTGCGTGTGAAACGCCCAACACTCCATGTTGTCCAAACTCCGTTCGCGACTGGCTGGCATGTAGCAAACGCCTCGCATCACGATCCTTCTGTACTCGGGAGGACAAATCTTTGCTAACATGTCCCGAGTAAAGACTGGATTATTTATAATAGACGGGTGAGTGCTCGTCGTGATGTAGATGCGAGCCATCGAAGCCCATTTGCAATGTCTTAGGAAAAGCAGCGGGCTCGACATGGGTTCGCGCACTGGAACGAAACTGTGCGAAATAGTATATCTCAACGTGGTCAGCACCATCTTAAGGTTTGTTTTATTCGCCAGAATGTACCCGGTGCTCAAGAAATGAAAATCGGTAAAGTTTTTCTCCACCAGCCAGTCGCCAACAGATTGTTTGAGTCCCTCGCTCGCGTAAAACAATCTACGCGAAACTAAGTGTATAAACTCTTTCTTAGCTTGAGGAATGAGCTGCAAGTGCGTTTGTAGTCTAACGAGCGTGTTTGCTAAGTAGTAACTGTGTCCTCTAAAGTGGAGTTTCTTGCAACATTTTACGCTAACTACCGCGGATATGTTCTCTTGAATGTTGTACAGATCTTCTCGCGGGTACGCGCCTATCTGAAGCACTGCTCTAGTCATGTATATCTGCGTGAGTTGTTGCGCTTCGTCGGTGTCTTGCGAGGCTGGGATTAGCATTGTGAACCAAATCGAACCGACTTCGTTGTGAAACCCACAGCCTCGAGAGCAAGCAACCATCACCTAGAAAAGCATTTTCATTAGAGTCTGCTCTGTCGTGTGCATGCATACCGATCGCTGTACTAACCTATTCTCTCGTTCATGCTTACCGAGTTAGGAGTGAGAGACATCTCGAAAGCGGTAGTAGCAAGGAAACAAGAGTTGCGGTTCAAACCCAAAGAGTTGTTTCACTCCGGGCGTTTTATTCTAGAACTGAAAAATTCAGTGTATTAGAGCCATTTTGTCCTCCGTTAAGCGCTTCTCATAACGTCTTAGGCTACAGTAACAAATCAACGACACGATCAGCACCACTAACAATATGTACACAATCATTGCGACAATCATAGCAATTTTAGCTTCTTCGCTGTGAAGGTAGAACCAGTTCCCGAACGCAGACATTCTCGCAGATGTCGAACCCTTCACCCAAATCCCATGCTTCGGTGTGTGTAGCACGGCTGTTGGTCGTCTCTCTTCGGGTACTGGAATCGTAGACTCGGGAGCCGATGTAGTGTATGTAGGTGCCGCAAATCGTCGAACAGCTTCTGCTCTGCGGTGATCTTGTTTTATGAATGCTTTCATTCCATGAAATCCCACACATGATTCGTTGTTCATGGTTAACACGTCCCAACAGCGCAAGTCATTTGTGCCAAATTTATTTATACAATAATTGGTGCTGTCCGCGCATGGTTTTGTAAGAAAACTAACAGTGTCCATAGATTTGCACTTAGTACGGTTACATATAATCTCGCTGCCTATTCCATAGCATGAAACGTTGTCGTTTAATGCTACAAAACCCGACCATTCGCATGCAACAAGATAAACGCTCCTGTTTGTCGATACCTCAACCATCGACACTAAATTATCATCAATTTCGGTCGTGTTTTCATTAAAGACAATAACTGTGTCATAATTGTCAGGCATTAACTCATCACCGCTTCCATCACCACTGTATTCGGCATCAAAACTTAGCAAGTTTCTACTGGAAAAAGTTATATTTGGCTCTGCAGTACTGTTAATGTTTTCGGTATGAACCAGTAAATGGGCCGTAGTAGAAACCAAGGTGGTCTCCGGTGATGGTGTTGTAAGCGGTGGTAGTGGATATAGGGTTACAGCCAAATCAGTTTTGAAAAATTGAAACCAGAACGAAAAATCTATGAATAACATTCCACTCTCTAAGAAAAAGAACTCGGAACCATTTAAATACCCCAGAGCAGCACTACACGCCACACCAAACGCATATATTTGCTCTACCTTCTTATTGTCATCTTTAATGTAACTAACTGTTATTGCCTGAATCGCCTCATATTCATTCATATACTGCTTCAAGTCAAGGATCCTCGTCTTTTGTGTTACAACAGGAGCAACCTTCACCAATGGCATCTTGACTACATAATAATGGAGGCATTGTCTTAGTGGCATATGTAGAGCCGATTCCTTAAATCCATCTCTTAGAGCATGTCTAGGGTTGGGATTAGCTTTAAAGGGTGGTCTTGGAAAATAACAATCAAAATATGTTGCGCTCCATGGGGTTCCTATGTTCTTACAATTTAACTCTAATGAATACATACTCGTTGTATGGTACATGCCATATTCCGAGCTTGGTCTATACACATTAGCTTCTATCTTTGAACAATAATAACTGTAAAACTGGATTACAGTTGGGTGATCATATACAGCAAACCATCTAAAATATATATTATTTATAATACTTGTCTTAACTAGAAACCCATTGTGCCCATATAATTCTATCTGACAACCCCGCGCACCAGTCACAACAACAATCCAAGGAAAGTTAAGATTATTAGAATAATCCATTTTCGTTATCCATTTTTGAGTATGATGTGAACGAAATTCTGAAGTAAGGGAGTAGTCACGACTTGAAACGATGCCGGACCAAACGGTAACAACAGGGACATTTTTATGCCATCTCATAATGGTAGCAGGATGCATGACATCTAATGATTTAGCAAACGTTACAATGCCTGCTTGAAGCGAGCATATCGATGGACTCTTCCACAAAGCATCCATATATACTTCGCCACTCATTGAAAATGTTTCACAGAATTTCTGTCGTCTAATGGATGTAACACATACTCTGTACGAAAACCCTCTACCTAAAGTTTTGTCACACACTTCGTGATAGCCTTCGTCCAATCTAGTAATAATTAGCTCGTCGCCAATTTCTATGTTGTTTCGGTACCAATAACTGGAGGACAAGACAGCAGTGTATCTAGCAGCGTGTGTTGCCTCTCTATATTCGTGTGGCCCCGTGCGGAGCAAGTTAGGTTCGATCATTACAATCCTAGCACATTTCTTATCCTGGTTCTCATACTGTCTGCAAACAGCTCCACAGGCAAGACTAGCATAGCTCATACCAACGCAATGCAGTTGAAAATGTTGAAACTCGCTTTTAGTTCCTAACAGCCAAGTCAATGTTCGGAAATCCACTCTCTTAGCAAAATCATCGGGATTCTGTGTTAGTCTTAAAGCATGGCTATTAGGAAGAGCAGCCTTTCCTTGTTCGTACCAATCTACAAGAATAACAAGCGTTCTAGGAGTAACTCTGCTATGTAGTCTCAGCAGAGCATCCATATTGCCATAATAATCCATTTCTAAAGCAGTAGCTGAACCTGAATCATAGAAATGTGCTCCATCTGCTGTAATTAAGTACCCATTGGCATCTTTCATTATGAGCACAATGTCTGTATAGTTTACATATTTCGACAGCAATGCATTAGTATTCTCGTGGGTCATTTGGAGCCAATCAATTTTGTGCGATACATGGTTATAGACACCACCATACACAGGAACATAATTTTCATCAAACGGAACATGGGTATTTTTAAGCGATTTCTTCTCTGCCCACCGTCGAGATCGAGAGTTCCCATGATACGAATCAGCCAATCCGTGGACGAATGCTAGCAAAATCTGAAGCGAAAACTTATGATTGGTATTTTGATTTTAAAAATTGAAAATTCAAACAAGAAGTAAAATAAGTACTTACTGCTAGCACGATCGAAAGACCTCTCATGTGGAAAGCGAGCACTGGATCTGCACACCTCCGAAGTTCTCAGAGCGAGCTCCAGTTGAGGAGTGAAGAGAACACGGAACTCTACAGCTTATATGCTCTGCATAAACCCAGCCTCCTGTTAAACATTACATGTGCTACGTGTGCACTATGCCAGCGTGGAGGGTCGTAGGTACATCGAAAGTTCCAACGTGGAACCTGTCAGCACATTTTTATTGCTGACTAGTTATTATTGAGCTTTAATTTCCTCTTGGCGTGGTGCCATATGTCCTTACATGGGAATAATTGTGAGCTCATTGCAACCTTTGATTTTATGCCACGTTGGAACATGTCAGCAGAAAATAAAAAGTGCTGACAGCTCAAAGGTTAGCATAACGTAATGTGTTAATCATTAAGCCGGAAGTTGGCGACACGCCAATTGCCTTATATGGCTATCTTTTGTTAATCAGTAAACCGAAAGTGGGCGGTCAGTAGGAGGAGCGATGGGCGGAGCAATGTGTATATAAGCAGAACGCTTCCCATGTACGAGCACTTCGCTCGAAGCCACCGAAGTGCTCGGAGCAGGACTACGCTCGACTGACTGCTCGATTGGGACTTAGTCTCTGCTGCTCTCGCTGTGGTGGTAAGTTCTCATACTTAATACTTATGCTCTCTTCATACTCTCTATTCCTCTTTGCTATTCAACTTTATTTTTCTCTGGTTCTCTCTCTAAGCAAAACTCCAAACACCCAGCAGCATGGAACTGCGGCTACGGAACAGAAATCGGTTCTATCGTCTGCACCATTGCTGTGCTGGAAGACAAGAACCACCAAGACTACGAGCCGCGGTATGAACAATATTTTAGACTGGCTTATATGAACATGGTTTTCAACGACAACCCTCTACACAGAGTCATCTACTCCACTACTTCCTGTTCTCCTTCTGTTATTCGGTCATGCAAGTACAAAAAATATGGACATAATTACATTATGTTAAATTGTATAATACGGCTATCGGGAATTCTTAATTTGGAAGTGAATGAAAAATATGATTTTATGAAAGCGGTCGGTGCTCAGTTGTTTCGATTGTATCCGTGTCTACCGAGCTATCCTAGTGATTTTGTAAGCAATATGTGCGGGGTTCCTCTTTGCAATGCTGTCTCTCAGCAACTAATGTTCGGGACAATGCGTATTCGCGTTTCTGCTGTAAATCAAGAGAAGGAGCCTTTCATGGCTCAAAACGATTCTCTGTGGCGTGGTAGAATGAGCACTGTTAAAGTACCGAAACCTGCGAGCAAACCTGAATATACGCGAGCAACTCTTTCTAAAACCGAAGTCGCTCGGATGGTTCCACCAGAATACCACAAGTTTCTATTTGATGGACTATGTTATACTTGTGGGTATAAGACCGGCACCACTAAGGACAGTGAAACTTGGTCGTTTCATTTGCATCGGAACAGTGCCGACGTTGTCGCGTGTTCCTAAGCTAACCGATACCGCGAAACTCGCTGTGTTAAATGCTTGTCTCTGTCTAAGACGCGGTTGTAACTCGCGAAAAGACGCTAGACATCATCCTTATTTCAAATAGACTGTTTAATAAAGACGTTTTTGATTTTAAACAATCCCATTATTTCGCCCAATCAATCGTTCTTTGTATAACATATATGTTACATACACCATTAAAAAGACTGTCAGAACAGCGATTACTAACAAGATAATTTCCAACCACTTATTGTTAGGAACAGATGGGCACGAGATCGGTAAAGTTTGCAAGCGCGGAGTTGACACAGCAAAAGTTGTCAATTGATATTGCGTTATAGTTTCTTTTCCAAGTTCGTCTTCAAGGAAACAGGTATACTGAACAGCATGTGAAACATTAAATACTTGAAGCGAAGCAAACCGAGTTGGCATGTAGGCATTGAAGTCGGTATCTGTTGTAATGGCTGTTTTCTTCTCGCGATGATCTATGGTTCGGGAAAACATTTTCTTTTCAGTTCCTCCATACCTCACTCGCCAGTGAAAACGAGTCGCTGATCGAGCTCCATTCTCGCAACTCAGAAAAACCGAAGATCCTCTAGGTATGTGGTATCGTATGATGTTCTGAATCTTGTCCTAAAATGGTTGTATTCATAAGCAATTCTTATACAATCAATATCTTTAAATTTTCAGTAAAAGTATACTTACGGTTATAACAGGGAGTATGCATATACAAAGTAGCAGCCCGACGACACCCAGCAACTTCATTGTGAAATGAATACCCTACTCTTGTTCACAGGGTATTTAAATGTTTTTTATTATGTAGTAGTTAATTATTACACAGAACGTAATTAGTAGACTAATCCCTATAACAGCAGCGCTAGCAATTATTGTTTCACGACCTTTGTCTTCAACGTGGCATGCATGATTCTTATTTACAACCAGTTTCAGTCGAAAGTCCTGAGTATACATATTATTCCCAACATATGCAGTAAATAGTAAATCATTCACAGATTCATCGACATATGGGACTACGCATTTGTTATACATACAGTATCCAACTACAGACTTGGATGGTGAAATTAGACACGATTGAAATCGATCATTAGATGGTTCAAAGTTACAAGTGTCATTAGCTACTCTCCATTCGGTCGTAATGCCGGGCTCTACATTCACGGGTATCTCGAGTTGAGCCTTACTCCCCACAGGAGTCTCCAATGATAGAACAGGAATAATTGAGTCCTTTTCTTCATTTCTCTCAGTGAACATTACATCGAAGATCTCGCACGATCCGGCGCTGCAACAAATATATGTTCCGCTGTTGTTGTAGATGTCGCTCTTCAGAGTTAATTGTCTGGTATCTTGATTGTAGAACCATCCTTTCTTCTCAGGAAATTGGACGCCGTAGTTCGAAACTTTCCCATGGTCGATTTTGAAATCTAGTATGTATGTCTCGTTCGCTCCTACTATGAATTCATAGTAAGTCCATGATTCGCCTGACGGGCTCTTCTTGGTACAAGACAGATCAACTTCAGTACCGATTGTCTCACGAATAAGATGAGAGTTGTAGAGTGCGTTGACTGTTAGATCCAATAGCTCAACAGCTACCACCAATCCCACAAATACAAACTTCATGGTTGCAAGGAAAGTCAACAAAGTAGAAATTGTCTTCTTCAGAGTCGTATACAGCATCACATCCAGAGACTCTACTTAAATACGAATTTTCGCGCCATTCCTGTCCTTGTTCTGATTGGATTGTTAATTTCTGACGTCTATTGTGACCTGTGATCGAGCGCATGTTGAAGCAGATCACGTATACGTTGTTAAAGGCGGACTTTAAACTCAGAGCGCCACGTATGTCGGAAATCATTACCGATCTGTCGACTATGTCAGCACAATCGTACCAATAGAACCATGGATACTTATCGTTGGGTGGGTAATACCACCGCGTGGCGCACTGTTTCTGATAACGAGTCATGAGTGCGAAGTCACGATGACTTGTAAACCTGTACGCGTCAGCATGTTCCGTCGATCTTATTGGACGCGTGGTATACTGCTGTATCACGGTAAAGTTGTATCTTTTCAGATACTCAGCGAAAACGGTTTTACCACTTAATGACGGTCCGACAACAACCAATCGTTGTGCTTCGGATATCGCAAACCAACATATGATCACTAGGCGGAGCATCTATAAGACATCGAGCAACGCGGAAGACACACATTTCAGCCATGGAGCAACCAGAAAAAAGACGCACTGTAAGTCAGCTCTATGTTTCTGTCATTATGACTCCTACCTTGTATCCTGACTGTTTCTGCGGGTCTGGACCGATACAGCGCACTCTTCTTAGACACGGTTTCGATCCTTCGTCTATCGCGAACGGTCTCGGCAGATTCCTTGCAGTTGACGAAAACGGAGTCGATTTTCTCTACATTGTCGGCACACCGCAGTCCATCGCAGAATCGTTTTACATGGACCTGAAACGGTGTTTGCAGCAAGAGAACGAAATCACTTTTCATACCGGACTCAATACTGTAGCGACCGCTCCTACTTGGAAGCACGTTATTCTGCTGCTTACTGAAAACGGCAGTTATGGTGTTCCTTCTGAGGCATACGAACATGTTATTCTAGAGTTCGGACACAATTACGATGCTCCTAGATTCTACTTACCGTTTGAACGGGGACATTTAGCTGCGTTCGTTTACTGCGGTAACTCGAACGACGGTCCGATCGACAAGTTCCGGTGTCGGAACCCAGATGGCGTCATGTGTGTGCGCAGACGGTTTAAGGGCGCGCGGACTTGCGGAATCTGTTTTGTGATTGGTTGTAAACATCGCATGCGCGCTCCGTGGGTTAGTGGGCGGTTCGACTATGACACATATGATGAGGGGGTGGTCTCAGATGCTTTGGGGACCCCTAATGCTGTGTTTACTGATATGTTCTCGGACACTGATGTATCGAGCATTGGTGAGTCAGATGAGATATCTGATGAAGATTGGTAATCAGGTTGTAAAGTTTGTTAATTGTCAATAAACGTGATGCGTCATTTTATGAGGTATATAATATGATTACCAATCTTCATCAG
>RCNJ01000452.1_pt1 | contig 15686 bp, 12 predicted proteins | sample 2041171 | NCBI WGS metagenome assembly RCNJ01 (sample SAMN09708213, study PRJNA481090) | feces metagenome | biome: feces | host: Pygoscelis adeliae | place: Antarctica: Rookery Lake | collected 2010-03-01 | reverse complement strand
CGGCTGTTCCACCGCCGATACCGGGAGCCCGGCCGACGGGGCAACGACGCTGGGTGGGGCTTCGGCCCAGGCGACGGTGACCAGTGGAACCGGCACCGAGACGGAAGAGGCCGGCAGCACCGAACGGAGCCCGACGCCGTCGCCCACCGAGGATGTCTCGGTGGTGGTGACCGGTGACGTGCTGCTCCACCCGCCGCTCTGGGAACAAGCCAGGGCTGACGGTTCGGCCTCGAAACCCGATTTCGCCCCGCTGCTGTCCGGTCTAAAGCCCTACCTCTCCGACGCCGATCTGGCCATTTGTTCGTTGGAGACCCCGGTGGGCACGGAGCAGGGGCCCTATCGCGGGTATCCGTCCTTCGTGGTGCCCCCGCAGATCCTTCCTGCCCTGGCCTCCACCGGCTATGACGCCTGCACCACCGCCACGAATCATGCCGTCGACGACGGCACCGCGGGGATCAAGCGCACCCTGGACGCGTTGGACGAGGCCGGGTTGGACCATACCGGGACCTACCGCAGCGCCCAGGAGGCTTCTCAGCCATTGATCCTGGAGACCGGCGGAGTCCGGGTCGGCATCGTGGCAGCGACCTACGGACTCAACGGCTTGAGCGCCGACACCGACTGGAGGGTCGATCTCATCGACACCGACCAGATGATCGCCCGGGCCCAGGCGGCCCGTAAGGCAGGCGCCGACGTCGTACTGGCCGGGTTCCATGCCGGCGAGGAATACTCGACACGCCCGACCGCAGAACAAACCAGGATCGCCCACACGTTGGCTGACAGCGGGAAGTTCGACGCCGTCTATTCGCACCACACGCATTCGGTCCTGCCGATGGAAAAGCGTGACGGGGTGTGGATCGCCTACGGGCTGGGCAACAGCGTTTCCTCCCACGCCACCGATCTGGCGGTGAACCGTGAAGGGGTGAGCGTGAAGTTCAACTTCGTGAAGAAGGGGGATCGCTGGACGACGGCGGCTCCACGCTGGGTCGGACACATCATGGCCCGGGACCCGGTGCGGTGGTGTGCTCTGCCAGCCGAGACCCCGTGCACGACGGCAGCCGGCGACGCCGCCTCCCTGAAACGCACGCGTTCGACGTTGAACGTCCTGGATGCCGATGAGGACGGGGCAAGCCCCTGGCAGCCCGGTGCCTCCAAGTGACGTCGCCGAGGGGGATCGTGTCCTCCGCGGTGGGGCGGGCCCACGGCGGGAACTATGCTGAAGCATCCCATTCCTCCGCCGCATGACGCGGCGTGACTCCCGGTTCCGGCCGGGAAAGGCGGTTGCACATGCCCACTGTCGGTGTTCTGGCCCTGCAGGGGGATGTCCGTGAACACGCGGCTGCGCTGGAAGCTTCCGGCGCCCGCGCGGTCCCGGTCCGCCGTGCCGAGGAACTGGCTGGCCTGGACGGCCTGGTCCTTCCTGGTGGTGAATCGACCACCATCGACAAGCTATCGCGCATGTTCGGCCTGTCTGGACCGTTGAAGGAACGCATCGCCGACGGGTTCCCGGTCTTCGGCTCCTGCGCCGGACTGATTCTGTTGGCTGATCGGATCCTGGACCCCGCCACCGACCGCCAGGGTGTGTCGCAGCAGAGTTTCGGCGGAATCGACATGAGCGTGCGGCGCAACGCCTTCGGCCGCCAGGTCGAATCCTTCGAAACCGATCTGACCTTCAAGGGATTGCCGGATCCGCCGCAGGATGCGGGAGATAACAGCCATGGACCGGCGGCACCGGTGCATGCGGTGTTCATCCGGGCGCCTTGGGTCGAATCGGTGGGTGCGGGGGTCGAAGTACTGGCCTCGGTCCAGGTGCCAGCGCGCGGATCAGGCACGGATCCGGGAACGGACAGTAGAATCGTTGCAGTACGTTCGGGATCCCTGTTGGCGACGTCCTTTCATCCGGAAGTCACGGGGGAGCGCCGGATCCACGAACTGTTCATCCAGCTGATCAAGGGAGAAGCGTAAGCATGTCAGGCCACTCCAAATGGGCAACGACCAAGCATAAGAAGGCGGCCACCGACGCCAAGCGCGCGAAGTCCTTTGCCAAGCTCATCAAGAACATCGAGGTCGCAGCCCGTGCCGGTGGCGCCGATATGGCGGGCAACCCTGGCTTGGAAGTCGCCGTTGCGAAGGCGAAGAAGACCTCGGTGCCCAATGACAACATCGACCGTGCGGTCAAGCGTGGTGCCGGGCTGACCGGTGAAGTCGTCGACTACGCCGAGATCATCTACGAAGCACGCGGGCCGCAGGGCTCGGCGCTGCTCATCGAATGCCTGACCGATAACAAGAACCGGGCCGCTTCCGAGGTGCGCCTGGCCATCTCGCGCAGCGGCGGGACCGTCGCCGACCCGGGATCGGTGTCCTATCTGTTCACCCGCAAGGGCGTGGTCTCGGTGCCGAAGAATGATCTGACCGAGGACGACCTGCTGATGGCCGTGCTCGACGCCGGCGCCGAAGAGGTCAAGGAATCGCGCGACAGCTTCGAGGTGCATTGCGAACCGACCGACCTGCACGCCGTGGTCAAGGCGTTGGACGAGGCCGGCATCGACTACGAATCCGATGAAGCCGAATTCGTTCCGTCCATGCAGGTCCAGATCGACGCCGCCGCGGCGCGCAAGTTCCTCAAGCTGGCCGATGCCCTGGAAGAACTCGACGACGTGCAGAACGTGTACTCCAATGCCGACCTCACCGATGAGGTCATGGCCGAGCTCGAAGAAGACGATTAGCACCCGATGGCGTTGCGTGTGGTCGGCGTCGACCCGGGGCTGACCCGCTGTGGTCTCGCCGTGGTCGACGTCGAACCCAACCGGCGGGCCTCCCTGGTTGACGTCAAGGTCGTCGGCACGACGCCGGACACCCCCCTGGACCAGCGCCTGCTGGCCATCGCCGAAGGCATCGACGCCTGGTTGGACCAGCATTGTCCTGACGTGCTGGCCGTCGAGCGGGTCTTCAGCCAGCTCAATGTCAGCACGGTCATGGGCACAGCGCAGGCCTCGGGGATCGTCATCGTCGCCGCCGCCCGGCGCGGCATCCCGGTGGCCCTGCATACCCCCACCGAAGTGAAGGCCGCAGTGACCGGAAGCGGGCAGGCCAGCAAGGCCGCCGTGGGCAAGATGGTGGCCAAGATCCTCCGCTTGGATGAGCCGCCCAAACCCGCCGACGCCGCGGACGCCGCAGCGCTGGCCATCACCCACGGGTGGCGCGGGGCGGCGCCCGGCTCGCAGGCCTCCAGCGGCGTCACCGCCGGCTCCAGCGGTTTGACCCCCGCGCAACGGGCCTGGGCTGCTGCCGAAGCGGCGTCGCGCAAACCACGCTGACCGAGTAGATGGGCCCGGATTCGCAGGCCAGCGGGTAGGATATTCGTAGATATGTTCGGGTGCCGTGTAGCGGTCACCGACAACAGGACGACGCCGGAGGAAGGCTTTTCATGATCAGTTCGCTCAACGGAGTGGTGAGCCATGTGGCCCTGAACAGTGCCGTCATCGAGGTCTCCGGGTTCGGCATGCTCGTCCAGGCCACCCCGCAGACTCTTTCCGGACTGCATATCGGCCGGGACGCCGTGGTGCACACCTCGATGGTGGTCCGCGAGGATTCGATGACGCTTTTCGGCTTCGCCGAACCGGGGGAGCGCCAGGTCTTCGAGGTCCTGCTCTCCGTCGCCGGGATCGGACCCCGGCTCGCTCTGGCAGTACTGGCCGTCCACACGCCCGAGGACGTCAGGGTCGCTGCCTCCGAGGGGGACACCAAGGCCTTTTCCCGGGTCCCGGGCATCGGCCCCAAGGGCGCCCAGCGGATCGTGTTGGAACTGGCCGGCAAGCTCGCGCCCACGGGGGAGGGCACCAGTACACCGCAGGCCACCGCCATGCCGGCGTGGAAGGACCAGGTGCTCCAGGCCCTGACCGGGCTGGGATGGACCGAAAAAGACGCCGAAAAGGCCGTGGTGGCCACCGCGAAGGCCGAGCCCGAACTCGTGGCCACCGGCCACGTGGGCAACATCCTCAAATCCGTCCTGCGCGATCTGGGCCGCGGCGCGTCCGCCGGCGGGCGATAGGCTAGGAACATGACCGAGAACCAGCAGATCACCGCCTCCTCCTCGGAGCCGGAGGAGCGGGCGCTCGAGTCGGCACTGCGTCCGAAGAACCTGCATGACTTCGTGGGCCAACCCCGGGTCCGCCAACAGCTTTCCCTGGTCCTGGAAGCCTCCCGGATCCGCGAGCGGTCCGCCGACCACGTCCTGCTTTCGGGCCCTCCGGGTCTGGGGAAGACGACGCTGGCGATGATCATCGCCGCCGAAATGAACGCACCGCTGCGCATCAGTTCCGGCCCCGCGATCCAACATGCAGGGGATCTGGCAGCGATTCTCTCCTCGCTGACCGAAGGCGAAGTCCTGTTCCTGGACGAGATCCACCGCATGAGCCGTCCCGCCGAGGAAATGCTCTACATGGCCATGGAGGATTTTCGGGTCGATATCGTCGTGGGCAAGGGGGCCGGCGCCACGGCCATCCCCTTGGAGATCCCGTCCTTCACGCTGGTTGGAGCCACCACGCGGGCAGGGCTGCTGCCCGGCCCGTTGCGTGACCGGTTCGGTTTCACCGGGCATCTGGAGTTCTACGCGACCGAGGAACTCGAATTGGTCCTGCGGCGTTCGGCCATGCTCATGGACATGTCCGTCAATTCCGCGGCCTTCGCCGAGATCGCGCTGCGTTCGCGCGGGACTCCCCGTATTTCCAACCGCCTGCTCCGCCGGGTCCGCGACTGGGCCCTGGTCCACGGGATCGAACAGATCGATTCCCGGGCCGCCTGCGCGGCCCTGGACATGTACGAAGTCGATTCCAAGGGCCTGGACCGGATGGACCGCAACGTGCTTGAGGCCCTGTGCACCAAGTTCGCCGGAGGACCGGTGGGCCTGTCGACCCTGGCCATCGCCGTCGGACAGGAGACCGAGACGGTGGAAACCGTTGCCGAGCCGTACCTGGTCCGTGAGGGCCTGCTCGGACGCACGCCACGCGGACGGATCGCCATGCCGGCAGCCTGGGAACACCTGGGGTTGGTCATGCCCGCCCAAGCGGCTCGATACGATGCCCCGGGCGGTCAGTTCGGTCGCCAGGACCCCACCGGGAACCCCTCCGGCAGTTGATGTGTACCCCGGGGAATGGGCTCCCGGTCACGGAACGTCCAGACTGGGCCTATACAATAGTGACTTGCCCTCCGTGGGCGTTGTCGAAAGCGCCCCCGGAAGTCCCCGGAACAGAAACAGGTAGTATCTCTTGACCTCCATCGTATTCGCCCAGTCGGGTGGGCCATCGGGCTTCGACCCGATGACCCTGATCCTCATCCTGGCTTTCGCCTTCCTCATCTTCATGATGTTCCGCGGACGCAAGAAGGCGCAGAAGAAGCAGCAGGAGCTCCGCTCGCAGCTGGCAGTAGGGTCCGAGGTCATGACCAACTTCGGACTGTTCGGAACCGTCGTGGGGATCGACACCGACGACAACAAGGTCATTCTGGAAATCTCCCCCGGAACCACCGCCACGGTCCACGCCCAGGCCATCGCCAAGGTCGTCCCCGTCGAAGAGCCCGGCAACGAAGCCGGCGTGCCGATGGATGATGCCGAGGCAACCGACGGGGAAACCCCAGAGGAGACCCTGCGTCGCCTCGACGGCGAAGGCAAGAACCAGAACGACTAGATGCACCGCGGCGTCGGCCTCCCACCGGCGGCCGACGCCGTGTTCTGCCGTACTCCGACGCCCCTGAGAGGCGTCTTGAGCAGGAAGTCCCCTAATGAAGAAGACTGGCCCGATCAAACACGCGCGCCGCGCGCTGTTGTGGCTCGGCGTGATGATCATCGCCCTTTCGGCAGTGTTGATCAGTGGCGTCGCAACCCAGCAATCGACCTTCTCCCCGAAGCTTGCACTGGACCTGGAGGGCGGCACGCAGATGATCCTGTCCCCGAAGGTCCAAGGTGACCAGGACATCAATCAGGAACAGCTGGAACAAGCGGTGAAGATCATCCGCCAGCGTGTCGACGGTTCCGGTGTTTCCGAAGCCGAGATCACCACGCAGTCAGGCCGCAACGTCGTGGTCTCCATGCCGGGTTCCCCGGATGAGAAGACGCGCGAACTGATCCAGGCCTCGGCGAACATGGAGTTCCGCCCGGTCATCTCCGCTGGTACCTGGGAAGCGACGCCCAAGGCGGATCGCACCAAGAAGGCCGACCTGCCCAAGCCGACGGCGAAGCCCAAGAACGGCTCGGATACGAATTGGATCGACGCCAAGCTGTTGAAGAAGTTCGAGGCCTATGACTGCGCGGCCGAAAGCGCGAAGTCCGATATCGAGAACGGCGCTCCCGACGTTCCGATGATTTCCTGCGATCCCAACCAGCAGGCCAAATACATTCTGGGCCCCGTTGCCATCCCCGGCACGGATATCGCCGATGCCACTTCAGGCATGTCAACCTCCGATCAGGGCTTCAACACCGGCAAATGGGTCGTCAACCTCGAGTTCAACTCGGATGGCGCCAAGAAGTTCGGTGAAGTCACCAAGCGTCTGGTGTCCATGCAGGGCCCGCAGCACCAATTCGCCGTCGTCCTGGACGGCCAGGTCCTCACCGCCCCGACCGCCAACGCACAGATCGGCAACGGCAAGGCGGAGATCAGCGGAAACTTCACCGAGGAATCCTCCAAGGCGCTGGCCGAGAAGCTGAAGTACGGCGCACTGCCGATCAGCTTCGAGATCCAGTCCGACCAACAGATTTCTGCCACGCTGGGCTCGGATCAGCTGCGCATGGGCATGATCGCCGGCATCATCGGGCTGGCCCTGGTCGCCGTCTACTCCTTCTTCCAGTACCGCCTGCTGGGTCTGGTCACCATCGTTTCCCTGCTGGTTGCGGGCGTGTTGACCTATCTGGCCATCGTGTTGCTGGGGTGGGCGCAAAACTATCGGCTCTCCCTGGCCGGCATCGCCGGCATCATCGTCGCCATCGGACTGACGGCGGACTCGTTCATCGTGTACTTCGAACGTGTCCGTGACGAACTCCGGGATGGCAGGAGCCTGCCTTCGGCCGTGGAAACCGGCTGGAAGCGCGCCAAGCAGACGGTCATCGCCTCCAAGGCAGTGAACCTGCTGGCCGCCGTCGTGCTCTACGTCGTGGCCGTGGGCAACGTGAAGGGCTTCGCGTTCACCTTGGGCCTGACAGCGATCGCCGACCTCATCGTCGTGTTCCTGTTCACCCACCCGATGCTGCAGATCCTGGCGCAGACCCGGTTCTTCGGCGAAGGCCACCGCCTCTCGGGTCTGGACCCGTCGCTGTTGGGTGCCGAGCCGCTCTATAAGGGGGCCGGCCGCATTCGCGAATTCCGGCCGACGGTGGACGCCACCAAACGCCATTCCGGCGCCTCCAAGGAAGCCGCGCGACGGCAGACGATCGCAGAACGCAAGCACGCCGCATCACGGACCGCGGACTCCCAGTCAGTCGTGACGAAGGAAGACGATAATGCCTAATCTCGCAAATTGGGGCAACGAGCTCTATACGGGCAAGCGTTCCTACCCGTTCATCGCCAAGCGCAAGCTGTGGTTTTCCATCGCCGCGGTACTGGTCCTGGCCTCGATCATCCTTCCGATCGCCAAGGGCGGATTCAACCTGGGCATCGAGTTCAGTGGTGGTTCCGAATTCACGATCTCGCAGGTCAAGCACGAGGACGTCAAGGTCGGGGAGGAGGCCATCAAGGCCATCGCCCCCGATCACGCGCCCACGGTCACCAACATCGCCGCCAATACGATGCGTGTCCAGACCGAGCGGTTGACCAATGAGCAGACGCTCAATGCCGGTGAGGCCCTGGCGGAAGCCTATGGGGTCTCCGACTCCGAGGTGACTTCGTCCTTCGTGGGCCCCTCCTGGGGCGCCGATGTCTCACAGCAGGCACTATTGGGTCTGATCGCGTTCGTCGTGCTGGTGGCTCTGCTGATGGCCGTGTACTTCCGCACCTGGAAGATGTCCCTGGCAGCGATCATCGGTTTGTTCACGGTGGTGATCATCACCGCGGGGATCTATGCGCTGTCTGGTTTCGAAGTCACCCCCAGTGCGATCATCGGGTTCCTGACGATCCTGAGCTATTCGCTTTATGACACCGTGGTGGTCTTCGATAAGATCCGGGAGAATACCGCGCATACGTTCGAACAAACTGACCGGACCTACATCGAGCACATCAACCTGGCCGTGAACCAGACGCTGGTCCGCTCGATCAACACCTCTGTGGTCGCCGTGCTGCCGGTGGGCTCGATTCTGTTCATCGGTTCCTACCTGTTGGGAGCGGGCACGTTGAAGGACCTGTCGCTGGCATTGTTCGTGGGCATCATCGTGGGCACCTTGGCCACCGTCTTCATCCAGGCACCGCTCTACGCGGTTTTGCGCCACGGTGAGGCGGATGTGCGCGAACACAATAAGAAGGTCCTGGCCAAGCGCGGGGCCGACACACACTCCCAGGCGGCCACCGCCGGCTGACCCGTCACACCCGGGGTGCGGAAGTGACCGCAGAGGTCCACGGGTGCTATAACCTTGAGGAACGGAGAGGCCACGGGCGGTTAGCTGCTCGTGGCCTCCCCGTCACCCAGGCCCCGGAAGCGTAGTGCGAACCGGGAACAGCGAGAGGACCTGCCATGGCGGAACCCACAGCCCGGGCAGCGAACGACGCGGCCGAGCAGCCGGACAAGCCCGACAAGCCGGCGTCACCGCCTCCGGCAGCCCGTCGCCGCGGAGGGACCATGTCGCGACTGGCCCGTTTTGCCGGGCGCAGCACCTCAGGACAACCGCCCATTCTGGAACCCTTGTTGCGCACCGTGAGGGCGAACAGCCCGCGCGAGGATCTTGATCTGATCACCCGGGCCTTCACCGTGGCCGAACGGTGCCACGAAAACCAGAAACGCAAAAGCGGCGATCCATACATCACCCATCCGGTCGCCGTGGCGACCATCCTGGCCGAAATGGGCATGACCGGAAGCACGCTCGCTGCAGCACTGCTGCATGACACGGTCGAAGACACCGACTATTCGCTCGAGGATCTGGCGCGCGAATTCGGTGACGAGGTCGCGATGCTCGTCGATGGGGTGACCAAGCTGGACAAGGTCCAGTTCGGGGATGCCGCCCAGGCCGAAACCGTCCGCAAAATGGTCATTGCCATGGCCCGGGACATCCGGGTCCTGCTGATCAAACTCGCGGACCGCCTGCACAACGCCAGGACCTGGCGTTACGTCTCACCCGAGTCCAGCGCCAAGAAGGCCCGCGAAACCCTGGAGATCTTTGCACCCCTGGCCCACCGGCTGGGCATGAACACGATCAAATGGGAACTCGAGGACCTCTCCTTCGCAGCCCTGCATCCCAAGGTCTACGAGGAAATCGTCCGCATGGTGGGGGACCGGACCCCCGAACGCGAAAAGTACCTTTCCACGGTCCGGACCCTCATCGGCGAAGACCTGCATCAGGCCCGCATCCGGGCCACCATCACCGGCCGGCCCAAGCACTATTATTCGATCTACCAGAAGATGGTGGTGCGCGGGAAGGAATTCGACGACATCCACGATCTGATGGGTGTGCGCGTTCTCGTGGACAGCGTCCGTGAATGCTATGCGACCCTGGGCACCCTGCATGCCCGCTGGAACCCCCTACCCGGGCGTTTCAAGGACTACATCGCGATGCCGAAGTACAACATGTACCAGTCGCTGCACACCACCGTCGTCGGCCCCGACGGGAAACCTGTAGAGATTCAGATCCGGACCCACGACATGCACCGGCGAGCCGAGTACGGCATCGCCGCACACTGGAAGTACAAGTCAGGTGCGGCCAAGACCAAGGCCGTCGGTCAGGACGGGCAGGACCTGAACTGGCTGCGCAGCGTCATGGACTGGCAGCAGGAAACCCGCGACCCCAGCGAGTTCCTGGATTCGCTGCGCTTCGAGATCAACGCGGCCGAGGTCTTCGTCTTCACCCCCAAGGGCGAGGTGATGGCCCTGCCTGCCGGCTCGACCCCCGTGGACTTCGCCTATGCGGTCCATACCGAGGTCGGCCACCGTACCATCGGTGCCCGGGTCAACGGCAAACTGGTCCCGCTGAACAGCGAACTCCACCACGGGGACTGGGTGGAGGTCTTCACCTCCAAGGCCGAAGGCGCAGGACCCAGCCAGGACTGGCAGGGTTTCGTCAAGAGCCCGCGGGCCAGGAACAAGATCCGCCAGTGGTTCACCAAGGAACGCCGCGAAGAGGCGATCGACAAGGGCAAGGACCAGCTCACGAAGGCCCTGCGCAAGAACAACCTGCCGCTGCAGAAGCTCATGACGCACGATACGCTCACCGCCGTCGCCCAGCAGCTGCGCCACTCGGATATCGCCGCCATGTACGCAGCGGTCGGTGACGGGCACACCTCGGCCCAGAACGTCATCGAACACCTCCAGGCGTTGGTGGGTCCAACCCACCCGCATGAAGCCGACTTCGACGAGACCCCCTCGTTCACCCCCGGCACCTCACGCCAGACCCATGATGCCGGTGTGGTCGTCGCCGGAGCGGGGGATGTCATGGCCAAGCTGGCCCGCTGTTGCACCCCCGTGCCACCGGATGCCATCCGCGGTTTCGTCACCCGGGGTTCCGGGATCTCGGTACACCGGGCCGACTGTGCGAACCTGCTGGCCCTGGGCGATCAAGCAGAACGGCTGGTCGATGTGCATTGGGCGCCCACGCAGTCCAGCGTGTTCCTGGTGGAGATCCAGGCGGAGGCGTTGGACCGCAAATCGCTGCTTTCCGACGTCACCAAGGTGCTCTCGGACAACCAGGTCAACATCCTCTCGGCCAGTGTGGTCACCGGTAAGGACCGGGTCGCGACCTCCCGGTTCTCCTTCGAAATGGGTGATCCAAAATACCTGAACCACGTCCTGAACGCGGTCCGGCGGATCGACGGCGTCTACGACGTGTACCGGACCTCCGAAGGCCGACGCCGCAAATAGGGGCATCCGCCGGGACCCGGAACCTCATCGGGGCACGGCCGTCAGGGACGGCAAACCATGCACCAGGTCCCAGGCCGCCCGTTTGCCCGGCCGGCGGCCCGTGGCCTCGATGGCGGCCAACAGCTCATCCCGCCCGCAGGCACCGCTACGTGGGGCGATGAGGCGGCTGAGGACCCTGCGGGCCACGGCCGGCTCGCTGTGGAAGGCGATATCCAGCCCCGTGCGGACCGGCGTCGTCAACGGCATCCGAAACCGATCTTCAACCTCTGTCGGATCGAGCACGCACTCATGGAGCGACAGCCGCACGTGTCCGCGTTGCAGAGGGATGCGGTGGAACCTGGAGACCAGTAGTTCAAGGATCTCCGGAGACCCGTGGAACCCATGGACCCAGGCGGCCGTCAGCCGCCCGATGACGGCGACATCCAGCAGCCGCGGACCGGCCAGGGTGGCCACCGCCGCAGCGCGCAACGCCGGAGTGTCCTCGACGACCGAACACACGAACGTCCCGGGCAGCACCTGGCGCACGACGCCCTCTGCCGAGAGCACCATCAACTCGGGGGCGGCAAAGGGCCGGCCGGGTTGCAGGAGCAGGGGGCCATCGCTTGCTGCTGTCGGATCCATCATGAGCCAACTGTGGCAAACGGGAGGAGACAACAAAAGGGCCGGCCACCAGCCTGTGGATACTGATGACCGGCCCTTCAGAACCCTGCACAACCGCCCCGGGGGCCGCTACGGGTCACGAGGCACCTGCCGACACGGATATGCTTATTCGAAGTCCTGAGCGGACTCCTGCAGCGTTTCGAACCAGGCTCGACGGGCCGACAGGGCTTCCTCCGCCTTGTTGATCCGCCGTTCGTCCCCTGAGGCCTTTGCGGTTTCCAGTTCGGACTCCAGCTCGGCGATGGTGTCCTCGAGCTGCGTGAGCATGCTGTTGGAGCGGGCCTTGGTCTCCGGGTTGGAACGGCGCCACTTCTCGTCCTCGGCACCACGCAGGGCATCCTCGACGGTGCGCATCCCGCCTTCCATGCGCTGCATGGCCGAACGAGGCACCTTGCCGGCTGCTTCCCAGCGGTCACGGATCGGTTCGAACGCCTTCTTCGCAGCTGCCAGATCCTTGATCGGGAGCAGTGCGCGGGCCTCCGCGAGGATCTTCTCCTTGACGGAGAGGTTCTCCTCGAATTCCTGATCCAGTTCCTCATTGGCCCGCGAACGGGCATCGAAGAAGACGTCCTGCGCGGCGCGGAAGCGTGCCCACAGGGCATCGTCGTCCTTGCGGGAGGCCCGCTTGGAGGCCTTCCACTCGTCCATCAGTCGGCGGTATTCCCCGGCCGTCTGTCCCCAGTCGGTCGAACCGGACATGGCTTCGGCACGGGAGATCAGGTCCTCCTTGACGCGTTTGGCCTCGGAGTTATCGGCATCCAGACGCGAGAAGAAGGCACGACGGTGGCGGTCGAAAGTGGTCCGTGCCCCGCGGAATCGCTTCCACAGGCCGTCTTCGGTGGAACGGCCCAGACGCGGACCGTTCTTCTGGGCGGACTTCCACAGCTCGAAGAGCTCGTTCATCCGGTTGCTGCCTTGTTTCCACTGGACCGTGGCGGGATCCTGCGCGGCGAGCTCCTCGGCTTCGACGACGATCGCCTCCCGGGCGGCCAGCTCGCGGGCCCGGTTTTCCTCCTGCGTCTTGCGTTCGGCCTTCTGCCGTTCGGCGACTTCCTGGCGGACGGCGTCCAGCCGGGCCTGGAGGGCCACCAGGTCCCCGACCATGATCCGTTCGGTGACCAGCTGCTGCAGGTGATCGAGGGTCTTGTTCATATCCGTCGAGGGGGCGTGGGCGGCCACACGCTGTTCGAGCAGCAACAGCTGGCTGACGACGTCGTCGTGCTTGCGCACGAAATAGGCGAGCGCTTCGGCAGGCGTGGCGTCCGGGTACTGGCCGACGGGGAATTCCTCGGCGTCGACGATGACGAACACGTGGCCGTCATCGGTGACGCGGCTGAACTTCGCGGCTTCGTCCAGATCGCTGCTGTAGGCCGGGGGAGCGGGGACCACCGGGGTGGCCTTGCTGGACTTCGGTCCTGCCGGCGGGCGGGGCATGGCAGCCGGGGTGGGGACCGGGCGCGGCGTGGCCGAGGGCTTGGGTGCCGCCGGGGGCTTGGGCGCGGCAGCGGGCTTCGGGGAAGCCTCGCCGGCCGGGGAGTCCAGTTCCTTCGGCTGTTCGTCCAGCTCGGTGGCCGGCTCGGTGGCGGGGGCTTCCTTGGCTTCGGGCTCGGTCTCGGGCGCGGCTTCGGCGTCGGGCGCGGCCTCGGCTGCAGGAGCCTGCGTTGGTGCTGTTTCGGGCTCGGCGGCCGGGGTGTCCTGCGCCGTGGTCTGGGGCTCGGAGAGCTGCTGCTCGGAGGTGCCTGCGGGCGCGCCGCTGGTGGACTCGTCGGGCTGGCCTGCGTTGTCGTCGGATTGCGTGGAGCTGTTCACCGCTAAAACTCTTTCGTTCGGAGTCGTTCCGGAAGTTCCCCGGAACCCTTTGTTTCCCCCGTTACTGTACCGAGTCAGTGCTCCAACAAGGTAGTTTGCCGCGGGCCGGGTCGCGATGGCGGTATCGAACGTCATAGAATCGTGCGGTGATCACCCGGTCCCCGGCACGCCGCTGCCGGGCCATCCGGTCGGCAGGAACCCACCATCCCCGAGAAGGAGTCTTCACCCCTATGGCACGCAAGGCCTCATTGTCAGGTTTCCCCGAGTGGCTACCCAACGAACGCCTGGTGGAGCTCCATGTCCTGGACAGCCTGCGGCGCAGCTTCGAACTGCACGGGTTCAGCAACATCGAAACCCGGGCCGTGGAAACCGTGGGTCAGCTGCTGCGCAAGGGAGAAATCGACAAGGAGGTCTACGGACTATCCCGACTGCAGAACGACGACGGCGAGGCTGCCGGTGCCGACCCCAACGCCCTGGCACTGCACTTCGACCTGACCGTTCCCTTCGCCCGCTACGTGGTGGAGAACGCCGGTCACCTGGCCTTCCCCTTCCGTCGCTACCAGATCCAGAAGGTCTGGCGCGGAGAACGACCGCAGGACGGCCGATTCCGTGAATTCACCCAGGCGGATATCGACGTCGTCGGCGATGGGGCACTGCCCTTCCGCTACGACGTGGAACTGGCCCTGGTCATTGCCGACGCGCTCAGCGCCCTGCCGATCGGCGACTTCACCGTGCGGGTGAACAACCGCAAACTGGCCGAGGGCTTCTACCTCGGACTCGGCATCGAAGACACGGCGGGCGTACTGCGCAGCATCGACAAGCTCGAAAAGATCGGCCCCGAGAAGGTCGCCGAAGCCCTGGTCAACGAAATCGGCACCACCGCCGAACAAGCCCGTGCGGCCTTGGCCCTGGCCTCGATCCGCACCACCGACACCTCCTTCGTCGAACAGGTCAGGGCGCTCGGCGTCGAACACGAGCTGTTGGAACAGGGCCTGAGTGAACTGGCCGAAGTCATCGACGTGGCCACGAAACGGGCCCCGGGCCAGGTCGTGGCCGACCTGTCGATCGCCCGCGGCCTGGACTACTACACCGGCACCGTCTATGAAACCGTGCTGGTGGGCCACGAAAAACTCGGGTCCATCTGTTCGGGTGGCCGCTATGAATCCCTGGCTTCGAAGGGCAACCGCGTCTTTCCCGGCGTCGGCCTATCCATCGGCGTCAGTCGGTTGGTCTCCCGGATGTTGTCCGACGGCGGCCTGAAGGCCACCCGTGACGTCCCCAGTGCCGTTCTGGTCGCCCTGAACGACGACGACTCCTGGTACTCCGCCCAGGACGTCGCCGCCGCGCTGCGCGAACGCGGCATCGCCGTGGAGGTCGCTGCCCGGGCAGAGAAGTTCGGCAAGCAGATCCGCTATGCCGACCGCCGCGGGATCCCCTACGTCTGGTTCACCTCAGCTGCGGGCGCCCACGAGGTCAAGGACATCCGTTCCGGCGACCAGGTGGTGGCCGACCCGCAGACCTGGACACCTCCTGCAGAAGACCTGCAACCGGGAATCACCGCCTCCTGACCGGTACGGACGCCTCGGCAACCACCCGGGTTGTCGGTGGGCCCGTGACTGCCGGTAAACTCGACCAGAACCCACAATTGAACCAACGCGTGCCGGGCCCGGGCATCCCCGGGAGCACGCGAGGAACCCCTCGAAAGGACTTCAGTGCTGCGCACTCACGACTTGGGCACGCTCAGGGCCGAACACATCGGACAATCCGTCACCCTGGCCGGTTGGGTAGCCCGCCGCCGGGACCATGGAGGGGTCGCCTTCCTGGATCTGCGCGATGCCTCGGGTGTGGCCCAGATCGTCGTCCGCGACGAAGCCGACTTCCACTCCCTGCGCAATGAATTCGTCCTGCAGATCGTCGGCACGGTCGAGCGCCGTCCCGACGGCAACGGGAACCCTGCCCTGGCCAGCGGCGAGATCGAGGTGTTGGCGGAGTCCGTCGTCGTGCTTAACACCTCGGCTCCGCTGCCGTTCCAGATCGACGATCACGTCGAGGTCGGCGAGGAGGCGCGTCTGCGCCACCGCTACCTGGACCTGCGCCGTCCGGGCCCCAACGCGAACATCCGCCTGCGCTCCGAGGTCAACCGGGTGGCCCGCGAATTATTGCACCACCAGGGCTACGTCGAGATCGAGACCCCGACACTGACGCGTTCGACTCCCGAGGGCGCCCGCGACTTC
>RCNJ01000448.1_pt1 | contig 15818 bp, 13 predicted proteins | sample 2041171 | NCBI WGS metagenome assembly RCNJ01 (sample SAMN09708213, study PRJNA481090) | feces metagenome | biome: feces | host: Pygoscelis adeliae | place: Antarctica: Rookery Lake | collected 2010-03-01 | reverse complement strand
ATATAAACGTGACAAAGTAAACTGGAAAACAAAAACAGGAAACGGAATCGATTAAATCGTCGATGTAAAATGAATCAATGACCGACGGAGACCACACGTGACCACCAAAACACCAAAATCACGAAACCGAGAACAACAAACCCATTCTCACTTACATGAAAGGACAAAGCAAGAATCCTTACCACTGAACTATCAGGCCGTTTCTGTGCTCAGAAAATGGATATGGAACAATATATTTTAACCACTATTTCAGTATTTTAGCAATTAGTATACTTTCTTTAATGCGCGGCGTAGGGTTGCCTCGAGAGAAAATAGAAGAACAGGAGCAGTGCAGTGCTGCGGACGCGTCAATACTAAGAAAAGACGACATGGGACTCAGCAAACAAAATGGCGCTAAAACAGCGTTGCGACCCAGGTACCACGTATCGGATATTTACCCAGTATATAATACCCCAGTACCTACACACGAGATTTCGGCGACTTTATCCGAGTACCCGGTAGTTACCCCGCGTAGCGCCCAAGTGTAATGGCAGCGGAAAGGTCCAAATGTGGTTGCATAAGCGAGTGTTCAGCTGACCTGTCCAGCACGCTTAACTTAATAAACTTGGGAGATGATTTTCTTTCGGCGGCGGTCTACAACCACTACCAGGTTATGGCGGAACTGACTTTTAGCCTAGCTTGGCTCTCAATCCGCTTAAAAATGTCACCGGTTTAATAAGCCCAATACTGGTTAACTACCCAGTACTTACCCTTGCCTAAGACCAGAATACCCTACCTACCCGGCAACCCTTGGGGTACTACTGGGTGGTAATTTCTGCAATGCTACTCTAGTAGTTGATAGTTGATAGTAATCAGCTTGGGCAACACAGCAACAGAATATATACACAAAATCGACGTTAACGGCTATACCTGTAGAAGTATCCGCCGAAGTTATAACGATGACCAAGTCACAACGAAGTATTTCAGACTCGCTGGAATCAACTTAATTATCAATGATCGACGATTAGGGTTCGGTAGGAGGCGGACAACCGTGATGACCGGTGTCCTCTCCCGAATAGGCTCTACAATCTCTCCGGTACATAGCTCGCAGCTACTTAAAAGTACATCTTGAGTGACGTACTAACGAATTAATTACAAGCAGGATATACTACCCCTAAACTCCCGCTTAAAGAGACATTGAAATACATCCCTATCACTGCACAACGTGCACTTTGTGCTCAGCACAACTTCAACTGACTATGCTTTAGCAGCACCAAGTCCACTACCACACAGCTCGCCCCATTTAATGCCATGAAATCCTCTAGGTATCCCACACTTCTCTGCCGTCCACGAAGCCAGCGCCGTCTCAAACGCCCACGCCAGGCTAGCTCTCATCCAGTTCCTCTTCCGGCCCCAGACCAAGACTTCTGCAATTGTGCCAACGCCGTTCAAGATAAAAAACCACATGATGCGTTGCAGGCCAACAGGAGAGAGTAGTGGCGAGAGACTGACAACGTGGAAAATTCCCATTAATGCGAAAACTGAGATGGCTCCGAGAGAACGCGCCCATGGTAGCGGCAGCCCCAGACGCAGACAAAGGAGTCTGACGGGCCCATATGCAAGGGAAGTGGATGGCGAGGAGAAAGCATTGTGCCATGTTTCCGACCAGAAGCCTTGCAGACTATCCGCAAGATACAGAGGCCCGAAGAGCGCAGGACTGCTCTTGTAGCGCAGGATGAGCTGCAGCGTCGTCCACAGGATGTAGATGGCTAAGAGCACTTCAAAAGCTAACACGGTCGAGTTGCCCTGCGGAAGCATATGCAGCACCGCAAAGAATCCAATGTGGATGAGCAATTGTGTCTTCTCGCTGAACTTTTCTTGTAGTTTCGGTATCCGAGTGTGATTTGGCGTGAAGGATTCGTACCTCAGTTCCGTCAGTAACAGAAGCGCATGCAACCAAGCGGGAGGATTTGGATTGCTGGTGTATGTTGGAATGGAGTGTCGACGAGTGAATATGTCGAGCAACTTCATAAGTGCAATAATGACTGATACGGTGTTAACTGGTTCTAACCATACGAAGTCCACGAAACGAATTGTGAGAGCATCGTCAATGGAGAAAGAGACGTACTGGTGAAGTATTGCATCGACTTTACAGGCGCACAGTCTATGGGTGTCATAGCCGGCGCAAGAATGAAAAGTATTACACATGGGGCGGTGAACACCTTGTAGAGTCGCTCGATCCCTTTGACCTTGAAGTACAGGGAGAAGTAGAACAACTCGGCCGGTATCAGCAAGTAGAATGCCGCGCGCGCAAATTCATCCCTCACTTGATGTATGGTCGGCACTAGCTGTGCTGCTTCATGCGCCGTCGCTAGATGTGATATGTTCATTGTGTTTGCCCTGGACAGTTGTGACCAGCGCGTCAATGTATGTCTGTCCCACTGTCTCTTCTGTTTCTGAAAATTGGACTCTGGTTTCTTTGACGTGAGGATTGGCGTGAGCACTACCGAGCTGTCACCTTGTTGGTGCTGACACAAGACTGAAAGTCAATCAACAGCTTCGGAGGTTACAGTAATGCAAATTTCGCGATGAATGCGCCCGTGTTTGGAGTAGAAGTGCGGCCAGCGCTCAATTGGACTTCAACAGGGCATTGCGAAAGGTCGCCATGCCGCATCAACCGGTCATGGTATGTATGTGACCATTATAAATCGGGTCCTCCCATGCTAAAGGCATAGAGAATAGCATACGCTCGGGAATTCCGGATGCACTTTCAGCGGCCGACCAAGTTGATTAATGCAAGATGATGCCATCGATTGGCTGGCGCAGAAACCATAAATATGGATACTGGACCTGTCTTCATGTGCCGCTCACGTCATACGCTCACGTCATAAGAGTAGCCGATCAAGCGCCAGCCTTATACAGTACCTCGCGGCTCCAACGCGCTTAGTTGTTTCACTTTGATCATTCCGTCGCCGACAGAGGTGGATACTGTTAGATTCCAAGTCGAGCATAAATTCCGAGCTGAATGTATCTTACTACTTCCAGAAGGTTTGTTGCTCATGATGTCCTTGGCAGTTGGCGAAAGATCATTTTTGCCGTTTACTAATCAGTTCGCCAACGTGCAATCTTCTTCAGTGAATGGCGAATGTTGTTTGACGATTTGCATGGAAGTTGGGCGGAGGGAGAAGATTACTTGACAGCTCGGCAAGATTCAGGTACGTCGTACGAGTAAGTATAACAGCCACTGGCTTGAAATATTGGCAAGTTGCGTTGCGGCGGCCGCTTGGGCCCGGCCTCCCTCGATGCCGCTTCATCGACATTACTCTTTGGCCGTTGAATTGGGACATCATTGGCTGAGCTGCAACGTAGCCAGAACACGTCGGAGACAGATAGGTATTGATGTGCTTGTTGCCGAAATGAAAATATGGTGTAATCTCGATTAGAGTTTAGAGGGAACCGCGGCCGGCCGTTCTGAGGAGATGGCTCTAGAAGTTGCATTATCTCCATGTTACACTTCTCTTTTACAATCAGAATCGAGGCCGGTAAACAGGGATAAGTATCTGAGTAATTCTCTTGATCGTCTTCTTCCAATTTCGTAGTCATCTTTAAGCACAAGCACAAGCCTCCATTCCTATCCATTATCATTTAAACCCAACTCTCCCTCTGATCATCCAAATGTCCACCGTTTGATTCGTCACTGGCTCCTCCTGCGGCCTTGGGAGGTCCGTTGCAGAGTATGCACTCCAAAACGGCGACAACGTGCTCGCCACCGCTCGCTACCGCTCGCAAAGCATCATCCTCAAGACGATCTTATAGACAATTACATCCCAGACCATCTCCTCACGCTCTCCCTCGACGCCGACAACTACGAAGTCTTCCAAGAAGGCATCAACGGTGCCACCAAGAAAATCGGCATAATTGATATTGTCATCAACAACGCTGGCTATGCCGATCTTGAAGCATTTGAGGACGCTTCGATCGAGAGCATCCGTGCCCAGTACGAGACCAATCTCTTCGGCGTCATCCACGTCACCAAGGCCGCCCTCCCACTCCTTCGCAAGCAAGGCTCTGGCCACATCTTCCAAGTATCCTCCATCGGCGGACGCCGCACAAACCCAGGGTTGGCCGCTTATCAGGGCGCCAAATGGGCCGTGAGCGGCTTTTCCAGCGGCCTTGCTCAAGAGGTTAAACCTCTTGGAATTAAGGTCACCGTGCTGGGGCCAGGAGGAATGAGGACAGAGTAGGCGTCTTCGTCGGTTGAGGATGTTACTCCTGTCAGCGAGCCGTACCAACAGACTGTTGACAGCGCTTCTGCTTATTTCAAAGCTCTGTCTGGTAACGAGCACTGGGATCCGAACAAGGTTGCGGCTGTCATCGACACTATGTATAAGACAAACGACCCTCATGTCCGCTTGATGATCGGCCAGGATGTGTTGGACTATTACGGTGCAACGGACAAGGCTTTGAAGGAGTCGGACGCGAAATGGAACGATTTGAGCCTTTCTGCTGCGTGTGACGATATCGCCCCTGGCGCGGACAAGCCACATAGCTCCATGAGGGGGCTGTTATCCGGGTAAACTTAATGACCAACTCGCAGTCTTCTACGATGCTCCGTTCTCGTCACTCCTCAGAACTGGTGTGTATCGCTGAGGACAACTTGCGACTGTCTCGGGTGCAAGGTTCTCTGTATCTTGTTATTTTTGAGGCGTAGTCTGATGCGTTGATAGTATTCTGAAGGAATAACGACCCTGCTCAAGTGCTTGTTTTTACCGTAGTTACATATACATTACCTATATCCTTATGCTAGACCATTTGGCTTACTCTTTGCAATTAGCTGCTTCACTTAACGATAAACCTCGCTGAAAATGAATCGCATGGCTACCCAGGTGCATCAGTGCTTCTCAATAAAAAGCTTGTTTAGGGTCTCGCGAATCATCAGCGGAGTGGCCTGAGCCTAAATTTCATTCTAAGTCCTACTTGTCGTAATTTATACTTCCGACACGTTCTTTTTATTTCTTACTTGTACACTAAAAGCCACTATGCTGACTTTTCGCACGCCACCGTGGCATTGCCAAATATTTTCCCAGGCTTGCCCTAACACCCGCTGCACACGCTGACCCGAAAGCACTACCAAGCATTAACCTTACAAGCAATTCGAGATCTCCTAGTTTCTCAAATATACCACATTTACCGTTTGCGGTTACGATCGCGACGGTGGTCTCTCCCCTTTCTATTCCTCTTGTCCTTCGGGGGGTCAACAGGGATATCCTTCAGCTCTTCGTACAAGTACGTCACCATATAATCGTCAATCGACTTGATAGGCATTCCTTCGGCACTCAACTCGTCTTCAACCTCCTCGATCAATTCGCCATTAACCATGATGTCCGGAGCTGGGGTAGCTGCATCAAGTGGTGTAGCTGAATCTTCCATTGGCGTAGCTGCGGCAGATGGCTTGGGAGTTGTTGCGGTCGAAGCGGCATTCTCAGCAAAGTCCTGATCGTCGGCTTGAATCTCCTGTTGAGCCAATTTGGCAGCCACCACATCTTCCTTATCCTCAGCTTGTTCTAGAACACGCTGAACATTCGTGGTATTGCTGCCACCACCAAGAACGCGGTCCATAGCGGCGCTTGCGGCTTCGTCACCATCCAGAAGCTCATCGTCGACGTCGCCCTTGGCAATCCGGTCGTCAGTCTTTTTGTTGAAGTAGTCCGTAGTGAATTCGCCCTCTTGAATAACGACATCGTCCAGCATACGCTTCTGGTTGGCTTTGCGGAGAATGTTGGCTTCAATCGTGTGCTCAGAAACGAGACGGTAGATGTGAACCTCTCGCGTTTGTCCGATACGATGAGCACGATCTTGACACTGCTTGTCCATAGCAGGATTCCAGTCAAGATCATAAAAGATAACAGTATCTGCGCCGGTCAAGTTGATACCCAATCCACCAGAGCGACTGGACAAGATGAACACCGGAATACGAGTATCGTTGTTGAATCTATCTGTGAGGATCTGGCGTTGCTCAATTTTGGTGGCACCGTCGAGACGCAGGTAGCGATGACCATGGATGTTGAGAAATTGTTCGAGAATGTCCAGGACTTTAGTCATCTGGGTGAAGATGAGGGCGCGATGACCACCAGCAACGAGTCTGCGAAGAAGCTTGTCCAGCGCTTGGAGCTTTCCGCAGTCGTATTGAAGGAGCCGCTTATCCGGAAACTGGATAGAGAGTCGCATGCGAGCTTCGTGGAACGGATCAGGAACATCACGATTCGGTGAAGTCTGAAAATACTCCACACCACGCCGCGAAAGCACAATAGGGAGGGCATCGGGCGCCACAATGGGAGGCGTGATGCATGCAAACTTTCGGAGGTAAGGATCCATTTCTTCTGCCCTCTGATTTAAGTTCACGACCATGTCCTTGAGAACAGATGACGATTCGCATATCCACTCAAGTACGCGTTCGCGCTTGGTCGGCCGTCTGGTAAAGATTTTGGACGTTGCTCCTACATCCAGATATTCGACAAGACCCTTTCCGTATATTGGTTTGGACTGGCGACGGAGCGCATTTAAATAGACAATGTGTTGGAGCTCCTCAAAACGGCTCCAACGGGAAGCGCCCTCAAGAAACGTGAGGTTGGACCTGACGGTCGACAAGTCCATTTGTGTCATGGCATTCTGCGCTCTGATTCGCTGTGCCTCGCGCATGTCCATCAACACACGCTGCGCTGTGAGCATATTGCTTCGTTCATTGACGGCCAGTGACAGTTGTTCCTTTCTGGTTGGGATCAGATTCAAGAAATCCAGGCTGACGGTACTCATCAAATCCTGATGCAGAAGGCGCTTCCGAATTATGAGATCCGTCACTTCAAAATCCGCGATGGCTGACTTTTGCATTGGGAAAGAGCTCGCAATCGGCCTCTCCAAAAAGAGATCGGGATGGTTGCAGACCTTCCGCAGCTGCATAAGACAGTTAATGATTGAAAGGTAATTTCCTGATGCCAATGTTTCGCGCGTTCCCGACCTGCTTAAGAAGCCATCATACAACTCTCTCTGGCGCCTGGAGAGCCTACAATACTCCACATGCTCGTATTTCGCGGGCATCTGCTTCTCCACATCGGCTTTCATTCTTCGGAGGAGATAAGGGCGCAGAATATTGTGGAGTTTAAGAATGATTGCTCGTGACTCGTCGTCCATTGTTTCACGCCCGTTCTCCAGAATCTGCTCTTGTGGCTTCTTGAACCAGTCAGAGAATTCATGCAGCTCAGCGAACCCTCCCATGCCTTCAGCTTCCCCATCAGAGGGCATTAGAAAAAATAACAATGACCAAAGCTCGGTTAAATTGTTTTGCAATGGCGTACCGGTGAGTAGAAGCCGAGCACGAGTGTTAAATCCGAGTAGAGTTTGCCACCTTTGTGAGCGAAAGTTCTTGATATTGTGTGCCTCGTCCAAGATCATATAGTGCCACCTTCGGCGTTTAAACACCTGAGCGTCTTGTATGACCAACTGGTAGGAGGTAATGCAAACATTCCAAGTATCGTCGTCGGTCCAACCTTGTCGTTTCTTCCTTCTTTCGTCCTGGGTTCCGTAGTAAGCGAGTATTTTAAAGCCGGGACACCACTTCTTGAACTCCATCTCCCAGTTGAGCATCACACTTGTGGGAACAATCACTAAATGCGGGCCCCAAACATGATGCTCACAAGCAAGGTGGGCCAATAAAGCGATTGTCTGAATGGTCTTGCCAAGACCCATCTCATCTGCCAGGATTCCATTTGTGTTTGTGGCATAAAGACCAGCCAACCAATCTAAACCATCATGCTGATATTCTCGCAGGGTTCCTCTTAACAAGAAAGGGATTGGCGTCTTCGCCTTCGAAGACGGCGGCTGGACTTGGAGCTGTGTGTCGGGGAGCTGTGTGTCGGCAGGAAACACAGTTTTGCCTTGTTGCTGTAGTTCGACTGAAGACACGGAATCAATCTCAGGTGGCTTAGTGACCGATGTTCTAGGGCTATGCTGGTTGCTGCGATTTGGACTGCCAGCGTCTGCCATCTTCACATCTTCGCGTTCCATCGGGATATCATCGACGTCCATAGTTATAACTTCAGAAAGCGGATGCGGAGTGGTGCTGGCCCGTCGTTCTCCATTCGGCTCTCCGCCTTCATCCTTCGTTGTCGTAACCTGGCTGGGGACTAAGGATTCACTGTGCTCATCTCCCTGATTAGCACTATCGCTATTTGGGCCCTCAGGACTTGCGTTTTCAATGGCTGTTTGCGTTGCAGCTGGCGGCTGCGAAGCATCAGGTATAAGAGAAACCTCATCTTCATCGTCCAACATGTCTTCGCCGTCAGAATTTGCTATCGAATGCGTCTTTGGTTTGACGCCCAGCTCCGCCAAATCAGAAACTCCGAGAAATCCTAGCAGTGAGGCGTCGCCGGCATCGTCGTCGTCCTCATCATCGCCCTCATCATCTTCTTCATCGCTATCCTGACCCTCGTCACTTGATCCCATATCATCATCCATATCGATTGACTCGTCGCTGTCGTCGGCCATATCGCTCTCAATGTGCACGATTTCCGCCAGTTTGGACTCATCATCGACGTCGGCCGAGACCACTACTTCATATTCGCTCTGTGCTTTCGGGGTTTCCGGTAAGTTGGAATATTTAGCCTTGAGTTCATCCACGGTGAGGTGTTCGTCGCCACCTTTGTCTCCGTCTCCGGTCTCATGGTCGGGATCTGCTTCGGACTCAGAGGATGACATGTTGCTGTCGCCGTCCTCTGATCCTCCTAAACTGTCTTCTTCGTCCTCGCTACCTTCGAGGTTTTCTTGCAAGTCGTCCTCATCTGAAAGCATGGCCTCTGAACCCTGTCGGGATCCACGACGCTCCTTCAATTTTTGATCGGCAAGATCCATGGTTGCCTTAAGCTTCTGATTCAGCTTAACCTGCTCTGCTGCATCGTATTCTTGCTGTCGCCGCCTGTTGACTTCTGCGCTGACGTTTTCCCATGTGGCCTGTAGCGTCTTAACTAGCGACTTGTACTGCAACTCGGCTGCTATGCGAGCCTCGGCTTCTAGTTCTTCCTCGGACTTTGGTTGTTTTCTACACCACTCATCCCTGCACGCCTCTGCTAACCGCTTCGCATTCCGTTTATGTCTCTTGTGCTCGTCAAGCATGAGTAGTCGAAAATTTGCGGCGGCTCGAACAAGGTGGTCTTGGTGTGAGTACTGCTTTGGCATGCGAAACTCGCGCTCTGACTCGTCCATATACACCGAGCTAACACCTCCACTTAATATACCGCCTGGCGCAGCGGCCTCTTCCATTCGTAAAATTGTCCGTGCCTCTTTCAAGGCCATGCTGTCTGTGAAAATGAAGTCGTCATCGGCGCTGAATAGCCCACCCTCATCCAAGGGTTTAAACCCCGCATTTTTGAAGTACTCGTCCAAGGTATCATACTGTCTTGGCCTCCGCAGGACATGATCTGGGTGCAAGCGAGGACGCTGGGCTTGCTTGACCTTCAATCTTATTCTGGGCGATGTCACTCTAGTTTCGTTGGTAAAGGGATCCTGGTTTTCTGGTTCTGGCGTCAACGCCGTCTGCATCTCAGATGTCCGCGCAGAGCGGCGAGTTCTCGAGTTTGGTGTGGCGGTATGGCCATTTTGTAGAGAAATGAGGGTATTCGCACGTCTGCGAGCTCGACCGAAAGATGAAGGGTGCTTCTCAGATATAGTGGTGGCTGCCTTAGAGGCCGATTGCGCATGGCTTTTCGTGGACGTGGTTCCATTAGGAAGGTTTCCTTCGCGTACTTTTGGCGGCCTGCCTGGGCCTTTTTTTGCTGCAGCAGGCAGTTGTGCCGTGCCTTTCATAGGACGTGTTGGCGATTGAAACTCAAATGGCAATCTGTTCGTGCGACTGGACTTCCTAACTCCGTCGAGTGTGAATGACGACGGGCCTTCGGCTACTATAGTCTTCCATGGCGGCGACTCCTTCTTTGGACGCGTTTCGCTGAGGCGGCGCCTCTTAGACGGCGGTTCATTACTGTCGACATTTTCATTGGCGGGGCTTGCTTTGGGCGTCGCTGGAGGTTGAAGCTTAGAGGTATCTTCTGGAACAAATATATATTAGAGGTGTGTCTTTTGTTGTTAATGCAGGTGATGCTGGATGTGAAGTGTCCTTACCAGAGATTGATTGATGTTCTGAAACCTCGGACGCGATCCCCGACATTTTGTCTGTACGTGCGTTGCGCACTACCGTGTGCACCACGAAATTCGCATTTGCGAAATCAAAGGTTGCATCAAAAGATGCGTGATGCTTCAAAGATCACGCATACGAAGTCTGTATATAGCCAGACCTTCGTGTGGGGTGTTGTTGCGTTATGAACGTTGATTTGTGGTCTGTCAAGGTGACAGAAATCTAAATGGGATGAAGTAAGCCGCAAACCGGGATTTAGCGAATCTGGACTACCAGGGACAAGGACATGTACATGAGCTACCCAACGCGGGACGAATACCGTTAGGCAAGCTTGACAACGAGCCACAGTCAGTACACAATTCTTCAATTAAATACATTCCGACAATCCTACCAATCACCACAGATGTTATCACGACAGATTGCGCAGCGCGCCCAACCTCTCAGGGCTGTTGCCCAGGCAGCTCGCCCAGCTGCGACCATCCAGAAGAGATTCCTCTCCCAGGCCGATGTCGAAGACCCAGGAATGGTCAGTTGAGATGCGCGTTCAATTCTTTCGCGAAGCATTGATTCTGACTCTATTCTACAGAATGGTGGCTACGTCAACCCACCAGCGATTAAGCGCCAGTTCCGCGATCCATACGCAGATTGGTGGGACAAGCAGGAGCGTCGTAACTACGGCGAGCCACTTCACGAGGACAACGATATACTGGGAATGTTCACTCCATACGAATACACACACACCGCCCCAGGAAAGGCCATCTTTCAGATCGGCTGCTTCATCACCGCCGTCTTCGGTCTTTGCGCCGTGGTAAAGATGTCATACCCAGACAAGCAGTCGGCCCCAAGAGAATTTGAGGGGGGTTTGGAGGCAGAGCTCGGTGGACCAGGTGCCGTCAGAGTAAGCAGCGAACGACTGTGAAATGGCTTGAACTATGTACTAACGGTGCAATAGGCGCGCATGGCCGGAGACCCACACCCGTAAGCGATTGTTACTCTGAGCACTGTACATACACAAATGAAGCCCGTTTTATTGAGCGTGCGGCACTAGCAGCGTTGAAATGAAGTTCTTCCAGTTACTGTCATTGCTTCTCTTGCGAGACCGTCGCGGAGCAATCGCCGCCAATCACTTTTCGTTTCGGTAGAGTGGTGATTGGCTCTCCGTTCCCATGAAGCTGCGATGACTAGAACTTCTAGAATGGACGAAGTATATATCGAATCAACATTCAGAAGATCTCAAATCGCTCTTTCTTTTGAGTTAGTTATGCCAAGTCTTGAATAAGAGCTCCGTTCTCACCAATACGACAATACCTTGTGTCGAGGAAGGTGCAATTCTTTTGCATCCAACGCGTGTGTTGGGCATATGTATTATTGTCTCAAAAGTGGGCATTCTGAGCTTAATGATGACTCCTGCCAATCTCGCAAGTGGGTGGCCTCTTGTTCTTGCCGCCGGAGTTGCCCTCTTGTCAGAACTCCTTCCCTTTCTGCTCCTCCATACGAGAGTGGGATCTCGGCCCATTTGAGGTATCACGAGCAATCAACCCAGTCCCGTATTTGCCAGATCGCTGGCTCTGCTCCTCCCTTCAACTCAGCTAAGGAAGGTGCTTTCAAGGATATTGGTTCAATTCCCCCCAGGCACCGCTCTTGTAAAGCCAAGAAGAGAAGTTCACGGAGGTGTCATCACTTCTGCATCGTTGAGAGCTCGCCACAACCCTGGCAGTTCATGCCATGATGACAGAAAACAGCAGGCTCGACGATTATAAGCCCTGCTAGCGCGTTCACGCATTCGCGAAAACGAAGGGTCCCTGTCGAGATTCAGCTTCTCGGGAAGGCATATTGGAGAACCGCATGTTCTGTATTGGCTCTAGCAAGAGTATATCTGATACGCCGCCCCTCTCTACTCTCCACCTCTTCTCTCTCAGCATCTCTCTTACTCAGTACATTCTCGTCGGAGCCCTCGTCTTCTGAGCAGATACTACGGAGCGCTTTGGAGCTCAAGGACCTGTCCCGCGTTTTCTTACCCTTTTTGGTTCTTCCCTTCATTTCAACGCCTGACGTCTCGATCCTCTCGTCAACATGCGTTACAAGAGCTGGGACGTTCTCCTGTTCCCGGAGAGATCGAAAGTGCCGGTGCAGGAGTTCAAAACTTCGTGTCATGTCGTTCAGGATGCCTGTAAGAAGCCCACGCCTATTGTGCGACCGATATATGCTAATGGCCTGACGCTGCTGAATGTGCTCCGTTGAGAAACCCAATGGTGCTTCTTCCGACTGTTACCTCCTTTGTGCCAGCTCTCAAGAAAGGCCAGCCTTTCCGCCTGTCCATACATTCTTGGGAGACTCCAGAACCAAGCCAATTCCTCCAGAATTATAGCAAACATGCCGACCAAGTCGTCTTCGAGGCTAGGGTTTTCATTGATGGCAAGCTCTCTGGGTAAGCCACATAACAGCATGATTGGATGCTTCTATGCTAACAAGCTGGACAGCTATCGCTATTTTGGACGAGACGGACCATGGCCGGCAATCATCGAGACTGGCATTAGTACGTCCTAGAGCCAAGTCTTTCATTGACATCAACTGACTTGTGAACCCTCAGCAATCGACAAGAATGGCGATGTCGAGCCACTTACTTTCCCTGCCTTCCACGAGGAGCTTCTCAAGCAGAGTTACTGGAATGCAGGTGATGAGCTCGGGCGTATCAAGGTTGTCATTTCAGAGGGATTCCCTCGATCCTCCTCGACCGTGCCATTCGAGCGCGTGAAGAGTGTCGTGGCATTCTCTTTTCAGCATGCTCCCCTCGGTACTTCACCTATTGGAGCAGAATAGTAACGCGAATGACAATACTAATACTCAATCATAGATGTTCTGGAGGCTTCGGCCATCGCTTGGCCGAATGCGACAATGTGGCGGCAGGTATCGTTCGCTGCAGGCACCTTGCCCACTCGTACCACACATAGAAACCCGAGCGAGAGCGGCGTCGATGCCCATAGTCACTCCCCACGTCGCAACTCGACATCTGCCCGTACACAGCTACCGCCACCACATATGAGCTTGATGCGCCCGCCGGCTTTCAATGCTGCGCCTCGGGCTGCAAGCGATGACCCTTTCACAAATGGCAGTGCACCAACCTGGCGTCATGCCTCTGGATCTTCCGCGGATGTCTCCATGCCAGATTATAGCACCTCCAGCGCGGTCTCGAGCCGCAGAATGACCGAGTCGATTGCGCATGAGAGAGACCACCGCCGCTACCAAAATCTGCAAAGCCAAGGAGCTGTCGACACCTTATGTGAAGCCCTGAAGACGGTGAGGGACTCTCGCTCAGGAAGCAGTGAAAACCCAAATAACGTGGCAGTATTGAACGAGAGAACTCCAGTCAGCACAGAGTTCTCCGTCGGTAGGTGGAGCCCCTTCTTTGCGCCATATGCCACTAACGGTTTGTAGGTGCAGCAGAATCAGCGCCCCGAGTACCACCACCAACCATGAGACTCGCCTCTTCGGACAGTGGAAAGAGTAAGTGTGCAAGCCGTCGTGTGACGCCTTCGGCCAGTGATGAGGACGAGGCTGATCCTCGCTCGTCGTTGTTCAACGTCACAACCTCAGCGGGCAATAAGAGACAGCGCATCGCGACGCCTTTGGCCATCAGAGTAGCTGAGTTGGAGGACGAGCCAAAGGTTCCATCGCTGTCTCGTAGCGAGTCACTCGCAACACTTTTGCAGAACCAAGAAAACAAGGAGAACTAGAAGAACGGCATCGTACCGGTAATGATGGTAGAAGGCGGATTTTGTTTTATAAACTTGCATCCTTTAGACGAAGCAAAGCTTGATAGGATGGAAGGTATTTCTGTGTCAGACATCAGGGTCAGTTTGGGATAGCATGGTTATGCGGATGCGAGCCCATCGAGGCACCTCGCACATTTCGAAGTGCGTTTCTGTATCCTCTTGGTCATAAACCATAATTCCTAAACCGCAGCCTAGTTTTACAAAATTCGTAGTTGCTGTGATACATATCATGCGCGCTTGCTATGCTCTGCTTCGGGCAGTAAAATGCCCGGCGTGAATTCGCTGTAAACAGCAGCCTTCTCGTCGCCGCCTCCTCCGGCTGTCTAAAAGTCGTGCCTTTCATGCCAAATTAAAAGAATGTGGCGGCCATTGCGTTCCTCACCGCTTCCATGCCCGCTAAACTTAAAAAAACCAAAATCCTGAGCTTTTTACGGCTCCTCTTTCACCTCGTGTATTATGTGCACCAAACGCCGTAACAATGCTCGATTTCGTTCGTGGAAAAATTGGCCCTCGAATGGCAATGTTTATGCACCATTTTCATTTCTCGTCATGCAAACCCTCCGTTTATCTCCCATAAATAATGGCAGTTGCTCGACGGCAAATATCCGTCGCCGTGTTCTTCACTTCTTTCTGCTGCCGCCTCCAGCACCCGTAGCGGTGATCTTCGAGGTGGACATGAGATCGCCGATGTACTTTTGCAAGAACTTATTATTCGAGTCAAGCTTGTCATGCTCCTCCTTGACAGCCTCAATGCGGTTAAAGATTTCTAGCAAAGATTCGTGAAGTTTCTGCGCGTGTCTGTAGGAATGTGTTAGTCATGAAAATATGGACAGACGGCCGCGAGGCTGCCGGCAGTCCATCGCCGACGAAGCTGATTGAAAGGGTATGACTGACTGTGACAATTGGGCTCTTGCCTCCTGGCTCATTTTCTCCAGGTCTTCACTGTTTCTCCGCGGGCTCATGGCTCTCGCGTCATCCTCGTCGAAGACTTCATCTCCTTCTCTCAGCTCAACATTTGGAGCATCACGAGAAACAATAATCGTGCCGCTGTTCTTCCTTGTGCTAATCTTGGGACGAGGCAGGTGGTTGGGTGGCAGAGAAGAGTCTGCGTGGCCGCTCTGATGGATCGAGGAATTGCTGGATGTGCTCGAGGTTGGATACTCGGGAGACGGTTCGGTGTGGTGGAGCGCCGTCATGCTGCGTGCGTTTCTGTGCAGCAAGCCGACTCCTTATGGATGAGAGGATATGCAGGAGAGGAGTGCTCTGGCTGCGTGGCTGATCTTTAGTTCGTGTACGGTGAGGAGCTGGCAGTGTTGCTGGTCTCGTCAAATCGTGGTATATAATGACGGAGTGTAGAGGTTGGTGGGATCATGTGTATGCGGAGACGTTATGTGAAGAAGTGGTGGTATCCCAAGGCCCTGGTAACCATCGAAATAATCGTGACGATGTGGTCGCGTTTGCTGAATGTGTTGTGGCTATGCGGACTGAGGACTATTGTGCAAGACACGTAGAATAATAATTACTAAGGTGGGCTGACTCGGAACAGCGTCGTGTGTATTAGTTTGTTTTGTGTGTGTTTTGCTCGGTGGGGGAGGCTAGGAAGGACAAGTTCTCATGAACTCTTTTCACGCCCTTTTGCTTGGAATGAATTTGAGCCGACTTTGGAAGAAGAGGTACAAGAAGTACAGTACAGCGACCTGCACTTTGCAGAGATGCAGTTAGCGGTACGAGTGGCTGTGATGAACAAGACGGGACGCGCAGGAAGCAGGACAAGGGAGAGAGGGAGCGCAGGTAGCTCGGTTAGGGAGGGAGATGCTTCAGTTTGTGCCTGAAGGGTGTCGCTGGGGGGGGGGGGGGGGGGGGGGGGGGCGGGGGGGTGGGCGGCG
>RCNJ01000447.1_pt1 | contig 15836 bp, 11 predicted proteins | sample 2041171 | NCBI WGS metagenome assembly RCNJ01 (sample SAMN09708213, study PRJNA481090) | feces metagenome | biome: feces | host: Pygoscelis adeliae | place: Antarctica: Rookery Lake | collected 2010-03-01 | reverse complement strand
CCGGCGTGGACGACCACTACGGCTCCGATAAGAGCTGACGCCGCGATGGGGCCGGGGGGACGATGAGCGAGGGTGACGCCGAGCAGGCGCGGTCGACCGTAGGCGTGTCGCCGGCGAACGTCGGCGGCGGGGTCCGCTCCGCCTTCGGGGAGGCGGGGAAGATCCTGCGGCTCTTCCTCGAGGTCGCGCGTGGGGTGTTCAGACGCCCGTTCCAGTTCCGTGAGTTCATCGGACAGTCCTGGTTCATCGCATCCGTCACCATCCTGCCCTCGGCGCTCGTCGCCATCCCGTTCGGTGCGGTCGTCGCCATGCAGACGGGTTCTCTCGTCCAGCAGCTTGGCGCCGAAGCGTATACGGGCGCGACCGGAGTCCTCGCCGTCGTTCAGCAGGGCGCCCCGTTGGTGACCTCCCTGCTCATCGCGGGCGCGGCCGGCTCGGCCGTCGCCGCCGACCTCGGTGCCCGGACCATCCGCGAGGAACTCGACGCCATGCGGGTCCTGGGGATCGACCCGGTCCAGCGACTGGTGGTCCCCCGGGTCCTCGGCATGATGCTGGTGGCGGTCCTGCTCAACGGGTTGGTGTCTATCGTCGGCATCAGCGGCGGGTACGTCTTCAACATCCTCCTGCAGGGTGGCACGCCCGGCGCCTATCTCATGTCGTTCGGCGCACTCGCGCAACTGCCGGACTTCATCATGTCGTCCTTCAAGGCGCTGATCTTCGGCCTCATCGCGGGCGTCGTGTCCTCCTACTGCGGCATGAACCCCAAGGGCGGGCCCAAGGGGGTCGGCGACGCCGTCAACCTCGGCGTGGTGCTCACCTTCCTCCTGCTGTTCTTCGCCAACCTCATCCTCACCGCCATGTACCTGCAGATCGTTCCACCGAAGGGGTCGTAGATGGCGATCCGTACCGACGTCGGGGTCAGGCGCGCGAAGCTCCGTGCGCTGGCGCGTCAACCGCTGGACACGGTCGACAGCCTGGGCGACCAGTTGGCGTTCCATCTCCGGGCCATCCGATGGATCCCGCAGACCCTCGTCCACTACCGTCACGAGGTCCTCCGGCTGATCGCCGAGGTCACGTTCGGCGTCGGCGTGCTCGCCGTGCTCGGCGGCACTATCGGCGTCATCGTCATGATGAGTGGCTTCACCGGTGTGGTCGTGGGCCTCCAGGGGTATGCCGCGCTGGACCAGATCGGCAGCTCCGTGCTGACGGGCTTCCTGTCCGCCTACGTCAACACCCGTGAGGTGGCCCCGGTCGTGGCCTCGTTGGCACTGTCGGCGACCGTCGGGTGTGGTTTCACCGCGCAGCTCGGTGCGATGCGGATCTCCGAGGAGATCGACGCACTCGAGGTGATGGCCATCCCGAGCGTGCCCTACCTCGTCACCACCCGAATGCTCGCCGGCTTCATCGCCGTCATCCCGCTGTACGTCGTCGGACTGCTCGCGTCGTATCTGGCGACCCGCGGAGTCAACACGATGATCCAGGGCCAGTCGACCGGGTCGTTCGACCACTACTTCCACCTGTTCTTGCCACCCGAAGACGTGATCTACTCCTTCGTCAAGGTGATGATCTTCGCGTTCGTGCTGGTGATGATCCACTGCTACTACGGCTTCACCGCGACCGGCGGTCCCGCCGGTGTGGGCGTCGCGGTCGGCCGCGCGGTCCGCACGACCATCGTCGTGGTGGCGATCCTCAACTTCTTCGTCGGCCTCGCGCTCTGGGGCACCACCACCACCGTGAGGGTGGCGGGATGAACGAGCTCTCCACGGTCGCCAAGCGGCTACTCGCGGCACTCTTCGTGGTGATCGCCCTGGCGTTCGTGTCGACGACCATCGCCGTCTACAACCGCGCGTTCACCGCCTCCGACAGCGTCACGCTGATGGCGGACGAGGTCGCGTATGCGCTGCCCAACGACGCCGACGTCAAGGCCCGGGGGGTCCTGGTCGGCAGGGTCGCGAGCGTCGAACCCGCAGGCGAGCGGGTGCAGGTGAACCTCGAGTTCGATCCGGAGCTCGCCGATCAGCTGCCGGCGAACATCAGCGGCCGTCTGCTGCCCAAGACGCTCTTCGGTGAGCGGTACGTGGACCTCGGCTTCCCCGACGACCCCCGGGGCACGCTCGAGCCGGGCGCGTCGATAGAACAGGACACCCGGGGCAACGCCCTCGAACTCGGGCGGGTGCTCGACGGGTTGCTCCCCGTCCTCGAGGCGGTCCCGCCGGAGAAGCTGGCCAGCACGCTCGGCGCCCTCAACCAGGCCCTCGCCGGCCGCGGCGACGAGATCGGCGCGAGCCTCGTCGAGATCGGCACGGTCTTCGACGGCATCAACGAGGAGCTGCCGGCGCTGGAATCCGGGCTCCGGGACCTCGCCACGTTCTCCCAGACCTACACCGAGGCACTGCCCGACCTCGTCCACGCGCTGGACGCTCTGCGTACGACCGGCAACACGGTCGTACAGCGTCGAGACGACATCGCGGACGGTCTGCAGCGGGTGAGCTCGTCTTCCGAGGTCCTCACCGGCTTCCTCGCCGCCAACCGCGATGACCTCATCTCGCTGGCCGCCGACTCGCGGTCCACGCTGGAGTACCTGGCCGAGTACTCGCCCTCGCTGCCGTGTACGGTCCGCCAGTTCACGACCGCGCTCGAACGCTCCGACGACATCCTGGGCGTCGGCACCGCCAATGAGGGCATCCGCGTGACGATCGAGATCGCCAATCCCAAGGGCCGTTACGTCCCCAACCAGGACGAACCCCGCTTCTTCGACAGCCGCGGCGCGCGGTGTTACGAGCCGGCCGCCCCGCCATTCAACTTCGGCGGCGCGCCCGGTGGCGCGATCGCGGACGGGTCGTTCCAACCGCCCACCCGCAATCCCGGCCAGCAAAACGTACCGGACCTGCCCAACCCGCTCCTGGATGATCCGGCGGTACCGTCGCTGCGCTCACGGGGTGGGGTGCCCGCCGCACCGGGCAGGGCGGTTCCGGAGCGGCCCAACGACCCGTTCCCCAACACCGTGACCGGTGGGCCGTCACGCGGCGCCGATGGTGACTCCCGGACGCTGGCCTACGCGGGCTCGCCGTTGGAGAACGACACCGTGCGGACGGTGTACGCGGTCGCGGCCGCTCGGGAGACCTCGGACATCCCGCGGTGGGTCGGCGGTCTCGGTGCCCCCGCGCTACGTGGGGCGGAGGTGGGCTTCCGGTGAAGACCTCCCTCAAGGCACTCTTCCGCGGTGGCGTCCTCGCCGCGTTCGTCAAGCTGTGCGTCTTCGTCGTGGTGACCACGATCCTCAGTACGGTGCTGGCCACGACGATCCGGGGCGGCAACAGGGAGGACGGCACCGAGTACTCGGCCATCTTCTCCGACGTCACGATGCTCGAGGAGGGTGACGACGTCCGGATCGCCGGGGTCGTGGTGGGCCACGTGAGCGGCTACGAGATCCACGAACGGGACAAGGCGAAGGTGCACTTCACGATGGCAGGGGACCGCACCCTGCCGTCTAACGTGCACGCCACGCTGCGCTTCCGGAACATGATCGGGCAGCGCTACATGAACCTGTCCCGTGAGCCGGGCCCCGTCCGCCCGCCGTTGCCGGAGGGCACCACGATCGGGATCGAGGACACCACGCCCGCCGTCGACCTCACCGCGCTGTTCAACGGGTTCCGTCCGCTGTTCACCACGCTGCAGCCGGACGACGTCAACGCGCTGGCGGACTCCCTCGTGCGCGTGCTGCAGGGGGAGGGCGGGACCGTGACCAGCCTTGTTCAGCAGACCGGGCAGCTCACCAACCACCTGGCCGACCGCGACCGGGTCATCGGCGAGGTCATCGACAATCTCACCAGGGTTCTGCAGACCGTCAACGAGCGCGACGTCCAGTTCCAGCAGCTCGTCGTGACCACGCGCATGCTCGTCGAGGGCCTCGCCGCGGAGCGGGACGCGCTGGGCAGCTCCCTCGAGTCGATCGCGGACCTGACCTCCTCGGCGGAGAACATCGTCACTGCGACCAGGCCTAGTGTCACCGAGTCGCTCGATCACCTGCGCGTGGTCACCGACGACATCTACGCCGACCGGGACGTCGCGGCCGAGGTGCTGCGGAACATGCCCGTCAAGACCGACAACCTCATCCGGATGGGGTCGTTCGGGTCCTGGTTCCAGTTCTATCTCTGCGGTGTCGACGTAGTGAAGGGGGAGGGCCGCAACGTGCCGAATCTGCTCCCGAACGGCGGCGGCACGATCAACACGCCGGTGTACACCAACGCGGCGCCCCGGTGCCATGTAGGGAGTGTCCCGTGAGTCCCAGGAAACCCGTCAGGGCAGGTGAGCACCGGATCGGCAACGCCACGATCGGCGCCGTGGGAGTGGTGTTGATCCTCGCCCTCACGGCGGTGTCCTTCATGCTCGACTCGCTTCCCCTGGTGGGCGCGGGTCCCAAGTACACGGCGTACTTCTCCGAGGCCGCGGGACTGGCGGACGGCAACGAGGTCCGCGTGGCGGGTGTCAAGGTGGGAGTCGTGTCGAACGTGGACCTCGACGGTGACCGCGTCGAGGTCGGTTTCCGGGCGAAGGACGTCTGGCTGGGCGAGGACACGAGGGCGAGCATCCAGATCAAGACGGTGCTCGGACAGAAATACCTCGCGCTCGACCCCGCCGGGACCGGCGAGTTGGAGACGTCGGAGCCGATCCCTCTGGAGCGGACGGTCGCGCCGTACGATGTCGTCACCGCGTTCTCCTCGGCCGCCGAGACCCTGGACGAGATCGACGACCAGTCTCTCGAGTCGAGCCTGGACACCCTCACCGATGCGATGCAGGCCTCTCCGGACGAGTTCCGCGACGCCGTCGACGGGGTCGCCCGGCTCTCCTCCACCCTCTCGAGTCGCGACCAGGAGCTCCGCGAACTCCTCGCGGCCACCAAGACGAGTTCGCGGATCCTGGCCGAACGCAACGACGACTTCCGGCGGCTGATCATCGGCACCGGACAGCTGTTGGGTGAGCTCAACACCCGCTCGGAGACCCTCAAGCTGGTCCTCGCCTCGACGCGGGGTCTCTCCGTGGAGCTCCGTCGTTTCGTGGCGGACAACGAGGCGGACTTCCGCGCGACCCTCGAGAGTCTCGACGGAGCGCTGTCGGTGCTCACCGATCACGAGCAGGAGCTCCGGCGCTCCATCCACAACCTCGCCCCGTTCTACCGGCTGTACGCCAACATGCTGGGCACCGGCCGCTGGTTCGACTCCGTGGTGACCAACCTGATCCCGCCTGGCCGACCCGAGCCGCCGTTCTGGCCCGGTGCCCGCCCGCCGGCACGACTGAGTGGGGTGAACTGATGAGACTGCTCCACAAGAAGATGCCGATCTGGCTGGTCGCCCTGCTGCTCGTGGTGGTCGTCGCCGTGGTCGCGGTGACCTATCTCGCCGTCACCCGGCTGGGTCGCACCTCCATCACGGCGACGTTCCCCTCGGCGGTGGGCGTCTCCGAGGGGACCGACGTCCGGATCCTCGGCGTCACCGTCGGAGCAGTCGACGAGGTGATCCCGATGGGAGAGACCGTCGAGGTGCGTCTGCACGTCCAGCGGGGGATCGACGTTCCCGCCGACGCCAAGGCCGTGCAGGTCACGCCGTCTGTCATCCCTGACCGCAACGTCCAGCTCGTCCCGGCCTTCAGCGGTGGGCAGAAGATGGAGTCGGGTGGGCACATCCCGATCGAGCGAACCGCTACGCCCGTTGAAGTTGACCGGCTCTACGCCTCGGTCAAGGATCTCACCGATGCGCTCGGTCCCGAGGGGGCCAACCGGGACGGGGCCCTGGACAGGTTCATCGAGACGTCCGCCCGGACGCTCGGCGGCAACGGCGCCGCGCTCGGTCAGTCGATCGACGAGCTGTCGCAGGCCGCCACGACCCTGGCAGACTCGAGCCAGGACATCAGTGAGACCGTCGTCAACCTGCAGTCCTTCGTGACGATGCTCGCCCGGAACGACGCCCAGGTACGCGAGTTCAACACGCAGATGGCGCAGTTCAACCAGACGGTCGCCGAACAGCGTTCCGACCTGCAGGGGGCCCTCGGGGAACTGAGCTTCGCGCTCGCCGATGTCGCTCGGGTCGTCCGCGACAACCAGGACGTGATCCGCCGGAACGCGGACCGGCTCGCCACTCTCAGCCAGATCACCAACGACCAGCGTGACGACGTGACGGAGATCCTCAAGGTGGCGCCGCTGGCGTTGTCGAATCTCATCAACGCCTACGACCCCGAGTCCGGCAGCCTGAGCATGCGTGCGAACATCCCCGAGAAACAGGATCCCGCCGGCGTGCTGTGCCAGCTGATGCGCCTGGGCAGGCTGGCACCGGGCGACCCCGTGGCGGCCGAGTTGGACAACCTGCGCAGAGCGGATATCCAGGCCTGTGAGGCACTCGCCCCGGAACGCAACAGGCAGTTGCGGACCTCCAACCCGGATCTTCCGCTCGGCATCCTCGCGGGCGAGATGAAGCAGTCCATCCCGGTGCCGGGCACGGTGCCCGGCAACCGCGGGTGGCCCATGGCGCCCGCATCGGAGAAGGGGACCCGATGAGCCGGAACACGCCCTCGATGGTCGGCCGCTCGGCCCGCGCGTTCGGTGCGGTGGCCATCGTCTCCGCCCTCGCCGCGGGGTGCTCCATGAACCTGGAGGACTACACCCTCCCCGGTGGCGCCGACGTAGGGGAGAACCCCATACATCTCGCGATCAGGTTCGACGACGTCCTCGACCTGGTCGTGCAGTCCTCGGTCAAGGTGAACGGCCTCGACGCGGGCCGGGTCGAGGGCGTCTCCCTCGCTCCGGATGGATGGACGGCCCAGGTAGACATCGTGCTGGACGACGAGGTCGACCTGCCGGCGAACGTGGAGGCGTCCATCCAGCAGACCAACCTGCTCGGCGAGAAGTTCGTCCAGCTCACCCCGCCGGACGGCGAACCGGCGACAGGCGAGCTGGCTGACGGCGACCTCATCACCACCTCGAGCACCCGGACCGCCACGGACATCGAACAGGTCCTCGGCGCACTGTCACTGATCCTCAACGGCGGCGGCGTCGACCAGATCCAGCCGATCGTCGCCGAACTCCGTCAACTCACGGACGGACGGGAGGGCGAACTGACCCGGACACTGCGCTCGGCCGACGAGTTGATCTCCGGCCTCAACCGGCAGCGCGACAGCATCACCACGGCACTCGAGGGCGTCAACGAGTTGTCCGCCCGTGCCGACGACCAGCGCCAGCAGATCCAGGCGGCGCTCGACGAGCTGCCCGCCGGCATCGCGGTGCTCGAAGAACAGCGGCCGCAGCTGATCGAGATGCTGCGCCGGGTCGACGAGCTGGGCCAGGTCGGCTCCGACATCTTCCTGACCAGCCGGGAGGACCTCATCGCCGACCTGCGCGCGCTCCGGCCGATCCTGGCCAACCTCTCCGAGGTCACCCCGGACCTGGTCGAGGTCCTCGGGTTCGTCCCGACGTTCCCGTTCCCCGACGCATCGATCCCGTCGACCATCGGTGGGGCCGCCAACGTGTTCCTGTCCGTGGACGCGACCATCTCGGAGACGCTGCGGAACATCGGCGTCAACCAGGGCGACCCGGTCCCGGTCCGGCCCCCCCAGACGAAGGGTCCGTACAACGTTGACCCCGGTAACCCGTGGGAGGGCGGTAACGGGCCCGACCGACGGACGACGATCGTCCTTCCGCTACTACCCGTACCGCCGATCATGGACCGCGCGGTCGTGCCCAGACCCGCACCGGGTACCTCGGAGTTCTCCGAGGACTACCTGCCCGAACCAGGGGAGCCCGGATTCCGATGAGTCGACTAATTCGCTTCCAGCTCATCGCCTTCTGCGTGATCGCCGCTCTGGGGATCGTCTACGTGGGCGGCAAGTACGCACGCCTACCGTCGCTGGTCGGTATCGGTCAGTACCAGGTGTATCTCGACCTCCCCGATACCGGCGGTGTGTTCAGCAACGCGGCGGTCAACTACCGGGGCACTCCGGTGGGGCGGGTCGGTGACCTCGAGCTCACCGACTCCGGCGTGCGGGTCACGCTCGACCTCGAGTCGAGTACCCCCGGGATCCCCGTGGACACCGAGGCCGTGGTCGCCAACCGTTCGGCCATCGGCGAGCAGTTCGTCGATCTCCGCCCGAGGTCGTACGGTGAGCCGCACCTGGCCGACGGTGACGTGATCTCCGGCGGGCCGGAGGCCCTGCCGGTGCGGGTGGAGGAGTTGCTGGCATCGGTCGACGAGCTGTCGCGCTCAGTGCCACTCGACGACCTCGAGGTGACGGTGGACGAGCTGGGCAAGGCGGTCCAGGGACGCGGTCCCCAGCTGCAACGTCTGGCGGACGCCCTCGTGACGATCTCTGATTCGGGGATCCGGACGATGCCGCAACTACAGGCGCTGATCCGGGACGGCGCGACCGTCCTCGACACGCAGGCGGACCAGTCCCGTGAGATCGTGGACTTCTCGTCGGACCTGCGAACGGTCACGGAGGCGCTGCGTGACTCGGACTCCGATCTCGAGCGACTCATCGACACCGCGCCCGAGTTCGCCGACGAGACCAGGCGTCTGGTCGAACTGTCCGGCGAGCCGCTGACGAGGACGGTCGGCAACCTCTCGGACACCATGAAGGCCGTGGACCCGCTCTCGCCGTCGTTCGTCCTGCTGCTCCAGCTTCTCCCGGCGCTCGCCGCGGGTGGCCTGTCCGTCGCTCCGGGGGACGGCACCATCCACTTCGGGCTCGTGCTCGAGATGGACAACCCCACGCCGTGCACGATGGGCTACGAGGGCACCCAGCAGACCATCGACCAGATGAAGGCCCAGGACCCCTCCTTCGACTGGCAGGAGCAGAACTTCCCACCGAACTACGACGCGCGGTGCACGGTGCCCTTCGGGAGCCCGACCGCGGTCCGCGGGGCAGATCGGGTGGAGTACGCGCACCCGGATGTCCCGCAGCCCTGGGACACCACGCCGAAGATCGACCCCGACAGGCTCAACCTCTCCGTCGCCGGTGAGCAGCTCGCGGTCCTGCAGGGGTTGATCCCCCGGTGAGGTCGGGGCCGCGGTTCGGTCCCGCGCACCGGGGTTCCGGTAGCGTCGCCGACATGAGTCCGCAGGAACGGCCCGGGGACGGGCAGGAGCCCCGGGCGGTGACACGCGGTCCGCGCTGGCTGTACGTCGCCGCGACGGTGGTCCTCGTGGCGGGGCTGGCGGTACTGGGGATCTTCGGCTGGAGGTATGTCGAGGCCCGGCAGGCGCACGCGATCGCCTCGGAGCGGGAGACCGTCTCCGAGGTCGCCTCGCAGGTCGTCATCAACGCCTTCAGCTTCAACCACGAGGACGTCGACTCCTCGCTGGAGTTGCTGGCCGAGGTGTCCACCGGCGAGTTCCTCGCCGAGCAGGAGCAGTGGTCGGTGGACGTCCGCGAGCGGGTGGTCGAGCAGAAGGCCGTCACCACCGCCACCGTCTCCCACACCGCGGTGGAGGAGCTCGATCGTGACGCGGGCACCGCGGCCGCGCTCGTGGTGTTCACCGCGCACTCCGAGCGGGCCGGCGAGCCGGACATCACCGGCAGGCAGGCGATGCGCGTCGACCTGGTCCGGGAAGACTTAGCGTGGAAGGCCTCCTCGGTCACGCAGGTGGGGGTCACCGTCCCGGTCGGCGAGTCGAGCCGGTCCGTCCAGGAACTGACCGATCCGGGCGCGGGCACCGCCCCGGAGGGAACCGGCGGCGGCCGGTGAGGAAAGGGTCCGAGTAACCGATGCCACCGATCAAGCGAAGCCAGAAACCCGCCGCGGCGCCCGTCAGGCGGCGGGTGGCCGGGCACCCCGGTACCACCCGTCCGCGGACGGACGCCCAGGTAGAGGACCAGGGCGCGGACCACGGCGCGATCGAGTTCGGGAAAGAGCCCCGGAAGCGGTCGTGGACACGGCGACCGGCGGGCACGCCCCTGGCGATCGCCGCCGTCGTCGTCGGACTGGCCGCAGCGGGTGCGGGGGCCTATCTGTCGACGAACCCGGGGGTCGAGGTGCAGAACCAGGCCTTCGTCGACCAGGGCGCGACGGACGAGGTGTTGACCGCCGCCGGCGCCGCCGTCCAGCGCCTCGTGTCCATCGACCACGAGAAGCTCGACGAGTACCACGCGTCGTTGGGCGAGTTCCTCACCCCGAACCTCGTCCGCGAACTCGACGAGAACTGGCCTGCGCTCAAGGACAGCTACGAGCAGAGCGAGACCGAGGTGGACGCCCAGGTGCGAGAGGTCGGTCTGACCCACCTCTCGGGTGACAGTGCCGAGGTCCTGCTGGTCCAGGATGTCTCGATGACCCGGGAGGGCGCGGCCGCGGGGAGCACGAGCGGGACCTATCTCGTCGGTCTCGACAGGGTGGACGGGGTGTGGAAACTCTCCCGCATCCCGGATCTCCCCTCCTGAACGTCCGCCCCCGAAGACCCGCCCGCGTTGGTCGACACGAGATCCGGACCGGTCCGCGTCGGGTCCTTGACGAAAAGCCTCGGACCCGTCACTCTTTAAGGGCGTCGGGCAGGTCACACCGCCCGGGTGCGTAGTCCCGACCAGGGGGCCGATGCGGTGCGAACCGCGAGGGCCGCCAGCGCAACGGACGGACCGCGCACCTCAGTCGCACACAGCCTCCGGGGCCCTGCTCCGTAGACGGCTGGACTTCAGTGCCGCCATCGCGTAGATTCGGACGTTGCGCTGGCTGCTATTGCCCTCTCGTCCGTGTCGTGGTGGTTCGTCACCGGTTCATCACCGGTCATGTCGACCCCTTCACGCTCCGGACCAGGGTGGATACCCGTCGGCGGACCGCTCGCAGATACATCTGTGGTCGCCGCCCAGGTGATCACGTGAGGTGCTGGAAGGACCCATCTTGGCAGTCTCCCGCCAGACCACGTCAGTCTCCACCGTCCCCGGTGCGCCCAGGAGGGTTTCGTTCGCGAAACTCTCCGAGCCGCTACCGGTTCCGGGACTGCTCGACCTCCAGACGGAGTCGTTCGAGTGGTTCATCGGTTCGGATGAGTGGATGAAGGAGGCCGCCGCGCGCGGCGCCACCAACCTCGAGGGGGGTCTGGAGGGCATCCTCAAGGAGATCTCCCCGATCGAGGACTTCTCCGGCTCCATGTCGCTGTCCTTCTCCGAGCCCTACTTCGAGGAGCTCAAGGCCTCACTCGAGGACTGCCGCGAGAAGGACCGCACCTACGAGGCGCCCCTGTTCGTCACGGCCGAGTTCGAGAACACGGAGACGGGCGAGATCAAGTCGCAGACCGTCTTCATGGGCGACTTCCCGATGATGACGGACAAGGGCACGTTCATCATCAACGGCACCGAACGCGTGGTCGTCTCGCAGCTCGTCCGCTCGCCGGGCGTCTACTTCGACCAGAACCGCGACAAGTCGACGGAGAAGGACGTCCACTCCGTCAAGGTCATCCCGTCGCGCGGTGCGTGGCTGGAGCTCGACGTCGACAAGCGCGACACGGTCGGCGTCCGGATCGACCGCAAGCGGCGCCAGTCCGTCACCGTGCTGCTCAAGGCGCTCGGCTGGTCCGCCACCGAGATCAGGGAGCGCTACGGCTTCTCCGAGATCATGATGTCCACCCTCGAGAAGGACACGGTCGAGGACACGGACCAGGCGCTGCTGGAGATCTACCGCAAGCTGCGTCCGGGCGAGCCGCCCACCAGGGAGTCCGCCGAGGCGCTGCTGGAGAACCTGTTCTTCAAGGAGAAGCGCTACGACCTGGCCCGCGTCGGCCGCTACAAGGTCAACCGCAAGCTCGGTCTACCGGACCCGGAGGGCGACTCCACCACCACGCTCACGCGTGAGGACATCGCCGCCACCATCGAGTACCTCGTGCGGCTCCACGCCGGCGAGCACTCGATGCAGGTCGAGGGCGGGCGCGAGGTCCCGGTCGAGATCGACGACATCGACCACTTCGGCAACCGTCGCCTGCGCACCGTGGGCGAGCTCATCCAGAACCAGGTCCGCGTCGGGCTCTCCCGGATGGAGCGTGTCGTCCGTGAGCGGATGACCACGCAGGACTCCGAGGCCATCACCCCGCAGTCGCTCATCAACATCCGGCCCATCACCGCGGCGCTCAAGGAGTTCTTCGGAACGTCCCAGATGTCGCAGTTCATGGACCAGAACAACCCGCTCTCGGGCCTCACCCACAAGCGGCGCCTGTCCGCGCTCGGCCCGGGTGGGCTCTCGCGTGAGCGCGCCGGACTCGAGGTCCGCGACGTCCACGCCTCGCACTACGGCCGCATGTGCCCGATCGAGACCCCCGAGGGGCCGAACATCGGTCTCATCGGTTCGCTCTCGGTCTACGCGCGCGTCAACCCGTTCGGCTTCATCGAGACCCCGTACCGCCGGGTCATCGACGGCATCGTCACGGACCAGGTGGACTACCTGACGGCCGACGAGGAGGACCGCCACATCGTGGCGCAGGCCAACACCGAGATCACGGCCGACGGACACTTCGTCGACTCGCGGGTCCTCGTGCGCAAGAAGCACGGTGACGTCGAGGTGGTCGCGGGGACCGACGTCGACTACATGGACGTCTCGCCGCGGCAGATGGTCTCCGTGGCCACCGCGATGATCCCGTTCCTCGAGCATGACGACGCCAACCGTGCCCTCATGGGTGCGAACATGCAGCGGCAGGCCGTTCCGTTGGTGCGCTCCGAGGCGCCGCTGGTCGGCACCGGCATGGAGTTCCGCGCCGCGGTCGACGCCGGCGAGGTGGTCATCACCACCCAGTCCGGGATGGTCGAGGAGGTCTCCGCCGACTTCATCACCGTCATGGACGACGAGGGTGGCCGCCTGACCTACCGTCTGGCCAAGTTCGCGCGCTCGAACCAGGGCACGTGTTCCAACCAGCGGCCGATCGTCGAGGAGGGGCAGCGCGTCGAGGCCGGTCAGGTCCTGGCCGACGGTCCAAGCACCGAGAACGGCGAGATGGCGCTCGGCAAGAACCTGCTCGTGGCGATCATGCCGTGGGAGGGTCACAACTACGAGGACGCCATCATCCTCTCGCAGCGACTCGTGGAGGAGGACGTGCTCACGTCCATCCACATCGAGGAGCACGAGGTCGACGCCCGCGACACCAAACTGGGCGCCGAGGAGATCACCCGCGACATCCCGAACGTGTCCGACGAGGTCCTGGCGGATCTGGACGACCGCGGCATCGTGCGTATCGGTGCCGAGGTCCGTGACGGCGACGTGCTCGTCGGGAAGGTCACGCCGAAGGGCGAGACCGAACTGACCCCGGAGGAGCGGCTGTTGCGCGCGATCTTCGGCGAGAAGGCACGGGAGGTCCGCGACACCTCACTCAAGGTGCCGCACGGCGAGTCCGGCAAGGTCATCGGTGTGCGCGTGTTCTCGCGTGAGGACGACGACGACCTGCCCCCCGGTGTGAACGAACTGGTCCGTGTGTACGTGGCGCAGAAGCGCAAGATCCAGGACGGCGACAAGCTCGCCGGCCGGCACGGCAACAAGGGCGTCATCGGCAAGATCCTCCCCGCGGAGGACATGCCGTTCATGCCCGACGGCACGCCGGTCGACATCATCCTGAACACCCACGGTGTCCCGCGTCGTATGAACATCGGCCAGATCATGGAGACCCACCTCGGCTGGCTCGCCAAGGCCGGCTGGGAGGTGCCGCGCGAAGCGGACGGTTCCCTGCCCGAGTGGGCCACCAAGCTGCCGGAGGACCTCTACCGGGTCGAGGCGGACACCAACACGGCGACGCCGGTGTTCGACGGCGCCGCGGACACGGAGATCACCGGACTGCTCGGGTGCACCCTCCCGAACCGCGACGGCGAGCGGATGGTCCAGCCTGACGGCAAGGCCAACCTGTTCGACGGCCGGTCGGGCGAGCCGTTCCCGTACCCCGTGGCGGTCGGCTACATGTACATCCTCAAGCTGCATCACCTGGTGGACGACAAGATCCACGCCCGTTCCACGGGTCCGTACTCCATGATCACCCAGCAGCCGCTCGGCGGTAAGGCCCAGTTCGGTGGCCAGCGCTTCGGTGAGATGGAGGTGTGGGCGATGCAGGCCTACGGCGCCGCGTACACCCTGCAGGAGCTGCTCACGATCAAGTCCGACGACGTCGTGGGCCGCGTGAAGGTGTACGAGGCGATCGTCAAGGGCGAGAACATCCCCGAGCCGGGTATCCCGGAGTCGTTCAAGGTCCTGCTCAAGGAGCTGCAGTCGCTGTGCCTCAACGTCGAGGTGCTCTCCAGCGATGGTCAAGCCGTGTCCCTCGGTGAGGGCGCGGAGGACGACGACCTTGACCGCACCGCGGCCAACCTCGGCATCAACCTCTCCAGAGACGAGTCCTCGGCGGCCGACGAGCTGGCCCAGTAGGCGGGAGGGCGCTCGCCGCCCCGCCCCGCGACCCAACCTCAGTTCCACCACGGCGGGCCCCTCGAGGACCCCACCGCCCCCGGGGGCCCGCCATCATCCCACCCGGGAAAGGACGCCTACGTGCAGGACGTCAACTACTTCGACGAATTGGTCATCAGTCTCGCGACCGCCGATGACATTCGTAACTGGTCCTACGGCGAGGTCAAGAAGCCGGAGACCATCAACTACCGCACCCTCAAGCCGGAGAAGGAGGGCCTCTTCTGCGAGAAGATCTTCGGCCCCACCCGGGACTGGGAGTGCTACTGCGGCAAGTACAAGCGCGTGCGCTTCAAGGGCATCATCTGTGAGCGTTGCGGCGTCGAGGTGACCCGCGCCAAGGTGCGCCGCGAGCGCATGGGGCACATCCAGCTGGCCGCACCGGTCACGCACATCTGGTACTTCAAGGGCGTCCCGTCGCGTCTGGGCTACCTGCTCGACCTGGCCCCCAAGGATCTCGACAAGATCATCTACTTCGCCGCCTACGTCATCATCAGCGTGGACAAGGAGCTCCGCCACAACGAGCTGAGCACCCTCGAGGCGCAGATGGTCGAGGAGCGCAAGATCGTCGAGGACGAGCGCGACTCGGACATCGAGGCCCGGGCCAAGAAGCTCGAGGCGGATCTGGCCGAGCTCGAGGCGGAGGGCGCCAAGGCCGACCAGCGCCGCAAGGTCAAGGACGGCGGCGAGAAGGAGATGAAGAAGCTCCGCGAGTCCGCCCAGCGCGAGCTCGATCGTCTCGACGAGATCTGGACCACCTTCACCAAGCTGGACCGCAACCAGATCGTCGTCGACGAGGGCATCTACCGCGAGCTCGAGGACCGCTTCGGCGAGTACTTCGAGGGCGGGATGGGCGCCGAGGCGATCCAGTCGCTTCTCGAGACCTTCGACCTCGCGGCCGAGGCAGAGAACCTGCGGGAGATCATCCGCAGCGGCAAGGGTCAGAAGAAGATCCGTGCGCTCAAGCGCCTGAAGGTCGTCTCCGCCTTCCTGCAGTCGGGCAACCACCCGGCGTCCATGGTGCTCGGCGCCGTGCCGGTCATCCCGCCGGAGCTGCGTCCGATGGTCCAGCTCGACGGCGGTCGGTTCGCCACGTCGGACCTCAACGACCTGTACCGGCGTGTCATCAACCGGAACAACCGTCTCAAGCGGCTCATGGACCTCGGTGCACCCGAGATCATCGTGAACAACGAGAAGCGGATGCTCCAGGAGTCCGTTGACGCGCTGTTCGACAACGGACGGCGCGGCCGGCCCGTCACGGGCCCGGGCAACCGTCCGCTCAAGTCGCTGTCTGACCTGCTCAAGGGCAAGCAGGGCCGGTTCCGTCAGAACCTGCTCGGCAAGCGCGTCGACTACTCGGCTCGTTCCGTGATCGTCGTGGGACCGCAGCTGCAGCTGCACCAGTGTGGTCTGCCCAAGCTGATGGCACTCG
>RCNJ01000446.1_pt1 | contig 15885 bp, 16 predicted proteins | sample 2041171 | NCBI WGS metagenome assembly RCNJ01 (sample SAMN09708213, study PRJNA481090) | feces metagenome | biome: feces | host: Pygoscelis adeliae | place: Antarctica: Rookery Lake | collected 2010-03-01 | reverse complement strand
TTTTATTCTTCCTACACATGTATCATAGAAGTACCGCATGGCCAAAAGGCTCCAACGGCGTAAGAATTTATTATTATTATTATTATTATCTTCTGGCCAAGCCAAATTTAACAACCTTCCGCAGCATCAGAAGCGCAAAGATAACCACCTTATCTTTGCGTACTTGACCTGTCTGCAACTGGAAAGGTTTGTTGTGTTGCGCAATTAGCCATTCACAAGTCACTAACCGCGCCCGGCGACATCTTGGTCGAAATTCCCTATCAACCGTCCGGCGTAGAACAACTATCCCTACCTCAATCTCATATAGATGTTGCCATAGTCGACCGGACTCTTACAGAGAAGGCTGTAGCTTGTTATCTAGCGCTGCTCCTCTTCCACAAGGAGCTCAACTGAATCCATCAGGCGCCGTATAGTGCCAAAAGACTCAAATATCAAACACCACAGTTCAAGAAATTTGTCGAATCTATGACTAACCGCTTGCACATCGCAGTTACCGATGAGAGATTGAATTTCAGCCATAATGACGAGCCTTCAAACAACATTCTAGATGCGAGGGTCCGTGGCAAATGGTACGGCGCGCACGGTAGTGACGGTACGGCCCGCGCAAACCCCTATACCGGCATTGTCTGCAAGCAGTGCTAGATGAGGAATCCGATTTAAATGAGAACATCATATCACTAGCTAAAGAGAGGGTCAAAGCTATGACACTGAGTTGCAAGACCTTCTGGATTGCGATGAAGGGTCGCATTGGGGGGAGACTCATTCTGACTAATAACTGGGGCACGGCACACGCGTAAGTGCGATCTTTCCCACCATGGGTTTTTTTCGAATGCAATCGCGCACGACATTTGGCACCTTGAACGAGCTTGCTGTGCGACTGGATTCGTAAACGAAGTGTTTGTAATAACTAGAGGGGTGCAAATGGAAGAAGGAGAGAGGCAGGCTCTGGGAGCGAGGGCCTAGGGAGAAAGAGCGTGAATAAGGACGGGCTCTGCGAGCACGTCGACAAGCAAATCATTTCTTCAAATATATACTGAAAACTCTTTTCCCACCTTGTCGTCCTACAGCCCATAATAGAAGCCACTCTTCCTAGACCATTCTCCCGAGCCCCCTTGAGTGTACCATGCACCCTGTTTTAATAGAGCACCTCAGACTCTAAGATCGACCCAAGTTGTTTTCCAATCCAGCTCCCTCTAGAGGCTTGTCAAATCTTTAGAACCTCTTTTTGAAATGTGTATATATTCCCTGTCTATTCCTGCTGAAGTGGTCGCGGAAGGTATCTGGTATTGTGAAAGCATAAAATCATATTTCCCATCTAAGTCGAATACTGTTCTCTTAATATAGAGAACGCGAGACAAGGGCTCAAGGAACCGCTGGTCGATGCATGGAGGAACTCATGTATCGACCCGAACATTCTCTTAAGTTCCCTCCAGAGACGAGAATCTTCCAGGTCGGATAGTGTACATTCAACACAACTGCCTCAGGGCACCACATGTCAAGAATCCAGAAAATTTAATACTGCCAAGTCATCAGATAGCTACTTGCTGGCGGTATGGTAGACACTAGGTGGCCAGTGGCAATTCTAGAATAACACATATTTACCAGCTCCCCTATGACACTATGAAATAGAGTTTATAAAGATATAACATATTATACATCTAACACTTTGCGGACTTCATGGCTGTGCAAACATTGGTACACTATCCCTATGCTTGTGCATTCGTTGATTTTGAGACATGATTCTTAGCGATGAATGTCCAAGTATAACAATTACCTAACAAACAGCTTCATACTTCTACAGCATACTTCAAGAACTGTGGGCCTCAAGAATGTTACGGCTTTCCCGACCTTGTCAATTTTTTCGTCCATTTCTTAAACCGGTTCTCTGATTTTATGGGAGTTGATTTCTGATTACAATCCGAGTTACTTGAAGAGGTGAAAGGTAGGACGACCACTGATCTCGCTTCTTGACCAATGCTACCAGATAGTTCGTTCGCTTCTGTGAGGTCCGCCATTGCTGTAATCGTATCAGGGTGTCTCACGCCCAAGACCTCCTTTCGAAGCTCGAGCACTTCCACCTGAAGAGGTTCGGCCTCGCTAGACCGGCCTTGCTGCCACCACGTCGCCGCGAGGTCCGCCATTGCTGTAATCGTGTCAGGGTGCCTCGCGCCCAAGGTCTCCTTAGAAAGCTCGAGCACTTCCACCTGAAGAGGTTCGGCCTCGTCAGACCGGCCTTGCTGCCAACACGTCGCCGCGAGGTCCGCCATTGCTGTAATCGTGTCAGGGTGCCTCGCGCCCAATACCTTCTTCATAAGCTCGAGCACTTCCACCTGAAGAGGTTCGGCCTCGCCAGACCGTCCTTGCTGCATCCACGTCGCCGCGAGGTTCGCCATTGCTGTAATCGTTTTAGGGTGCCTCACGCCCAAGACCTCCGTAGAAAGCTCGAGCACTTCGATTTCGAGAGGTTCGGCCTGAATACATGTTCCAAAAGTGGTGGAGCTAGAGTATTGTAACCATCTGCCTTCCTCCACGCAGTAGCCTTCAACGCATGTGGCAAAAATAATGTGCAACCGCTCCAAGTTTCATGTGTGCCGGCGGGAAACAGCTCGGCCATTATTTTTATGGCGCCTCCGGAAAAGAACGAGCTAGCTTGCATCTTGGTCAGTGTTTGACGAGTTGCAAGATGTACTAGACGATGCTGTTCATAAGTTGGTAAGCCGCCATCAACTGCTCTTTCTACTTGAAGAAACGAGTACTCGATAAGTCGACCAGCTGCCAATAATATTTGATCCTCATCGAAAGTTGAACCAGCAGCTGCGCTGAGTTCAAAAGGTATCCTTTTGTTGTCCAGAAACGCAATAATGTTTAGAATCTTCTCGCCGCAAGGGCTTTCCCTTCTGATCTGTTCCATTGTGATAAGCCATGTTCGCATCACGCTGTTTGGCACATTGGCTCGGTATGGGTCCAAGAACTCTTGATCTAGGAGTTTCAACTGGCGTGACCGGCTCCAGAGGTGGTCAAAAAAGAGGACCCAGGGACTGTAGTAGCCATACGACGTCTCCCAAAGGGCGATTTAGACACCCTCACGGAGAAATATACGCAGGTGCAGTTTTATGAGAACATCATTCCTGTAACTGATATTTTTGAGGACAAGGACATGGTAATTTTTGTGTTTGAGCATTTTCTGATTACGCTACAACATGCGGTTCGCTGTCCTACCCTCCCCAGCTCCTGCTTCGGATCGATTTTGTATGAAGTGTTGAAAGGGCTCTACAAACTCCAAGCTAATGGGTTTAGCCCAAAGGCGTCTACAATCAATGTCTTCATATGCCAAGAAGTCGTACGCAAAATTTCCGTCGACAAAGACACCGATAGAGGTCCTGATATGCTGCTTGACGTCTATCACGTAGGTTATAAGCTCGTTATAGGCCACGTGATAGAGGTGTGTTCGTCCTTATCATGCACTATGCCAAAATAGTAGGCCGCTAAATGCTTGGACGTCGTAGGGTGGTGTCTTGTGAGCGTCAACGGGTTCTGGAAAACCGGAGCCCGTCCGCCCTACCAGTTGCCCTGGCGCTGAACTCGTTGAGCACGTTCTCCGCTGCGGTGCATCCTGCGCTCCGGCGCCGTATCGCCACAAAGCTCGCAAACGTTCCTTAGAGCTGATGCGGCCACGTCGCAGTTCCGCACAAAGCCGGCGTCGTTGTCGCCATCCCACTTCGGCAGTTTATAGGGACTCTTGATCTCTTCATCCAATATGCCGGGGAGGTGGGAGGGGCAGCCGGTCCGCTCACGCCACGGCACCCTCGCGGTCTTCGACTTCAAATTCTCGACGACGCTACCTTGCTCCTCGACCTCCTGGTTCACGTCCTTAGCGTCGCCCTCGAGCTTGGTAATGGCGCCGCCTTCGTCACCCCGTCTTCATGCTCATCCACGACGAAGTAGTCCATGAGCCTCTCAGGGCTGCCAACCTGCCGAGTGCTGTAGAAGAACCGCTGCCCGTCGCCGACCCTCCTCGCATCGTTATAATGGTTATTGACCTCGTCTTCGTCGTCGCAAGCGTTGGAGCAAAGCAGACAGCGGGTAACCACTGTACGTCGCCAGGCGCTCAATTGGCGCTTTCCAGTCTCTTGGCTTCTGCGCTCGGAATTTCACCGGGTCTCAGCTCGAGGCCCAGCAGCCAGGCGGCGGTGCTCTTGAATGCGACCCCGACTTTAGCGATGGGACTCCCGGCACACCTGACGTTCGAGGCACGCGCGCCATGGGAGCGATGCAGGTCGCGAAAGCCCCGCGGACCGAATGCAAACCTTGTGGCCCTAAGCATCTCCCATTTTTAATGTCCGCTGGCCTATTATAGGTCTCTCGTCGTCCTATTTTATTGTGATGAGCGCTCCGCGGGCTGCTCGAGTCTCGGGGCAACGTTTCTCGAGGAGGGCGCGCAGGTGCGCACGAACACCGACGCCGCAGCGCAGCGTAAAGGTTCGCTTTTCCGGGAAAGACGGCGCGCCCCTCAGGTGATAGTGAGTGTTTCAATCTTCTTACTCGAGATTGCGCTTGCTTTGACCAGACGATGAACCAAAGCCACCAATGATAATTGACGTTCTCCTCCTACCATAGCGACGTCCACTCATATTTGTCGACAAGCAATGTTGATCATCCTAGTTATGGCTACCGGCGTCATCTTCATCCCATTTTCGCCGCCAACGTTCACTACCTCCAAGACGGCAGCATTCTCATGGGTCTTCCATAGGAAGTTTTCTAGGCCCTTCCGGTGACCTATGCTGCTGAGGTCTGCCCAGTGATATTAAGCACCTATTTAACCACATATTAACTTATGTTGTCTCATGGGTCAATCTCTGGTCTCAGGCGTGCCACGTGCGTTGTTAAGCAGGACTGATGAGGGGGCGTACAAAATCCCTTAATCCCTTACAGCCTTCAACGGATGTGGCCAGTGCCTATCTTCATTCTCCTACATATTTTCTACTACAAGCGCAGTCACTTTCCCTAAGTGTTTCATTTCAAACCATCAATCAACCTACTCTGAATATTCGCCAAACTCTCTCTCTCACTCTTCAAGCTCGCCATCACATAGAGCACATTCCCCAAAATTCTAGTATGGATGGTGAACTCTCCATCTGTCTCCGACAGCCTCGCTTGCAGCCCATCAGCGGCGTTCGAGCTATACCCCTTGGTGCCCTCATCCATCAATTTAATGGCCAGCACACTACCCAACGCAATGACAGATTCAACATCATTCTTTCGCGAGATCTCGCTAACAAACTCCTTCTCCCAAACACTCCACAGCCTCGTGTCATCTTCTGCCAGGCCCACGTCAGACGACACAGCCCAATCCTGCTTATACGCTTCCCAGTCTCTACCAGCATCAAGGTCCAGGATACTCTGCACCGAAGACCTTGCGACATTGCAGCCCACCGCATGGGCAGTATAGCTATGTCCGTGCAAGAGCGCATCAGCTTTCTCATCCCCCATAAATGCGTCGTAAATGCTGTTGCTGGCAAGCGTGGTGCAGAGTGGTAAGAGACCACCGGTGAGTAGCTTTGCATACACGGAAATGTCTGGATGGGTATTGAGGAGGGAAGAAGGCGTGAAGACTCCGAGGCGAAAGAGGCCGGTGAAGACTTCGTCAAATATGACCGGGAGGCCGGACCAGGAATGGGGTTCCGGGTTGAGAGGTGCTTTGATTGAACTTGGACTGAAAAGTTGAGGGTTGTTGCGGACTACGGAGACGAGGGTGCGTTGGAAGAGAGGGTCGCTGATTTGGTCAGTGTTTCTCTGCAGTAGATCTGAGGAGGGATTTCGTACCAGAATTGCATGCCTCCAGCGCCAAGGATGAGTGGCTCCATCACAACAGCGCCGAACCTCCTTCCCTTTTCTTTGGTGAGCCTGGTCAGCTCTTGCATAATATGATCCTCGTAAAACTTGGCCCTCGCACTGTTGTCTCTCGAAATATCAAAAATCTTGTTCAAAGAACCAAATGTTTCTCCCTCCCCGAGCACGTCTTCCATTCCCTTTGGCGATTCAATATGCCACTCCCCATCCTTCATTGAAACTTGGGGAAAGTCGAACCAATGACCGCGCCCTCTATACCAATGAACGTTTTTATTATACGTGCCGGGATCACTAGCATCCATAGCACCAATCGTATCGCCGTGATAGCTTCCTTTCAAACCAATGATTCCCATATTTCCAAATCCAAGCTCATCGGCTCCAATATCATAGCGGCGAGAGGAAGCCGTCAGTGCCATCTTAATCGCAACCTCCATTCCGGTACTTCCATTATCGGAGTAGAAAACTTTTTGCAGGCGAGGGTTTTGGGTCTGTTTGAGAAGGAGCTCGGCTAGGGAAAGCGATGGCTCGTGGACGGCGCCTGCAAACATTACGTGTCCATATCGACCTGCTGCATAGGCTGCGGCGAGGGATAAGGTAGGACAGCCGTGACCGAGACCTTGGGTCCACCAGGATGCGGAGCCATCAAAAGTTGATTCTAGCAGGCCTTGCTCATGTGCGATTGGGGTCCCCTTGTCATCACAAAGGCTTGGTGATGCGTTCTCTGGTGAAGGAGCCGGAGCCGGAGATAGTGTTTGAAAGTAGTCCCCATACGCCGAATCGATCGGAAGGATTTTCTTAGCAGTAAGATTCTTGTGTTGCGTGAATGGATACCAGATTTGAGAAACTGCTCTCGAATTCATGCTTTCTAGGTCGTCGATCCTCCGCTCATGTCGCAGGCTGGACGAATGCACCAGTTCATCGACCCGTCCAGAACTTAAGATGCTCTCATAATAGTTGCTTAAAAACTCCTTATCCTCAAGAGGGTCCTTTCGCCGCGTTGGAGGTGGTGGCAAGTAAGTTGTCGCAATGTTCCTCTCCTGGAAATATTTCGAAAGAAACTCGTGGTTTTTGAATTTCTCGTCTTCAAAAACGAGGACAGAGTCTAGGTCGTAACCTCTGAGGTGAAGTGACTCATATGCACAAATAGTAGAGGATATGCCACCGAGCTTTGGGTCTCCGACTAGGAGAATAGGTAGCCGTAACGGGCGGTACAAGTCTGCTTGAGAAGTCCCGGATGGGGTTGGTGAATGTACCCCGCCAGCTGTTTCGATGAGAACGACTTGACGATCATCTGGACTCAATGACGGTAAGTTTTGCAGATGTGTCTGTACAGCATCTACTATCGACGAGTCCGATGGGACCTTTATCTTGGTCATTAACTGAAAATAATCCCTCGGACCGAAACAGACATACCTCCCCAGATGCAGCAATATGTGGGCTCACGGCCTCCCCAAACTGAAAAAGACATTTCGTCGCTGTCTTCGTAGCAAAGGTTTTCACGTGTTGGTCATCGGCCTCAGCCAATGGGCCCGTCGACACAGGCTTTAGGTACGAAGTCTTTGCCGTACGCTCAAATGTTTTACATAAGATAGTCGAGAATATCGTCTTCCCTACATCGGTATTCGCTCCATACAGCTGGTAAGTCAGAAGACTGCGTTTAAGAGATTTTCCCCGCAACATAGCGTGCGAAATAAAATACCAAGACGATGAATGTCAATGAACATAATCCTAATTTATAACCGACCCGGTTAAATGGCTTCTCGGTAGAGTCAGGCAGCGTTGAGTACGGGTCCCGCTATTCTTCTTTTGAGACTAGCTCGCGTTGGTGCGGTAGTTAAATTGCGATCTGATACCCCTGGCTGAGGTATCTATTCCCCGCAAACTACACAGTATCTACTGCCGCGATGCCAGTAACACGTGGGGCTCTGGCGACTGAGTCACGCCTTAGTCACGCTGGAAGAACGTTGAGGCTATCCAAAATGTTTTTTTTATTATATTACACAGCCGTTTGACCTCTATTTTATAATAAAAAATGCCGCCGTTAACACCCCATTTACTGGAGGCTCTCCAAAAGCGACTTTCCAATCGCGCCCAAACCTCATCATTGCGGGCTCTGACACTGTCATCCGCTGGCTCTGTCGACTTCTCGTCTAACGATTTCCTATCCCTCGCGACTTCGCCTCTCCTTAAATCGGCCTTTTCAGCTGAACTCCAAACTGCTGATTGCTCACATGCGATCGGCAGTCGGGGTTCTCGGCTGCTGGATGGGAACTCCAGATATGCCGAGGAGCTCGAGCGGTCTATTGCTGCATTCCACGGTGCGCCTGCAGGACTGCTGTTTAACTCCGGATTTGATGCCAATGCGGGATTCTTTGCCTGCGTTCCGCAGCCTGGCGATGTCGTGATTTACGATGAGTTTATTCATGCCAGTGTGCACGAAGGTATGCGCGGGTCACGTGCGGCCGCCTGCATTGCCTTTCGGCATAATGATATGGCAGATCTGGAACGAAAGATTGGGATTTCTGTCGAGGATGAGAGTATGAGACTCGGAAAGAAAAACATTTTCGTGGTGGTGGAAAGTTTGTATTCGATGGATGGAGACTTGGCACCATTGAAAGACACCGTGGACATTGTCGAGAGACTTCTGCCAAACGGTAATGGTCATGTGATTGTAGATGAAGCCCATTCTACAGGTATATACGGACCAAATGGCAGAGGAGTTGTCTGCGAGTTGAAATTGGAGAAGAGGGTCTTTGCAAGATTGCATACCTTTGGAAAGGCCCTGGGTTGCAACGGCTGTGAGTTTCACCATTTTCGCTTCCCTAATTAATATGGCTGACCAGCGGAAAACAGCAATTATTCTATGCGACGATATTGTGAGGTCTTATCTCATCAATTATGCGCGTCCCCTTATATATACAACATTCATGTCATTCCCATCGCTGGCAGCCATTCGAGCCAGCTATTCCCTTCTGCAAAGCGGTGCCACGGAGACGGTAAGCCGATAAACCCGAGTTAGTTGTCATGCTTCAGCCAGTTCACTGACATTACACTAGTTATCAAGTCACCTGCAGCAGCTAATTAGCCATCTCTATTCACAATTGAGAGACCTGCCAACTGCCCCACCCCTTCTCAACATCCCTTCACAACAGCCACTCAGTCCTATATTTTCTATCCTCAGCAGCGAACCTCGCAACCTGGCAAGATATTGCCAGGATGGCGGTTTTGTTGTTCGACCCATAGTCTCCCCTACTGTTCCAGTTGGTACAGAAAGGGTGAGAATTTGTTTACATGCCGGGAACTCTTTTGCCGAGGTTGACGGGTTGGTCCAGAGAATAGGAAAGTGGGTCAAAATGGAAACGAAAACGGAAACAGAAAATGGTAGACAACAGACTCAGATGAGCAAGGCACGACTATGATTGGTTGGCTCTCCCCGACGTCGATTGGAATCAAAAGTGACAAATTAAATTTTACAAACACTTTCAGACTTTCGTATGAGCCTGATATTGAATACGAGGAAACGTGTCGTAGAATGTACTTTTAATCATCTTGCGAGATTTATGCGAACACCCCACGGCCATGAATTATTTAATCCCTCAGACGTTGCAATGATAAGTTGAGTTAATTTTATGCCCATTTCAGAATCCCATATAATTGGCCGAGTCATCCCGACATGTAGTTATGAATGAAAATTATGATGAATGAGTCTTGACATTCGCTCCTATACCGCTAGACAGTAACTAAATCTTGAACATGCTATTCTGAAGAGCCCTCTGACACCACAGGCTCCTTGACGTCAATCTTTCTATCCTCCCTCAACGCCTCAACCTCAAAGCTCTCCATGGGCCTCAAGCCCCACTTTTCAAAGATAACCCTGTCCTCGTCCCAACCATTGCATGGGGTAGTCAACATCTTCTCACCCGTAAACACAGCATTCGCACCTGCCATCCAGCACAAAACCTGCTGCTCCTCAGTTAACTCCGTGCGGCCTGCCGCAAGTCTGACAATCGTTTTCGGCATGACGATCCTTGCCGTGGCGATAGTGCGAAGTGTCTTGTCGAAGGAGATCTTTTCTCTATCACCGAGAGGCGTGCCCTTGATTGGCACGAGAGTGTTGACTGGGAAGGACTCGGGGTGTGCCGGCATCGTGGCCACAGCAAGGACCAACCCCACGTGGTCTTTTGCCTCCTCACCCAGTCCAAGAATACCGCCAGTGCAGACATTCAAGCCAGCTTGACGTACGGCCTCGATGGTAGCCAATCTCTCGTCGTACGTGCGCGTACTGATAACGCTGGGGTAGAACTCCCTCGACGTATCCAAGTTATGGTTATAGGCCGTCAAGCCTGCCTCCTTCAACTCTTTTGCCTGGGCGTCATCAATCATTCCCAACGTAACGCAAACCTCCATTCCCATACCCCGCACCCCCTCCACCATCGCCTTGATATTCTTGAGATTGGTTTTGCGGCCGCGCATGTCTCGCCATGCTGCGCCCATACAAAATCTCGTGCTACCGTTTTCTTTTGCGATCTTGGCAGCGGAGAGGACGGACTCGACATTCACCATTTTTGAGGCCGCCAGGCCGGTTTTGTAACGCGAAGATTGCGCGCAGTAGCTGCAGTCTTCAGAGCAACCTCCGGTCTTGATGTTGAGGAGTGTGCACATTTGAATGCTGGAAGGATTGTGGAAACGGCGATGGATGGTTCCCTGTGAGAATGAGAAGTTGAGTCAGCCACATTCCCGACTTTCAACTAAATTGATAAAATATTTGCCAAAAAATGGTAGATCTTACTGCTGCAAACGCAAGTTCCATCAAGGGAGTGTCGTAAATTTCCCTGATTTCATCTCTGGTCCAGTTCGTGCGAACATTTTGAGCTTCAATTGCCTGTTGAAAAACGGATTTGGCTGGGTCGGCACTCCTGGCAAGTTGAGGGGAGCCGTTGGAAGCTCCTGAGATCGCTCTATCGTTTTTGATAAATGAAACAGACTGAATATGTCTCGACGGAAATGAAGACCTTGAGACTCTTGAGCCCAGCGATAGGAGTGAAGTCTTCATCTGAAATGGAGTTTCTGATGATTGATGGACAAGAGAGAAAAAGTCGTGAGAACCCAAGCACGCTTCCACTTATTCTCGAACGGCTGTGGGGTATTGACAGTATTAGCTTATGTGGGGTGTAGTACTTGAGGATCATGCAGATACCAATCTCTCGCGGAGTGAGTCAGCATTATTAACCCCTGCCTCCCGAGACGTCAATTGATCCGAGACATACCGAGACACCAGCATGTGTCCCCGACCTTTTTGCCAACCGTTGGGGATGCATTATTACTCATTTACCCGATCCAATCCCTCAGCCGCTCCCTGCATGTGTCCCTCAAATATGTATTAACGCGGCTCTATCACTCTCCCACCCTCCCTCTACAGTCCCCCTACCGCCATGTCCACCTCTCCTCCCACCGGGAAAGTCGACCAAGCTCTCAATACCACGCGTGGGCCCGCCCTGGCAGACCATGTCCCTCAAGTGCCCGAGACCGAGGATAAGCTGAAGGCAGATGCACAAATTGTGGCGGGGAAATCATGGTCGGGCCTGCGATCTCTTGTTGCGGGCGGAATCGGTGGTTCCTGCTCGGTTATCGTAGGTCATCCGTTTGATCTCGTGAAAGTACGCCTGCAGACTGTGGAGAAAGGAGTGTACAAGAACGCGATTGATGTCGTCAGAAAAAGCATTGCGAAAGATGGATTGGCCAGGGGCCTCTATGCGGGTGTGAGCGCGCCTCTGGTGGGGGTGACGCCCATGTGTATGTTGCTCTTTCTGATTTATTTTCGAGTTGTGTGGATTTTCTTTTTTGAGGTGAACACGAGTTTATTTGACATCTAGTCGCTGTCGCCTTCTGGGGCTACGATGTCGGCAAAAAGATCGTCCACCGCTATTCGATCGTCGAAAACGGCCAACTCTCCATCGCCCAAGTCTCATTTGCAGGCTTCTTCTCCGCCGTTCCTCAAATTGCCCTCACAGGCCCGTTTGAGCGCGTAAAGGTTCTTCTTCAGGTACAAGGGCAGAAAATCCTGGGACCTGGCGAAACGAGGAAATATTCAGGAGGGCTTGACGTCGTCAGACAGCTTTACAAGGAGGGTGGAATTCGCTCCGTGTACAGAGGGAGTGTGGCAACACTTGCAAGAGATGGTCCAGGTTGTGCTGCATATTTTGGCACATATGAATACGTCAAACGAAGGCTTACACCAGTGGATCCCGTGACCGGAAAGACGTCAGGGACACCGAGTGTCGCTGCCATCACCTCTGCTGGAGGGGCAGCAGGTATTGTAATGTGGACTTTGATATATCCAGTGGACACAATGAAGTCGAGATTACAAGCTATGGAGGGCAACCCGACAATTGGAGGTATCATCAGGGGGCTGTACATGGCTGGGGGTGTGAGGGCGTTCTTCCCTGGATTCGGAGCGGCGATTGCACGAGCTGTGCCAGCAAATGCAGCAACGTTCTTAGGCGTGGAAATGGCGCATCGGGCTATGAATAAGGCCTTTGATTAAAGTATACACTTTGTTAAGACCAAATTTCATTTATTTCTCAACATCGATGCCCCATTACTACGTTCTTCCAGATCGCGATTGAAGATCAGGACAAAGATCGAAAGGCAGCTAAACGATCACAATACTCAATGGCGATGGAGTCAGTGGCACGAACGCCGCCGTTGCTCACATCATGTGGGGAAATACCAAGCAAAACTTGGTGGCCGAGGATTTAAAAAACTGCATCACGGTCTTCTGCGTGCCAAGCATAGGTAAGGGATAGTAAATCTGGCCTTACCCCAAGAAACGTCATGCTGACGCTGTTGCTACTAGGAGCTTTTGTCGCACATTTCTGGGAGAGGCCGAGTATACTAGGCAATTTCCAAGCCGATGTGGTTTACATACTAGAGTACGTAAACAACATCTAATCAGCGGAACCTTGACTAAACAGCCTACTTCAAAGTCATATCTCGGATCGAGACTCACACCTGGTGCTTACGTCCAAACATTTGCCCACGCCAGGCAAGTGAAGACTGTATTTCTAACAAAGGGCTATGGCAAAGAAGCGGTATGCGCCGTCTATGTTGCCAAGAGCTTTCCATCAATCTTTGCTCTATTAAGTCTACATTCGTGTCCATCTGCTGATCAAGGCATTATCATGCGCTATTCGACCCCAATCAGAGAGAGGGCCACCAAATGCAAATTCCGATTCCCCCCCAGGCCTCGACATCGTGGACGCTATCCAGTTCTACTGGCGTTACCAAGAATTCAAAAATTGGCGAACCTACCCCGGAGATGGGCCAACTGCCATTGTAGTCCTTCAGGTCGAAAGACGTACAATGCTAGATCCTTGGCGCGGCGACGTCGACTCCCCAAGTATCGAAAGATCAAAGACTGTTCCGGCTGGTCTGAGGCCACGGATGTGGGGCCAACCCATTTGAGCTCGTGGATAGCTCAGGGGTCGTTAGAGACGAAGACTGCGTTTTTAGAGGCGGTCCCTATGCGCCTACTGCTGATTCTGGCCCAGGCGTCGTCCCTAGGATACTCTCTTGCAAATACGCCACTGTGCAGCGCATACGACCCTATGTCAACCGGGCCAATACTTTTGGTGGGCGACCAGCGGGCCGACGGCCCATTGACTGTGGATTGCGCCAAATTCTACAAGCTGCTCGCAACGTGCAAATGTTAGACTTGACGAATTCAAGCCTTTTTACAGGCTTGGCCAAGAGCACTTGGGTTTAAGTCAGGCGTATCCATTAGTTGCGTTGAGTTTCAAAAATCGAGGTTTCATATCCCACGTCGCAAAGCGTTCCAAGCGTTGCGTTCAATGTGAACAAACCTGGCTTAAACACTAGCACTCCAACCCATACGCCTTTACGAGGCATCTGCGAGGTGAATGACTCTTTCAGACACGAGGCCTGACATATGGACTACTGGCGCTGAACGTTTCGCCTACTGTGCACAACATTTACTGTCACCACCCTGCTGTGCCTTCCATGCCGTGACGTCTTCCACAAATTCTGGGTAATCGCGTTTTGCAATCTCTAGAGCGGGAGTTGGATCCGTGCCTCGATCCAGGAGCAGCCAGGTGAGCTCCTTCGTATCTTCCTTCAGCATTGCAGAGCCAGTGGTGTCAAAACGTATGTTCTTTCAGAAAGGACCGCCTAGCCGCTTTCGCGCCGTGACGGAGACATCGGGCTGTGGTTGGCTGCTATGAATGATGATTCGAGCACCCGGGCACTCTATCTGCTCTCGTTTCCACCGCTTCCTTTCTTGAAAAAGCACCCATCCTTCGGTTTCGACAAAGCACATTTCTTCAGGAGCGCTCTTTGGACAATAATATCTCCGCTAGGGCATTTGACGGAACTTGTAGTATTGATGTCCCATGCATAAACGGGGCATGTTGCAGCTCCAGCGGATTATGTGGATATGGCAAGCTTTGAGACTTGTATGCTTCAAAAGCCCTATATACTAACTCTGTAGTAGCCCCTGAATTCTGTGGCGAGAGCTGTTTGTCAAATTGCGACGCCACGGCTGAGTGCGGCGAATATGCGGACCCTCCAAACACAGAATGCCCCTTGAATGTTTGGTATGTAATTCTTTCCAGCCATAAATACAACTGTTTTGGCTAACACCGAGACACAATACAGTTGCAGTCAATTTGGGTTCTGTGGTACAACCTCAGAGTTCTGTGATGATACCTGTCAAAGCAATTGCATCGAGCACCCAGACCCTCCAGCTGGCGGTGGCGATGGCGTTCTTTCGAAAGGTAAGAGACATTTACTAATTTGCTGTCTTTTTTCACGAAAAAATGGTTGCTAACGCAGTAGTATACAACAGTCATTGGTTACTAGGAGGATTGGAACTCAAGATCCAAATGCCACCAGAGTCTCCCTTCTGACTTACCTTGTAAGTAGAAAGATACAAAACCTTCCTCCTCGTTCTCCATTCACATTCAGTATAAGTACTAATGAAAAGTTCAGTGGGCGCCCTCACTCACTTGAATTTTGCCTTTGCATTCATTACTCCTGAAACATATGAAGTTATACCTATGGACTCAGACACACCCACCTCCCTTTTCACAGAGGCAACCGATTTGAAGCAGATAAATCCTGCCCTTAAGGTGTTCATCAGTATTGGCTGTTGGACCTTCTCTGACAACGACACTATCACTCAACCTTTGTTTGGTGAGATCTCCAGGACTGCTGCAAATCGACAAAAGTTTGCAGAAAATCTAGTCGAGTTCATGGACGCCCATGCATTCGACGGAGTAGATATTGATTGGTGAGAGACAGCCAACACGATGGATAATGAGAAGAAGTAAACTGATATATTCGACAGGGAGTATCCTGGCGTTCCAGATAGAGGAGGCAAAGAGGACGACACAGAAAACATGGTGAAACTTTTTGAGACGCTTCGCACGACGTTCGATAATGCGTCGAGAGATTTTGGCTTGACCTCACAATCCCAGCCTCATACTGGCACCTCAAGTATTTTGACCTGCCTGGCTTACTGAAATATGCCGACTGGACCAACTTGGTAGGGAACCACCTCTGTGGTTGCTGTAAGTTTTAGCTAATAATTCTGGCTAGATGAGCTATGATATCCATGGCATTTGGGACAAGGAAAACGCTATGCAAGATCGGTCTTCTTGATCCAAAACCACGTTACTCACTCACAAATATGTAGCGGGGGTGTCATCCAACCGCACACAAACCTCACAGAAATCCAACGAGCCGCAGAGCTTCTGTTGCGAGTCAATATCCCACCCTCTCAAGTCTCTATGGGCTTTGGCTTCTACGGACGCGCCTTCACCCTCGCAGACCCATCGTGCAACACTCCCGGGTGTGCTTTCAGTGGAGCCTCAACTGCAGATGTATGCACAGACACGGGTGGGTATCTAGCCTATTATGAGATTGAAAACATTCTCCTCACCAATCCGGACATTTCGCCAGTCTACGATGAAGAAGCCGCAGCCAAATACTTCTCTTGGGATACTAACCAGTGAATCT
>RCNJ01000445.1_pt1 | contig 15903 bp, 16 predicted proteins | sample 2041171 | NCBI WGS metagenome assembly RCNJ01 (sample SAMN09708213, study PRJNA481090) | feces metagenome | biome: feces | host: Pygoscelis adeliae | place: Antarctica: Rookery Lake | collected 2010-03-01 | reverse complement strand
CTGGGAATCGAGGAGGACGAGGATGAAGTACCGTTGGATCCTGAAGATTCTCAGGAGGGGGCACCGGTAGTCGACGGCGCACCCGCCGATGGCGAAGCCCACTCCGTTGACACGGAGACCGTGGAAGCCAGCCAGGCTGCTGATGAGACCGAAATCGACGGAGGTAATGCGTGAGCACCCCGAACAACCCGCGCCCGGCGGCGCCGCGGCAGAAGCCCGGTGGACAGCAGGGACGCCCGGCCGCTCCCACGCAACGTCCTGCCTCCGGCGGCCAGCGTCCCGCGGGACAAGCAGCCACAGGCAGGAACCCCGCCCAGAAGAAGGGGACCCAACAACTCGTGCGGCCCGCGCCCAAGGCGAAGGTTCGCAAGGCTCGACTGCTCATTAGCAAGGTCGATCCCTGGTCGATCCTGAAAATGGCCTTCTTGTTGTCGGTGGCGCTAGGGATCGTCACCGTCGTGGCGGCCGTCGTTCTATGGACCGTCTTGGACCTGACCGGCATCTTCGATCGGGTGAACGATCTTCTCGGGGAGGTTATCGGTTCGGAATCCGGATTCGACCTCAAGGAGCTCGTTTCGCTGGGCCAGGTTGCCTCCTTCGCGACGATCATCGCCGTGGTCAACGTGGTCCTGCTCACCGCGATGTCGATGCTCGCTGCCGTGCTGTACAACATTTCCTCGACATTGGTCGGTGGAATCGGGGTCACGCTGACCGACGACTGATTCGGCACGGATCGGCTCCCGCAGCGTGGTGTCCACCACGCAGCGGGAGCCGATTTGTTTTCCCGGCGACCGGTCCGGTAAAGTCATATCTCGTCCTGAAGGGACAATGAGGGCGTATAGCTCAGACGGTTAGAGCGCTTCGCTGATAACGAAGAGGTCCCAGGTTCAAGTCCTGGTACGCCCACGGAATCCCTCCATCTCCAAGGTACTGCGGGGAATACATGCGGAAATTAGTGGTCGCACTCATGGCCGCCGCGTCCGTAGTCGCCTACCGTAGATGGAAGGCTTCCGAAGCGGAAAAATCCGTATGGAAGGCATCGACGGATCGACTCGGTTGATTCTCGTCGCGGGGGTATGGCGCAATTGGTAGCGCACCTGCTTTGCAAGCAGGGGGTTAGGGGTTCGAGTCCCCTTACCTCCACATATTGAGTACAAGGCCCCGGGTCATCGACCCGGGACCTTGTCATTTGTAGACTCGCTTCACGAGAGGTTCTCCTCGGCGGCCTAGAGTGTTCATGTGATCATCCTGCTGGCTCTCGTAGGCGTCCTTGGAGTCTCCGCATCCGGGCCCCTCGTCGCGGCTACGCCCAGCGTCTCGCCGCTGGCCATGGCCTTCTGGCGAAATGGACTCGGCGCCGGCGCCATGGGCGTGATGGCCACCGCCCAGAGCCGTGGGCGGCTGCGTCTCCCCACACGCCCCGAATGGAGATACTGCCTCATTGCGGCCACCGCCCTGGCCCTGCACTTCGCCACGTTCATGACCTCCGTACGCTTGACCACCGTCGCTGCGGCGACGGCCCTGGTGTGTCTGCAATCGGCCTGGATCGCCGGTTTCCAACGGCTCAGGGGGGCTGCACTGGGCAAGCAGGTCGGATGGGGCATGGCCCTGTCCCTGGCGGGAGTCGTTGTCATCACGGGTTTCGATGTCGGCGGCGGATCGACACAAGCCCTGTTGGGGGACCTTCTGGCCTTGGTCGGAGGAGCCTTTGCCGGGGCCTATACGCTCGCTGGGAGCAAGGCGCGGGCCACGATGGACACCGGAAGCTACACGACGGTGTGTTACGCGCTGACGGCGGCCATGCTGCTGGTCATGTCCCTGATCATGGGGGAGCAGATCTTCGGGTTCCCGCTCGCCGGATGGGTGGGGATCATCGCCCTGACGGTGGCCTCCCAACTGCTGGGCCATACGGTATTCAACCATTTGGTCGTGGCCTTGGGCCCTTTGGTGGTCTCGATGATCATCCTGCTCGAGATCCCGGGAGCGGCAATCCTCGCCGGCATCTTCCTCGGTCAGACCCCGCCCGTGGGAACCTACCTGGGGCTGATACTGATCCTGCTTGGCCTCCTGGCGGTGGTATGGGGGCAAGGACGGAGCCTGCGACACCGGCCACCCGTTCAGGACGACTGAACACCAGAACAGACAAAAGCGGCGATGACCCTTCAGGGTCACCGCCGCTTCAGGCGTTTCGAACGACTACCTACTTATCCTCCGAGTCGTCGGCACGCCGACGTGCAGAACTACGCGGACCCGGCTTCGGGGCTTCTGTGGTGTCCTCGGCTGTAGGGGCCGTAGAGGCCTTCGGAGCCGGATCGGCTACGACCGGTGCCTTCGGTGCTTCGGTGTCTGCCTTGCCCTTGGCTTCAGCCGTGGCCTCGGAGACGTGGGTGTGCACGTCCTCGGTCTTCAGCTGGGTTTCGGGAGCCGGAACCGGAGCGGGGACGGGGGCCGGATCGACCGGAGTCTTCCAAGGATCCTCGACGGGCTTGGAAGCACGCCAGGCGGCGACTCCCGCGGTGACCACCGCGGCGATGATGCCGAAGACCAGGAACCCGCGCTTGCGGCTCTGACGGGCCTTTTCACGCTTGAGCTGCTTGGAGGCTTCCTTCGCAGCGGACACTGCGGCCTTCTGGGCGCGCTTGAGTCCCTTCTTGTCACCGGTTGCCCGGGCAATGGCCTGTTCGACCTGTGCCGGGACCTGGACGCCGTCCAACCGACGAGCCGCGTAGCCGGCGGCGTCGCCGAGGCGGGCACTCGCGGACGGGATGTAATCATTGACGACGACATCGCGGGCATGCTGCAAGGCGGGGGTGGCCTTATCGAGGGTTTCCTGCAGTCGAGGAGAAGCCTCGTCGACGGCCTGGGAGATGCGCGGAGCGACCTTATCGAGGCCGTCTTGGATCTTCGGGGTCACCTTGGCGACGCCACCGGCAATTTCATTGGCGGCACGCTGGAATCCCTCCTGAATGCGCGGGGAGGCAGTCTCAATGCCCTTCTCGAACCGGGGCACCGCCCAGTTGACCGCTGCATCGACCTTCGGGGCTGCCCAATCGCGGGCATTCCCGGTACCGGCGTTGACCGAACAACGCAGATCGCGGGCCATTCGCTTCTTCTTCTTCACACGTTCCTCCCAAGTAGTTGGAGTATCCACGCCTAGCCTACGCGTTGAAGGGTACACGGGCCATTCACGACGTGGGTCAGATTGCGGTCCAGGACCGATGTTCACTGTCCGCGTAGTCAACCTGCCGCGAGGGCCACCGGATGAGGGCGGGGAAGTGGAAGAATGGGCGCATGACTGCAATCCCCACGCATAAGGCCACCATCCACACGAACCACGGTGACATCGTGGTCAACCTGTTCGGCAACCACGCCCCGAAGACGGTCAAGAACTTCATCGGCCTCGCCACAGGCGAGCAGGACTGGACCCACCCCGAATCGGGCGAGGAAAAGACCGGGACCCCGTTGTACGACGGCACGATCTTCCACCGCATCATTTCCGACTTCATGATCCAGGGCGGGGATCCGTTGGGCCAGGGCGTCGGTGGCCCCGGCTACCGCTTCGACGATGAGATCAACCCCGATCTGGACTTCAATGAGCCCTATAAGTTCGCCATGGCCAACGCAGGCCTCCAGATGGGCCGTGGCACCAACGGCTCGCAGTTCTTCATCACCACGGTCCCGACCACCTGGCTGCAGGGTAAGCACACCATCTTCGGCGACGTGACGGACGAGAAGTCCCGCGAAATCGCTGCCGCGCTGAACAAGGTTCCTACCGATGGCCGCGATAAGCCACTCGAGGACGTCGTCATCTCAGGCATTGACGTCCAGGCCCTCTAACCTCTGGAGTAGCCACGGCGGATACCTTCCGCACAGCGAGGGCGGTTCCCCGTCGGCTCCCCGGAGCCGACGGGGAACCGCCCTTTCGCCTTCCATCCCTGACCACGAACCAGGAGCACGACATGGCCTTCGGCCAACCACAGCAGGAACCCCAGACGCCGGTTCCGACTTGTCCGCGGCATCCCGATCGCCCCTCCTATGTTCGCTGCCAACGTTGCGGGCGCCCTGCCTGCCCCGAATGCCAGCGCACAGCCGCCGTGGGAGTCCAGTGCATTGAGTGTGTGGCGCAGGTGAACGGTCATCGTCGCCAGCCGCAGACCGTCACCGGAGGCCGCCTGACCTCCGGACGCCCGACGGTCGCCTATGCGTTGATTGCGCTGTGCGTGTTGCTTTTCGGAGGCCAGTATCTGATCCCGGGCCTGACGGACCGTCTGCTGTATGCGGGCCTGTACACAGGCAGCGAACCCTGGCGCATGATCACGTCCATGTTCCTGCACTCCACGGGTTTCATCATGCACATCGCGTTCAATATGTACGCGCTCTACATTCTGGGCCGGGTCCTGGAGCCGGCACTGGGGCACGTGAGGTTCGCCGTGTTGTATCTGGTTGCCGGTTTCGGTGGCTCGGTGGGGGTGCTGCTTCTTGCGGCTCCGAACGTGGCCGTCGTCGGCGCCTCGGGCGCCGTATTCGGATTGTTCGGCGCGTTCATGGTCGTCACCAAGGCGCACGGCGGCAATCTCGTACCGGTTTTGGTGATCATCGGCATCAACCTCGTCATCGGCTTCCTGCCGGGCGCCAATATCGCCTGGCAGGCCCATGTTGGCGGTCTGGTCATCGGCGGAGCCGTGGCGGCTGTCCTGGTCTTTTCTCCGCGCGGAAGAAACCGGGCGCTCCTGCAATGGAGTGGCATCGGCATCATCGTCGTGGCGCTTGGTGTCCTTACTTGGTTGGGGTGGGCACCGATCCGTGCCGCGTATCAACCCTTAATGGGCTGAACGACTAGCGATCCGGCTGCGTTCGCCTCACACCCATGGGGTGGGTGGTGGAAATCTTCCACCACCCACCCCCTTTTTTGTCCGTTCGGCCATGAGCTATCCACAGGGTTTATCCACACTGTTAATAACTCACACCCGTGTAATTCACTGATAACCGAGGCTACGCATCCCCGGGTGCTGGCCCCTATGCGTCGCATGGTGTGGATATCCGCTTGAATATTCACATAACAATCCACACCTGTGGACAACTGTCGTGCACAGCCTGTGTGTGAAGGTCCGAGAGAAATTCCCGGGGAGCTTTGGGGCCTCGAGGGGCGTCGATTCCGCGGAGTTCCGCGGAAATTCGAACATCGGTCCGTCATCCACAGGGGTTGTCCACATTGTTAATAACTCACACCCATGTAATTCGAAGGCGGAACAGGGCCTGCATCCCTGTCAGCGCAGGTGAATCGAACATAGTTACGCACAGCTCTATCCCCAGCTGTGGATAACTATATTCACAGCATGTGCATGACCGGTGGGAACCCGGACTAACCGCACGATCGGAGACGCCGGCATGTACATGCGACCGGGCGGCCGGTCCGGGAAGATCCCGACGTGACGCGGCCCACCACGGGCCTGTATCTTGATTCCACCCCAGAGGCCGGTGACATCGGCGGAGGGGACGACTGGAGGCCCCATGAACGCACGCTTTTCCACCCTGTCGGCCGCTGACCTCCTCGCCTGGACCCAATTGACGAACCTCTTGGCGCAGGTTGATGGCACCGATGAATTCTACGATGCCGAGGATCTCGCGGAGGAACTAGAAGAACCGGGTTTCGACCCGGAACGAGACAGCATCGCGGTGTGGGATGGCGACCAGCTGGTGGGCTTCGGACAACTGCGTGTGGCTGACGTCCTCTTCGAGGGGGATGCCAAGGCATCCATTGATGGTGGCGTGCATCCAGAACACCGGGGTCGCGGAATCGGTGGGGGGATCATGGACCGCTTGGAAACCCGCGCCCGCGAACTGGCAGCCGAAAGGCACCCCGGCGCGCGGGTGACCGTCGGCTTCGCGACGGGGGCCGACGGGTCCAGTTCGGGACGTATGGCTGTGTCGCGGGGCTACGCTCCGGTCCGCTACTTCACCGACATGATGATCGAGCTGCCGCACAACCCCGGAGAAGCCGTTGAGCCGACCCCTTCCCCGGAGGGGCCTGTGGTGGAGGTCTACACCTCCGAGGTGGAAGAAGCAGTTCGACGGGCTCATAACGATGCCTTCGCCGACCATTGGGGGGCGATACCGAAAACGCAGGAACGCTGGGCCGATCAGCAGGCCGCCCGCAGCTTCCGTCCGACCATGAGCCCCGTCATCCGCAGCACGGATACCGGGCTGGATCCCGCGGAAAGTGTCGATGGATATGCCTTGTGTGGTCAATGGGTCGAGGGGGAACTCCATGTCAGCCTCCTGGGCACCAGACGACGCGCACGTCACCAAGGGCTGGCCGCTGCCCTGTTGCATTGGGTCGTGGCGGCGGCTGAACGCGACGGATACACGATGGTGGACTTGGCGGTTGATTCCGCCAGCCCCACCGGTGCGGGCCGCGTTTACGAACGTGCCGGGTTCAAGGCGGTCCGGACCTGGACGGTACATCGGCGTTACCTGGACTGAGACCGTGATCAGGAAGCCGGGCAGAGGCTCACGAACCTGTCAGCAGGCCGATTGCGACCAACAGCATCATCGCTGAGACCAGACAATCCAGTAGACGCCATGAACCGGGGCGGGCAAAGAAGCCGGCGAGTAGGCGTGCCCCGAATCCGAGGGTCGGAAACCAGAGGAAACTGCCCAGCACGGCCCCGGCAGCGAAGACCCAGCGCCCCGGATCGCCGTGGGCGCTGGCAATCGTGCCGAGCAGGATCATCGTGTCCAGATAGACGTGCGGATTCAGCCAGGTCAGCGCAGCAGCCGTGGCTAATACCGACGTGCGAGAGACCCCGCGGGACCCGCGGTCGACGGAGAGCGCTGCGGGGCGGAAAGCCCGGCGGAGGGCTATGACGGCATAGACGATGAGGAAGGCGGCCCCCGCCCATCTGGCCAGTACCAGCAACCAGGGGGCCGTGGAGACCAGGGCGCCCACGCCGGCAACGCCGGCGAAGATCAAGACCGCGTCGGAGAGTGCACAGATAAGGACGACGCCGAGCACGTGTTCGCGTCGGATTCCTTGTCGCAGCACGAAGGCATTCTGGGCACCAATCGCGATGATCAACGCCAAACCGGCACCCAGACCGGCCAGCAAGGAAGGAAAGTAGTTCACTCGTCAACGGTAAGCGCACAGATGGAGAGTAGGCCAGCTAAAGATTTTCACGGGACATTAGTATTTCTAATATGGACTTTCCAGCAGACCAGCTCCGTGCCTTCGCAGCGGTCATCGATACCGGCACCTTCGACGCCGCAGCCACACGACTACAGATCACCCCGTCAGCAGTAAGTCAACGAATCAAGGCGTTGGAGACACAGGTGGGCACCGTCGTCGTCCGTCGCGGCAAACCTGCGGTGCCCACGTCCGCCGGAACAGTCTTGCTGCGTCTGGCTCGGCAAGTCGACCTCCTGGCCGCCGAAGCCGTGGCAGAGCTCTCCCGTGGGGGGAACACGGACCACGACGACGGACCGGTGCGGGCGGCGGTGTCCGTGGTGGTCAACGCCGATTCGCTGGCGACCTGGTTCCCCGGCATCTTCAGCTTGTTGGCCCAGGACGCAGGTCTTGAGCTCGAAGTGTTGCGTGAAGACGAGTCGGTATCGGCGGAACTGCTGCGGACGGGCACGGCGATGGCGGCGGTGACGACCAACGGACGAGCTGTGCAGGGATGCACGACCGAGTTCCTGGGCACGCTGCGGTACACGGCCATGGCGTCGCCGGCGTTCAGAAGACAATGGTTCGCCGAGGATCCCGCGAGTGGTCTGACGATGGCACCGGTGGTCGACTTTGATCGCTCGGACCAGTTGCAGCGTTCGATGCTCCGCTCCATCTGCGGTCCGCAGGTCGCGCCGCCGACGCACCATGTACCGGATTCGTCCCAGTTCGTTAGGGCCGTTGTCGATGGGCTCGGATGGGGCATGGTGCCGGACGCGCAGGACCCGGGGCAGGGTTCACTGGTGGTTCTGGATCCGCGCTGGACCCGTGAGGTCGGACTCTATTGGCAGCGGTGGAAGCTTGATTCCCCGGCGCTGGGACGAGTCAGCGATGCCGTCCGGGCAGCCGCTCGGAGTTCGGGGGTGTTGGAGCTACCCCCGGCTTGACCAGTTGTGTTCTGGCCCGGTGCCATCTCTTGATGTTCGGCGGTCTAGCCGCGCGGAACCGGCGGGCCGAGCATCAACAGCACCGTGAAGACCACGACGATGAAGACGATTCCCAGAATGACCGCGGGAAGCGGATGGCGCAGGCACCACGCCTGGACGGTTTCGACGAAGCCATGCGGATCATCCCCGCCGGCAGCCAGCCTCCAGCCGCCGTCGAGCAGCCCGGCACGCATGGCGGAGCGCTCGAAGGGCACCGTGCAGAATGGAATGAAGGCAGAGGCCAGTCCCAACAGGCCGCGACCGAATGACCACCGTTGATTGACCCAGATGAAGCAGGTCACGACGCAATAGCTGATGAACGTCAGCCCGTGGATGCCGCCGAAGACCGGGACGAATTTGTCGCTGATGTTCCCGTACTTCAAGGCCATGCCCAGCAGGAGCAGTCCCCACGTGAACATCTCGGCCGTGGCCAGGAATCCGTAGAGTCGCTGGGGTGTCAGGCGTGATCCGGTCTGGGGTGTGGCAGTGGGTGGCATGGTGTCCTTTCGTCTGGTATCCAGCATCTCACGTCCGGTCCCGGTCCCATATCGGTGTGCTAGCCTGCCGGGCAGGAGCTGATTGCTCCGACCGGACGAGGGAGCCGTACCCGGACAGCGACAAGACGGCCGCCGGAAGGCAACGGTGGTTGATCATGGCGTGGTTCGTGCTTATTGCTTCGGGGATGTTCGAGGCGGTGTGGGCCATTGCCCTCGGGAAGTCAGAGGGTTTTTCAAAGCTGGTGCCCAGCCTCGTATTCGCGGGTGGACTCATTGTCAGCATGAGTGGACTGGCATATGCCATGAAGGACATACCAACAGGTACCGCTTACGCCGTCTGGGTTGGCATCGGAGCTTCCCTGACGGTGATTTACGGCATGACTGTTGACGGCGAATCCATTAGTTGGATCAAGGTGCTGCTGTTGATGCTCCTTGTCGGATGCGTCGTCGGGCTCAAATACGTTGATTGAAGCCCTTCGACCGGGCTAACGCCAGCGAGTGGTCATGAAGAACCCGACCATGGCAATACCGAAGCCGATCACGATGTTCCAACCGCCGGCGATCGCCAACGGAAGCGTGGCTTGCGAGATGTAGTACGTGATGATCCAGATCAGTCCCAGGATCATCAACCCGAACATGACTGGCTTGTACCAAACCGGCAGGGCCTTCACATCACCGTTCTTATTGGCGGCTTCAGACTGCCTCCGGGCCTTGCGGCGGGTCCTCGACTCGGGCACTGGTACTCCTGACCTTGGGCGGGTCAAACACTCGTTGTTTGGGACCCGGGCGATACTGTCATGGGTGGGGGCCGGCACAGCAGTATCCATGCGGCCACCCACGTCACCGACATTCTACCGGTACTGCGTCAGGAGGTCTTCGTGCTCGCTGTCTCCGGGGCAACAGTACGGTCAAAACCCGAGCGTCGACGCAGCCGATGGGCCACGATCCTCGGGGGCCTCGGAGAGCTCCTGGTAACACTCGGGCTCATCGTTCTACTTTTCGTGGCGTGGGAACTGTGGTGGACGAACCTCGAAGCTGATAGCACCCAGGAAGATCTGACGTCCCAGACGTTGCAGGAATTCGCCGGTGGTGATCCGACTGCGTCCGCTGGTCCTTCCCATCCCGCGGAGGCCGCCGAGGCGGACCACGAGAGGTACGGTGCCCCGGAGAACACCCGCCTGGACGGGGAGGGGACCTTCGGGGTCCTGTATGTGCCCCGTTTCGGGAAGAACTATGCCCGGCCCATCTCCGAGGGTGTCGGCAGCGATGTCCTCGACCATTTAGGCATAGGGCACTACCCGGAGACGCAATTGCCCGGGGAACGGGGAAACTTCGCCGTCGCGGCGCACCGGCAGACCCACGGCCAGGTCTTCTGGGACATCGACAAACTGGTCGACGGTGACTATCTCTACGTCCAGACCAGCAAAGGCTACTACAGCTACCGGTACCGCAACACGGAGATCGTCCACCCGTCAGAATCCAATGTGCTTCTGCCGGTTCCGCACGAACCTGGGGAGCAGGCCACCGACTCCTTGTTGACGATGACCAGCTGTGATCCGCCGTTCACGACACGAATGCGGATCATCGCCTATGCAGAGCTGGAGTCGTGGCGACCCCTGGACGCCGGGCCGCCGTCGGTGATCGCCGAAGCCGTGCACCGCGCCACCGGGACCGCCTGAACCAGCCCGCCGTCTTGTCCCGCCTGCCACCACAGATCACCACCACCCCAGTGAAGGAGTCACAGCGTGTACGCATGGCTATTCGGAAAGCTACCCGGCCCGTTGTGGGTGCGTCTTTTGATTTCAGCATTGCTGGCTGTGCTCGTCATACTGGTGTTGATGGAATACGTGTTTCCCTGGGCCAGTCAGTACAGCCCATGGACCGAATCAACGATTGGTCTGGTGCAGTGAAAATGGCCGCCCCCACGCGGATCCTGGTGATCGACAACTATGACAGTTTTGTCTATACGCTGGTCGGTTACCTGCGCGAACTCGGTGCCGAAACGACGGTCGTGCGCAACGACGACGTGACGGTGGCCCAGGCAATTGAACTGGCCGCGGCTCGGGACGGTGTCCTGATCTCCCCCGGCCCCGGTACTCCTGGAGAATCCGGAGTCTGCATCGATCTCATCCGCTGGTGCGGAGAACAGTCCAAACCCATGCTGGGGGTTTGCCTCGGACACCAGGCACTCGCCGAAGCCTATGGCGGGGTGGTGACTCACGCCGAGGAACTCATGCATGGGAAGACCTCGTTGGTTCATCATGGAACCCACCCGCTGTTCCACGACATCAACAACCCGTTCACGGCTACCCGCTACCACTCCCTCGCTGCAGTCCGGGCGTCTATTCCGGACGAGCTGGAGATCATCGCCGAAACCAACGGTGGGGTCATCATGGGCCTGGCGCACCGGGAGGCCCCGCTATGGGGCGTACAGTTCCACCCCGAGTCGGTGCTCACCGAAGGTGGTTACCACATGCTCGGCAACTGGCTGGAAGCATTGGGTCTGTCTGGTGCGGCGGCACGCGCCGAAAAGCTGAGCCCCTTGATCACCGACTGATCCGGCCACATCTGACCGCCACTGAGACAAGCCGCACCCGCCCATGGAAGCCAGCGTCGCGCGTGGTAGGAAGCGGCTATGGGGAGGGATTGGCCGGCTTCGAGGACTTGGGTGCTCCATCTGAGGATTTGGAAGATTTCGAGGACTCATCCGCCGACGATTTGGAAGCAGCCTTCGAACTTTCGGCTGCCGATTTTGACGCCTCTTCGGACTCGGATCCAGAGGAGGGATCAGCCGACGATTCGGATGGTGTCGGCGTCGGGGAAGGTTCTGGGGGTTCGACCGCCACGGTGATGGTCACTGTTCCGGCCTGTTCCAGATCCTCGCCGGCTTTGGGGTCCTGCCTGGTGATCGTCCCTGGATCCTGCTTGGACTCCGGGTCTTCCACTACGTCTAGCCGTAGTCCAATGGCAGGGTCGGACAGGACCTTACGTGCCTTCTTTTCGTTGAGGTCCATGAGCGAGGGGACGGTGACCTTGCCCGTGGAGAGCGTCAGCTCGATCAGGCTCCCGGTTTTGACCTTCTCTCCGAGTTTCGGGTTCGACCCGATGAGGCTGCCCAGCTCCACGGTGGCCGTGTTCTCGCGCTTCACATCGTCGGAGACGTCCAACCCCAGCCGTTCAAGCGTGCTGCGCACCGTGGCCTCCGACTGGCCGGCCAGGTCCTTGGGCAGGGTCACCTGTTCGGGGCCCTGCGAAACCAACAACTGGACCTCGGCGTCCTTCCGCGCCGAGGAGCCGGCCTTCGGATCGGTTCCCACCACGGAGCCGGGGTCGACGTCGTCGTCGAAGACCTCCTCGGTGACGGGCTTCAGATTGGCGGCGTAGATCTTGTTCTGTGCATCGATCAACGACAAGTTGGATACGTCGGGAACGGGGATCATGGCATTGCGTTCCTGCTGGTCCTGGCTCCAGTTCCAGAAGAACCAGGCGCCCAGGGCGACGATAATGACGGCCAGAATGGAAAAGACTGTAATCCATGCCCGTCGACGCGACGTGCGCTGTCGTTCGTCTTCGTCGGTCCGGGAAGGACCCGGGGCATCGGCAAGCAAGGACTCTTGTGAGCCGGTGTCGTGCACGGCCGGCTGCCTCCCGGTGTCCCCGGCCTCGTTGCTACCCGTGGCAGCCATGGCCCCAGTGGCGTCTCCGCCGTCGTTCCCGGTCTTCGGGGCGCCGGAGGCCATGGCCTGCGTGGGTGGTTCGGTGGCCAGCATCGCCTGAGTCGACATCGGCATCACGGCCAGGGCCTGGGTGGCATCACCAAGATCCTTCGGCACGGGGCGATCGTCATGGGCCGCGCGCAACGCGGCAGAAAATGCTGCTGCGTCCTGATAGCGATCGTTGCGGTCCTTCGTCAGGGCCGTGGCGATGACGTCGTCGATCCGTGGGCTGATTTCGGAGTTGTGGACGCTGGCCGCTGCCGGTTCCTCGCTCACATGCTGGTAGGCCACGGAGACGGGACTGTCGCCAATGAAGGGCGGACGACCGGTCAGAAGTTCATATAAGAGGCAACCGGCCGAATACAGATCGCTGCGGGCGTCGACGGTTTCCCCGCGTGCCTGCTCCGGGGAGAAATATTGAGCGGTTCCCACGACGGCCTGCGTCTGGGTCATGGTGGCCGAGGAATCGGACATGGCGCGGGCAATACCGAAATCCATGACCTTCACGGCGTCGTCGCCGGTGACCATCACGTTGGAGGGCTTGATATCCCGGTGGACGATGCCCATCCGGTGGCTGTACTCCAGGGCGGCCAGGACACCGAGCGTGTACCTGACGGAGGATTCGGGATTCAATTCCCCGGCCTTGGAGAGATCACGCAGGGTCTTTCCCTGAACGTACTCCATGACGATGTAGGGCAGCTTGGTGACATGGTCCCCGGAACCATCAACATCCTCTTCACCGGTGTCATATACGGCGACGATGGCCGGGTGGTTCAAACCGGCAACAGCCTGGGCCTCCCTGCGGAACCGTGTCTGGAACACCGGATCGCGCGCCAGATCTCGGCGGAGAAGCTTGATCGCGACCTCGCGTCCGAGCCGGAGATCCCGGGCATGATAAACATCCGCCATGCCGCCGCGACCAATCAGGTCGCCGACGTCATAGCGGGAGTTCAGGATTCGGGGTTCTGTCACGCGTTTCCTCTGCACACCCTAGGGTGTGGTTTCGCCGTCGTTGTGGCCGGTCGCCTGCTTCTGTGTGTTCTGCCCCTCAGCTGGCGGGGGCACAGCTTCGGGATTGCTGGGTTCAGTGGGCTTGGTGGCTGGCGGCTTGGTGGCTGGCGGCTTGGACGGTGCCGTTTCCTTGGGCGGTTTGGTCGGTTCCTTGGGCGGCGCTTCCGAGCTGGGTGCCTTGGTCGGTGGTGTGGATTTCGTGCCCGGTGCCGGGGTACTGGCCTTGGTGCTGGAAGGTTTCGAGGATTTGGTGCTCGGAGCTGGGGTGGACTTCTTGCTCGGGGCTGGCGCCTTGGTCTTGGTCTCCTGGACGGGCGGAGGCGTGTTTTCCACCGGCAGCGGAACGGCGTAACTCAGCTCGATCACGGTGTCGACCTTGACGGTACCGGTGGGAGAAACACCGACGACCGAGTTCTCCGGACCGGTGGCTTCCTTCTCCTTGGTCGAAACCTTCAGACCCATGTCCTTCAACGTGGACGTGGCCTTTTCCACGTCCATCCCGAGGTAGTCGTCGGCGTTGACTTCGACGGTCTTCTCGGACGACTGCTCGCTGCTTGATGCGGGAGACTCGTTGCCTGTCTTGTCACCGGTGAACATGGGGACGAGCCAGACCGCTAACAATGCCAAGACAACGATGACGATCAGGGGCCAGATCCAGGGATTCCGCTTTTTGCGCGGAGGGGTTCCGGAACCGCCGGACGCTCCACCGGCGCCCGACCCGGCACCGGCTGCGGCGCCGGCCTCGTCATCTGGATCCCAATCCTTGCTGGCGCCGAGGACCGAATTGAAGTCCTCGTCGTTGTTGCTGCCTCCAGCTGCAGCGCCCGCGACAGCGGCGCCCTGGACGCGGGTGGCGTCCCCGTCGTCGTACTCCTTGCTGGCCTGTGGGCCGCGAGTGGTCTGATCGGAGACCGTGGGCAGGGCACTCGTGCTCGGGGTCCCCGAACCCGCCTCCGGTGTCTGCGGGTTGGCCTGGGTGGGAGCATCCCCCACGTTGATGGCTTGTGTGGCGTTGCCTCCGCTGGTTCCCAGGAACGGGATGATGCCCGGGACGGCGGTCTGTGCCGCCTCGAGGTTGTCGGCCCGGATGGCGTCGGCCGCTTCCGCCAGCTTCGTGGCAGTTTCCGGGCGCTCCGCCGGACTCTTGGCCAGCATCGACATGATCAGGGCCCGGTACTTGGCCGGGATGGATTCGTCGAGTGAGGGAGGATTGTCGTTGACCTGGGCCAACGCGATGGCGATCTGTGATTCGCCGGTGAACGGTCGACGTCCGGCCAGGCACTCGTAGCCGATGACGCCGAGGGAGTAGATGTCCGACGACCCGCTGGCCTGCTGCCCGGTGGCCTGCTCAGGCGCGAGGTACTGGGCGGTGCCCATGACCTGCCCGGTTGCGGTCAAGGGGACCTGGTCGGCGATACGGGCAATGCCGAAGTCGGTGATCTTCACGCGGCCATCGGGCAGGATGAGCAGGTTGCCTGGCTTCACATCCCGGTGGACCAGACCTTGTGCATGGGCTGCGGCGAGGGCACGCGCGGTCTGGGCGATGATGGACATGGTCCTGTCAGGGGACAGGACCCGTTCGCGTTCGATGATGGCGGACAGCGGCTGGCCGGGGACCAGCTCCATGACCAGGTAGGCCGAACCGCCCTCTTCGCCGTAATCGAACACGTTGGCGATGCCTACGTGATTCAATAATGCCGTGTGACGTGCCTCGGCGCGGAAACGCTGGAGGAAGCCGGGGTCGCCGGTGTATTCCTCCTTGAGGATCTTGATGGCTACGATGCGGCCAAGGATCTCGTCGCGCGCCTTCCAGACTTCTCCCATACCGCCGATGGCTATCCGATCGGTCAGTTGGAACCGACCGCCCAGGGTGATACCCGATGTAGGCCTCACTTATTGAACACCGCCTCTAGCATCTTTTTCAGGTTTGGACTGGTCAGGTTGTGGCCGGTCTCGTAGTCGGTCTTTTCTATGACAATGGTGACAGCAACCTCCGGGTCATCCGCTGGTGCGAAGCCGGTGATCCACGAATTGACCCTGTTGGTCTTGTCCCCGAGCTGGGCCGTGCCGGTCTTGGCCGCGATGTCGAGCCCAGGAATGTCAGCAGTGTAGGCGGTTCCGCCCTTGAGTGGCCCGCGCATCAATTCAGTGACCTGGTCGGCCACCTTCTTGGATGTCGCCGTGCTGAACTCCTCAGGCTTCGGCTCGTCCAGGACGCTCAGATCCGGAGCGGTGACCCGTTTGATCAGGTTCGGTTTCATAATGACACCATCATTGGCGATGCCCATGGCCACCATGTTCATCTGCAGCGGGGTGGCCTTGACGTCGTATTGCCCGATCGACGACAGGGCCAGGGTTGCGGAGCCCAGATCGGCCGGGAACTGGCTGGGCGTGACGTTCTGCGGGATCTGCAGTTGCTGGCCGAAGCCGAAGCGCTCGGTCACGTCGCGCAGGGCATCCTCGCCCACGGCCTGGCTCATGGCCACGAATGGGGTGTTGCAGCTCTGGGCGACGATGAACTCGAGCTTGGC
>RCNJ01000444.1_pt1 | contig 15920 bp, 12 predicted proteins | sample 2041171 | NCBI WGS metagenome assembly RCNJ01 (sample SAMN09708213, study PRJNA481090) | feces metagenome | biome: feces | host: Pygoscelis adeliae | place: Antarctica: Rookery Lake | collected 2010-03-01 | reverse complement strand
TGACAGCGCGGAGGGATTATGTAATCATAGACTAGGGCTCTCTAAGCATAGCTTGCTTCCGGGCGTAATCAATCAATCAATCAATCAATAAATCAGGACTGGCACAACGCCATGTTTTCACAACCGCCCAATAAAACAGGTAAGCAACGCCAAGAAGGCGTGGTAACGCACAATCGGAGGTATCATGAATCTGTAAGCGCTGGCTGCACGTGTGCTGAGGTATGATTTGCCTGGTGAAGATGTTGCTAACAAGCGGAGTTTGGGTTATGGTTGGGCTGTGTTGTGTGGTTGGTCAAATTTGAGGAAGATGCAGGGCTGCATCCAGGAACTCCTCGGCATGGGTGGACAACCAGCGCTAAAAGAGACGACGGATTAGTATCGCTTGGCTCAAGCCTTGCAGCCTTTCGAAGCAAGACTGAAGCAGGTGAGTGGGAAAATCTTAGGAAGATGACTTTTGAGATACTGCACCGCGCTCAGCATTCCAACATCCACTTTGCTTGGAAGCATGAGAAGTGCCGGAGGCTTTCATAGGAGGGCAAAGCACTATCCTCAGAAACCTCGAAGATCTAAAAGCATTGTCTCCGGCCTTCAGGCCAGTCTGTGCGTTCTACAGTGCAACTCCTTCGATTAAGCTCAGGTCGGCCGCCATGCGGCCAGCGGCGCTTAAATGCTTGACTGATCCACGGGAAGTCTCCTGATTGGTTCCAATCACATCGATGAAGCATTCTTTGACCTCAATGGCAAACCCCGTCTGCCTTGTTCTGCGGCTAGAGTTTCAGTCCATACAGGACCTAGCCATTTAATGTGGCCGGTATCAATATGGCGCAATGCGGCCTAAGGTTGTAAAAAACTGGTGTCTCATGTGTATGACATGACGGATTGTGGCTTTCGATATATCGACAGGTAGGAATACGTTTCATATGTTCGACATCCGCTGGTTTCGCAGTCTTATTATACTCCGGTACCACTCTTCGATGGCTTGTTAGCATTTGGGCTTTTGTTTCTCTGTTATCGTTCTTGTCGACGGTGGCTCTCATGAAGGCATTTCGGTATTGCTTTTATTGGCCTTTCCCTACAAAGCTCCACTACTCAACGGCGAACTATCCTCTTCCTTGGCCGACGGAGCATTTGTCCTGCTTCAAGTTTGAGCTGCAAGCACCGGGGAAATTTGATGTTTGGATGCTTAGGCTCCAACTAAGATGGCTGCCCCAACATCGATGAAGATTTCTGTCCTCATCCTCTCCACGTTATCGTCGGCGCTGCGAGTAACCTCGAACTCGCCATGCTCCAGCCTCTGCAAGCGCGGCAGCATCTCTAGCATCAATGGAGCCAATATATCCTGTGATGATGCTCAATTCTCAGAAGTGAAGGGGCAGGGTTTCAAGAAGTGCTTAGAGTGCTTGGAAACTAGCGACTTTGGGACGGACGAGGAGAATGACCAAGAAGGATTTATCTACAATCTTCGATTTGCTACAGACTGTGGGTATCCCACCTAACAGCCAACCAGTTAGTTCTAACGGAGTTAAAGGGTGTCTATTTGCTGAAGACAATACCGAAAAGCTATCCGGACCATGCATGGTTGCCACGACTTGTGGAGGCATGGAAGAGTCCTTGAGAGTCCAGGCCCAGGAGCCAAACGATGGGCCAATTTATGACTATTGTACGGCGAACAACAGCAGATTCGACGGCGAAGCCAGCCTATGCAACGCATGTTTGCAGCACATGCCTGACAACAAGTACCTCTCGAATTGTAAGACTTGTGGCTCAGACACCGAGATCAGAATGTTAACCTCAGTAGGGATTGCTGCTCTTCAGGCTGGCTGCATTCAACGTCCTTCTCAAAAGGCACTCACCGGTTTTGACGGCTCATTATTCAGCCACAACGCCATAAATGCAACAGCCGCTCTCTCCCCTGCCGCAGTTACTGCGGAGAGACAGAGGGCCTCGAGCACAAAGCCGCTATCTACTGGGCCCATAGCTAGCATTGCGGTAGCAATCATCGTAACATTTTTGGTTCTTATTTCAGTAATTGGCATCAAATGTTACAAGCGCCGTCAAGCTCTAGGCGTCAAGCGATTACGGACCAGGTGCCATCCACGATTTGGCGCGACTGACATAACTGCTCCTGCAGAAGGCTCTTACTCGGAGTATAAACCTGAGCCCGTCGTTGAAGTTCTTCCGTGGGATGCGGAACATTTTATCCTCAAGGATATTCAGAGTGAGAGCAGCATGAGTGGCCATTCCAAATCCTCTAGTAACTCCACGGCAAGAGTCCGTGAAGTACCCACACCAGAGCACTTGACAGTGACTCCGCCAATTTCGGCAATGCAGAAGACTGCTGATGGTCCGGAATTCCCTGCTATCAGCCCTCGGCGAATAAATTTTGTCGTCAAATCAGACGTGAACTCGAAACCATCAACTCCGAAGGCGGCCCAACCACAAGCTGCCACTAGCTCTCAGCATTTTCAAGCCAACAATGCAGCTTCTGTCCGACCAACACCGCCTTCTCAGCTGCTGACGGCCCATAACTTGACAAGATACGCGACGAATACTCAGCTTGAATTGGTACCACGTCCCAATTACGCATCCTCCATAGCTAGTAGCGCATCAACCACTTTCTCGCCCGGTGTATATAGTAGTCCACCACCACCATACCTCTTAGATTACCGTCCAAGCAGCGTTGTTCAAGCAAACTTTCCGATTGCGCCTCTTCCATCCTATAACCCTGCCTCTTATGCACCTAAGCCAAACAACCTGTACCGCCGACAGTCCAATACGCAACCGCAACAACCTCAATTTAATACTCAGTCATATCAACAGACCCAACGATTCCAATCCTCGCCGCAACAGGGACAGAAACATCAACAGAAGTCTCGCCCTCATCCGCTAACCTTGCATAAATCCGCATCTTCTCAAGCATCAGCTCGCTACACCCCTTTCCGTTCCCAACCTCAGCCGCAACCTCAGTCGCCGCCTAACACCCAATCTTCTCATCGGCCGAGTGCGTCTCAATCATCGGTGGCAACTAATAAATATATCGTGCCCAAACGATCCTCAAATCCGGTTCCCATCATTGCTCTCCCAATTCCAGCCCCCAAGCGGCAAACAGTAGACATGCGCTCTCTTGTTGGATTAAGCTTGAGTACGCATGTCAAGCCGGATGATAACCCATTACCATCAAAATTTCCTGTCAGCGCGATGTCAGGAAACAGACAGGCACGAGAAGAAGAATCGGGCGAGCGAGAACCACCGCTCGGCTTCGATAAGAATAGCAGCCTGATCAGACGAAGCGGCAGTCCATTTAGAGAGCTGGCTGAGGCTGTCGATGGGAAGAAGAGGATGACAGCAAAGCCCGCCGACTTGCTCCGCACTAGTGATAATGCCCAAGGAGAGGCGAGAAGAGATCGGTTCTCTTGGGAAGCACGCTCGGGCTCAGTCGTTCGGGCCGTCTCTCGCGCGAGCTTCAGAGGACGCTCAAACTCTAGACCAAGAAGAGATGGAATGGAGCCAAGTGCGAGTGCGAGCCGAGAGAGGGGACGAGAGCACAAGAGACAAACGAGCGAGTCTCGGAATAACAAGCAGTCGAGGACGGAGAGTAAAACTGACTTTAAGTTTGAGTTTAGAGGACAGGATACATTGCTCGAGTCAAGTCCACAAAGCGGCTCGACTAGTACGAGAACTGGGCAGTGGCCAGGGACGGGTATACACTAGGTAGATAAGAGGAGCTCAAGCTGTAAATATGCGCTCAAGATCTAGCGATTGGGACATTTAATGTTATAGTAGCGTCTAGCACATGACCCAAGTTATAGGAGTACGACGCTCGAAGAATTGAAGAATTTTATGCACTGCGAAGCTTGTTTACCGACCAGCTTGGATACATATCGTGGAAAGCAAGATTAAATTCAGAAAATGCTTCCGCTTTGCACGAAAGCCTTTGCGGTAACCTCGATGCTTTGATCTCACCTCGTGAAAACTTCAAACGACGACTAAAACTGAGCAGCTTCCAGACGGCGGGGTAACAAAGTATCTAAAACACATGGGGGAAAAGCCTGAGCGGTTTAAGGCTATCCATGATTAGACGCTCATAATTACCCTGCAGGTGGGTGGTTTCATGAGTAAGCAACCAAACAACAACAACCTTAACACAGCCTTATACCCCTCATGTGCACTGTTTGCGGGCGGAGTCTGCCTTGCGAGGTGAGTTGTGCACAATTGAGGGGAGTCAACTACTGCGCATCAGCCCCTGGAATATATGGAGGCGACTTCCACGAGTATCTCTCCCCTCCACGCCACACAAGCCAACTGGGTTTAGCGGTAGTTTCATGATCTCGCTTGAGACGGGATCAGCTCGCAGCTGACACATCATCAAGCATCAGCCTCACGATAGCCCGCAGAAATGGTGGCACTCATCACAGTCGTCCCTGAACCTCGCGATTCATGTTCTCGGAAAGAGACCACTTCGGAATCAATATCAAGCCGCACTCGAAAGTCGCCAAGTCGGGATAGTCGGAAGCCAATCGGTCTAGGCATCTTAAGCTCCAGCAACCAGATCGGCAAACTATCCGTCGACGACGATGAAGACGATCGATTTGGACTAGCGAATGTCTCGCCCATATTGCCCGTTTTGTGCCAGCACTCAGAAGTTTGTTCGAGGCGTCTAAACGACAGGGAAACCACTCAACCGCCTAACAATATGAAAGCGGACGGCGACGAAAGAGGTCGAACGACAAAACGGGCTGACGACATGCAAACGGTGGTGGAGATGCGACCGTCAGGTTTCACAGCTGCCGAAGAGAGAAGGAAACGGAGGAGATCGGAGAGGAGGCAGAGTGCGAGTAATACACCGGCTGCGTTGACTGAGATAGGACAGGTGGAGTGGACGAAGATGAGGAGTCCGGTGACGAGGTCGAGCGATGGTATTGATTAGGCGGTACGGACTGTTTACTCGATTTGTGAAGGCGGGCGGTGAAACCGGACGAGAGATGATGGTATGGAGGCGTCGAGTCTTATGTGTAATGAGTGTATGAGCATAACTGGGCCAATGAGGGCGGTTGAACGAAATTATATACCGGCTAACTCCGACATAATCCCGCTAGAGTGCTCAGAATGGCTCCCTATTTAATATAAATCACATTTTCCCTGGCCACTGCTCAATCGGACTCGGACTCGCCGGCGTCCTCGGCACAGACGGGCCTCGTCGTGGTTTCGGTACAGTTCCCAAAGTGATATGCGGTAAGTGTATCCTACTCGCTCTCTTCTTCTTCGCCTCTGGCAGCATGCTTTCATTCTCATGAATTTCAAGGTGTGGCACTGAGATGACCGGCTCGTGCTCTTGTTCTTGACCGGTCGCGACTACAGGCACAACAGGGATCTCCTTCTTCTCCCACGGCGGCGCCACTCTCTTCTTCTCCTCCTCTCCCTTCGTGCCCGTCTCCGTGCCCTTCCCTTTCCCAAAAATTCCACCGACACTCCCTCCGCCGTTAGAGTTGTACGACGTCCCGGTCTTGAGGCCAGCTCTGGTGGGTGTGTTGACGGAAGCAGTAACGAAACCAGGCGAGGCAAATTTCTGGCCGATACTCAGCTGGTCGCCTGGTATGTATGCTTGATGGACTGGGACGGGATTTGTTGTGCTGAAGGATGCCGATGAGAGCCGATGTGAAGCTGGAGGTCGTGGGTTGCTGGATTGAGAGTTATGCGGAGAGGAGCCTGGCGCGTCCTGTTGCTGAGCAATGGTAGAAGATTGCGTCGATGACTTTTGCCATGCTGGAGATGGTTGTGGAGAGGTGGAAGGCGAGTCGTAGTGTGAGAACTGAGTGCTGGCCGAGAGTCGGCGATCTGAGAATCGCCGATCTTGAGGTAGTGGCGCAGAGTGTGGGGCTGAGAATGTTGGCTGGTCTGGCGGTTGAGGAGAGGTTTGAGTTGAGATCTCTCGAACAGCTGGATGTTCCGTCTCAGATGTCTCGGAAAGCTGGCTCATCTCTTGTCGTGGAGGAGGGGGAGGGTATGAAGGAGGTTGTGGTGCCGGAGAGCTCGCAAGAACTGTGATCGGCGTAGCGAGATGATCGGCATAAGCTCCCTTCGTAGGTGCTGTGATGCTACTGGAACCAAATCTCTCATCGAGGTTTGTCTCGACATCTGGCTTTCGCTTGAACCAAAGACACATTTTGGCGACGGTTGATTTGCGCTTCACTTGAGCTTTCAAGTTGGGCTCTTCATCGAGGTCGTCGAAAAGTTTCATTTCAAGAATGATGGATTGGAAAGTCGATTTGGCGGCTAAATCTTCGAGGCTGAAAAATATCTGTGCAACATCGTCAGCATGTAAGTTGTGGTAGGCGCGCATGAGACGGGAGGATTCGGAGGTAGTATTCCCGAAAGGCAGCAATGCTGTGAAAGCTGCAGTATAATAATAACCATAATAAAGACTCCGAGCAGTCATCAAGCGCCGTGGGTACAGTACGACCTCGTTCGAGCCGTGAGAAGCTCATAACTTTGTGGAAATAGACAGAATGTAGACAGAAACTTGAGACGTATCACATTGGAGTGTTTGAACAGAACGCGCAGCAGAAACAGAGGCCAGTAGGTATCCCAGAGCTGCTTGAAAGCTCATACAAATCCAAAAGACAAAAAGCCAAGAAGTCAAGACGTAAGAAAAAGCTTCGTCCACCACTACTTAACTGACAGTTGCCAAAACTTCCACACCCGCCACCATCCGGGTAGCCTACCTCAATCTCCAACAAGCCTCGCGGGGTGTGGCGGGATGTCTGCATACCGTTAGCAGAAGTCTCCGCGAGGGTGTACTGCCAGCATCTATCTTTGTACCTCTTTATCATATGCGGCCATATCTAGCCAAAACTCTGGCTGTTTGCGTTATCCAGTACTTACCCCTCGCCGCAAACAAATCCGCGGAGCAACATGCAACGACACTTTCCTCACAGTCTCACCCGTAAGGTCAGTAGTCTTGAGGCTCACGGATATGTGTATCTTCAGCGCCTGTTAGGTTTCTCTAGCTGCATCAACGGCTGAAGCGGGTTGTGTTAGGCAGTACCCATGGCAGCTCAGATAGCCAGTTGGCATGGATACCGACCTTGTCTGAACAGTAAGCTCGACCGCCGCGAATAAACATCGCTTAATGGCTCAGAGGAATGGTTGCTACTCGCTGACAATGCCATCCGTAAGCCTCGGCTTTCGGAGAGATCATGCTGTATTACCAAGCGCCAACGAATCTTCATTCACTGCTCGAAAGAGCCTCAAGAATCATGCTTTCGCCTTCCCCGGGAAAGAAGAGGGTGTAGGGAAGAAATTTATGAGCCTCTGTTCGATCGTTTCTCCTAGTCTTGTGACATCATGTCGACATCGCGTAGCATCGGTAGCCGCTGTGTTGTTCGCGTGTTCCCAAGTAGTGCGGCGTGGTCGCAAGGTTGTTGAACCAAGCTTTACCCCGCCAATCGGGAGTGTCAGTTAAGCGCTCGGCTTGGCGTTATATTACGGCCAATGGAAGCGATAGCATCGCAGAACCCGATTGGCCATCTAAGTGTCACAGAATACAGAATTCTGCGGCCTCCAACAAGTTAGCGAAAAGATTCACTCGGTCAAAGCTCCCCTTGCGAAAAGTGTTGGTTCCTGCGCGCAAGACGGGTTGGACGCGGGTAATATCTGAGAACATGCACGTTATGAGATTCGTCACCCGTTATCTCCGTATAGTGAAGGATTTTGCCTGGGTATGAGCACAGCAAAAACGGCTTCTGCTCAGACTTTCGGTATGTCCGTGCCGGTGTTGCAGAAGCGCTGTCCCAAGTCCACGCGGTTGTCGCTAGCTCCAACACAAACCAACGTCCTCTTTTCCTCCAACTGGTTGTCATGAAGTGCTGTATCGCCCCCAAATCTTTGTTACACAAGATTATGGTGATGAACCAACATGTTGGAGCTTATAATCGACGAAGCCACATTTGCCAGGGTTTGAAACTCTAGCTCCGCAACGTTCGCTTCATCAGTTGTAAAGCCAACAACTGGTTAGCAGTTGCAAGCCTCGAGTCAATGCAAATATGTTATGTCCACTGTAAACTGGATCGCGAACATGGGGACTTCAGCCTGAATGCAAATTCATAGATTCCTGCTAGAGGAAACTCCTCGATATCTCCTTAGATTTTCTTACGCAGGGTATATGACTCCATCTTACTCCTTTCGCTCCGTTCCTCAAACAGCTTGACCAATACTCTCAACACTCACAGCTCTCGCATGTCCCTGCCCGCGACTTATACTCGGCGCCCTAATAACCGGCGGCGGAGCAGGAATGAAACCCACCTGACCCGCCTCCCTCCGCCATCGGTCCTCCTCCTGCACCCTCCCATCCTGACTCATACGGCTCATCTCAATATTATCTCCCTCCTCAACTCTCCCCGTCATCGTGCCCACACTCCCTCTTCTATAAGGTGGCGGAATCGGAACAGCACCCCACTGTCCATCTGTCGGCGGCTGCGCCAGCTGCGACGGTAGACCTGGCGAGACTGGTGACACCGTCTGGGAGATATACGGACTGAACACCCGACTCGAGCTCGCCTGCGGCGTCGTGTACTGGCTCAGATATGGACTATTTGGCGCCCTCAGCGGTCCCAAGTTCCCAGATGATGTCTGTGGACTATTGCTACTCGACTCGTTTCCCGCCCATCTATTTTTTCCCTTCCCGAATCCCGCTGTGCTCGTCACACTTTGCGGACTATCATCCTTCCCATCAAAGCCTTTGTTGAAGTACCCGGCCTCCTGCCACTTCATCATCATGGCCTCCTTACTCTGCGGGTTGTCTCCGGTGTACTTGTGTCGTTTCTCAGCATAGTCTTGGAGCTGACGACGACGCCGTCTTCGGCCACGGCAGACTACGAAGCAGCCGAGTACGACGAGGACGACGATTAGGCCGGAGATGGCTATGCCGACTTTTGCGGCGAGGGAGATGCCGGTGGGTGGGTGGAATGTTGAGGCGACAGCTGAAGCGGAAGCGAGCGGATCGATTGCTTTGATTGGGGAGCCGTCGAAGGGGGAACCTTCGATTGTGAGGGAGCCGCCTTTGGCTGGGCGTTGCTTGCAGGTTAGGTCGAGGAGAGTAATGTCTTAAAGAGATGTTAATATGGCTTCTTGCCACTATCTCCGAGCAGCGGCCAGAGAAGAGAAAAGTGAGAAGACGCACAGTTGAACAGAGTATGACTTCCTCCAATCTGGCCCAAACAGTTCTGGCACTTAAATAGTCGCTCCTCGTCCCAGATATCGCAGTACTCATATCCATTCTCGCTGCCGTTTGGTACTGCACCATCGTTGTATTCGAATGCTTCCTGGAAAGGGCCGCAAGCGAACTCGGTTATACATGGTGTATTGGCGACGGCTGTGTGATTAAAGATACAGTATCCTGCTGTAATTCTCACATTGTCTGATGAGAAACCGGTTAACTGCAGCTCCGGCGGAGAAGGTCGAGATGTGAGGAATCATAAAGGGCGGATGAAATACTTACAAAGCGCAGCCATAAGATCCGAAACTCCTCCACTACTTATATACTCGCTTCCCATCTCGCATTCTATACAGCTCTTCATCGTCACTCCAGGTTGCTGGTCATAGATATAATCTCCGCACGCAATATCGTCCGTCGAGGTGCTTTGCAGCACATTTCCACATTTAACTGAGCATCCCGAGTCGGGCGCAACGAGAATAGCTGATATCGGTGAGCTGAGGAGAGAGACGAAGGTGAATGAGGCGAAGATTGTTGTTAAGGCGGCCGGTCGCATCGCGGCGGTGGGGCTTTTGGTCGCAAGTTTCAGATTGTCGAAGAGAGGCGAGTCGCAGACTCACATCTCCGTTTAAGATGCGCTTTCGAGGTTATTGAGTATGCGAATATGGCATCACGTGTATATAACGAGCCTGAAGGTGATAGGCCGTCAAGAAACCGCAAAGGTAAGTGAAGACAGCAGAGAGACGCAAGGTACACCTCAATCACTATCACGATCGACTCGGCTCGGGCTCATAAATGTCGGCATCCACTCAACCCCGTCCTCCTCCAAGCCCGAAGTTGATAGTCTTGGAGGCCATCTGGCGGCAACCAGTCACTATCCATCACGTCGTGTCCAGTGACCATTCAGCGCCTGCGTTGTGCTGCCAGGTGCTCGATTACAGGCTTCACAGCAGAGTTTAAGCGCTGATAGGTTCTGGCTGCATCCTGACTCTGCTCAATCTAGCAAGGCGGCCAGTGAGCGGCCCTGCTGTGGCGACGACGGGTTAGTGGCGAGCTTGGCGAGGTAGAGAGGTGCGTGACGAGGTAACCGGGGATACTGATTGGGGGCGGGCTTTCGGGCGTTGGAAGGGTGGGGTGTCACTGAAGGTGCTAGCTGATGGAGAGAAATCCTGGAGAACCTCAAAAGGATAATGAGTCGGAGCCTGTCATGAGCAGCGATGACATGCGCTGGAGAAAAAAATGAGAGCAGAGGTAGAGTAGTGAAGACTGAATCTTCAGCAAAGACAAAGGACGTCGAAGCTGCTCCAACTTGACCCCGCAGAACAACAATCCGGGGCGGCCCGACTCCACTAATTAACTGTTAGATTATTTTAGCGCCCACTCTCAGCGAAAGTGTGCTAAGGCGATTCAAGGAATCGAGCTCTGTATGACCCAAAGCGTAAGTTGAGCAGATTTGCAAATCCGCTTGACGATTGGTGAAGATTGACAGTTTGAGAATCTGTTGACGTATCTGAAAATGGGTTAGATTAAAGACATGATTAGACAGTACGTATTGTCTAATCTTCGTTTCCTGTAGATTGGCGCCTGAAATGGCACGTAGGTAGCGAGGTACGGAGTAGTAAGCAATAAATGAAATATTCTAAGCTAATGAATTATGTACACAAACGGATCTGCTCGCTCTGCTCTGAGAGACTAACCCTACCTAGATTTGTCAACGGACCCGCAAATACCTCGAGTTTGAGAATCAGTTGGCTGCTAGTTGACAGACCTACAAATCCACTGGACTCATTTTTTTGGCCATACAGCGACCACTTCGGGCGCAAGTGAGCTAAGACAAGTCAAGAAGCGAAGCTCGTTTAGTATCACGGTCCTTTGCAAGTTGGCAGCGTTCCGTGACACTGAACACTAAAACGAGGCCATCACATTCCCTATGCTTATAAACATACAAAAATGAGATCCACGCCCTAAATCGCCGTCCGCTCCTCAAACCGTGCTCGTTGAGATCGAATTCCACTGAAATCCCATCTCCGTCCCACCTCCTTACCCAAAGTCCAGTACTACTCCCATAAGCGTCGTAGAGCTCAATTCAGACATGGCGTCTGCGTTCTTTCCCTCGTCTTCGCAAACGAGCTGCGAAAGACGAAAATGATATCTAGTCTATCCAAACGAACGCATCAACTCCTCGCACTTATCTCAGAACTCAAAATTCAATCGCAAATGGCACCTCTTTTTGCCTTTTATTTTCGTTTACCTTTCAATCCTCTCCGATTGCCATAACTACCCTCACCAACCCACACTCTTCGGCCTCGGCGGGCTATGAAAAAATCCCGCATCCAACATCCCATCCTCATCCTCCGACTGATCAGGCGTATACACAATCTCAATACCCGGCGGCAACTTAATCTCGCCCGCCGAATGCGGTCCTTCATCTGAGCGAAAAGCATTTCTGCTGGTATTTCCGCCTCTGACCATACTCGGCGTCATATGCCTTGAAAAGCTGCCATTCCTACTTTCCCTGCCATTTCTGCTGATGGTGCTAAATGATTCGTCGCCAGCGAGATCGTGCGTGTAGAGAGCCTGCTCTTGAGTAACTGCTGAGCGAGTTCTTGATGCATTTCTGGATTTTGGACTTGAGGGGCGCTCAAAAACACCATTAGACTGGTCTTCTGGGCCGGGCGTGAGAGCTCGATTTTGCTGCAAAGGATTGTTGACAGCCGATCTGAGTGGCCGACGAGTCTCATTCGAGCCCGAGACAATATCAATCACTCTCGCGACTTGAGCGGCCGTGGAGGCAGCTGCAACAAATGGGATTTTCGGCGAGTTTTGTGGACTTCCAGCGTTTCCGTTGAGACCAACATCTTTCAGCCTGTCAGGGACATCCTGGCGAACTTCTATGGTAGACTTGAGGGGTTGGAGTTCTGAGTCGGCGGTCCGTCCGTTATGAAAGAAGGCATGAGGGTTGCGAGGCTCAACAGGTGAGAGTGGAACGGCAGCGGCGAGGACTTCTCCTATACTAGCAATAAGGTCAAGCTCGTCATCATCATAAGCACTTCCATTCGTGGCGGCCGTGCTTGCGTTGCTTGTGGCTGTGTTATGGCTGCTCTTTGAGGTCGTGGAGGCTTTCGAGCTATTCGAGTCGCGAGGCGTTTGGCTGTCGTTGAGGGTCTCGTACTTGGTGGATTCCGGGATCTTGGTGTGGGCGTCGTGGACCAGCTTGGCTTGTGGTCTCTTGGATGTGTCGACGACGAGAAGTTCCCTTTCTCCTCTCCCTAGGACGCCGTAAAGCTTTACCTCACCGCGCTGTATTCCGAGGACCGCACTGGAGCCGGCGTAAACGGCCTCGCCTTCAACGCCGCTGCGGTTGGCAAAGACAACGATGATCTCGTCTTCACCCTCAGCTCTGATGAGTGGTTCCAGTCGCGCGACCCAATATGCCAGTGTCTCCATGTCCGGCTCTTTTGGGCTCCTGCTGTACGATCTTGCGTCTTCGCGGGTGAGCCATGCCATGCTGATGACGGCGAGATTAGCTTGCCGGTGAAGGATGTGATACGCGAACTCCCAAGCACTCCATGGCGCTTCAAACTTGTATGGGCTGTGGTTGTTAGTGGGGATTGTTAAACGGTCGGCGAATCGTGGTGCTTACTTGAGATCCATGCCTACGAGATTTAGAGTTAGCACAGTTCTCAAATCGTAAGTACTCCTTAAGACTCACGCTCAAAAGATTTGGTCGGCCACTTACATATCCCCATAGCGACGTTTCCGAGGCCCTCGACCTCGCCGTCATAGAATCCGTCAGGTCCCTCCAGGGCCCACGTCTCATCTGTGTAGTACAGGAATGATTTCCTGTAGTTCGCGATCGTCTCTCCATCTCCATTAACCGTGATCGTAGAATTATAGTATTCGGGAGAGCTGCCTCAAACATGTTGGTTAACCTGAGTTATAATATGCCCTGGAGAAGAGACAACTACGTTGGCCAGTTTGGTGATATATCCACCTTCTCAGGATAACCGACCGTCACAACGCAGTCATACTTCAGCGCTGTCGTCCTTGCCCATAGCGAGCTTATGCCGGATGCCGTTGGTTCGAGATAAGGAGTGATGTGTTTCAGGGACTTGAAGTTGTAGCCTGTAGTTGTCAGTTCTCTGCAATTTTCTAATCATAATTATAGACTTATACGAGACCAACCCTTTGAAAGCCTCTCATACCTCGCAAACCAATTCATAACGCGCTGAAGGAGCTTAAAGCGAAAAACACTCACCAGAGAAAGCCAGCTCCGGAAGAACGAGCAAGTCTAAATCCTGCGGACTCGCTTTGCTCAGCACCGCATCCGCTCTACTGAGATTGTGGTCGACGTCTCCCAGCTGCGGCGCGAATTGCAGACAACCGATGCGCATTTTGATATCGAGGAGCTGAAGTCGCGATGCATATAAGGAAGGCTACGTTGGCGGATTTGAGGTGATTTAATTAAATGAAGATTAAAAGAGACCGAGTGTGCTGGGAGACAAGATATGTCGAGTGCAAAAGAGCAGATGATTTGAAGGCCCCGTAGATACTGAAGTGGAACGACGTTGACGATGGATTATCGACGGCGACGACGACGACGAGGGAAAGCGTACACGATGGGGCCAAGAATGGGGTAAGGTGGATTAAGAGCGATGACAGGTGGGCCGGCGTACTCGCTTGCTAAGGCCTCCTGTTGCAGTGGCTGAAAGGACACAAGTGGCAGAGGTACAGGCTTCACGATTGGCACCCGAACGACGGGAGGGGACAGACGAGTACTTCAAGGTACAAGACGATGGAACCAAATGTATAGAGAGTTCCATTCAATGTGCTGTTTAGCAGCTTTCAGCGCCCAAGTTGAGGTCCCCGAGCGTTGCGCACCTGGCAGAGAACCGAGGGGCTGCAAGCCAGCTAGCGTCCGATGCTGCTAAACTCGCATCCTCCACAGTGACCAGCCGAACGACACCAGCCAGGCCCTTACTGGCTAGCCACCTCTTTTCTCCAACTCAATTCCAACACCCTCTCCGCTTCTGCTGGCGGTTCTGTCCTTCTGTATGGTGTGGATTTCACTACCCTTGCGGTTTGGGCGGCTCGGATGTTCTTTCGTAGGGCTCTAGCCAGTGAAGCTTGAGCTCAGTATTGGCGAGTGCATGAGCGCGCCAACCATTCAACCCAGCTAACCCGCCATATGTGCACACAGCGTTTGGAGTTGTTAGTTTGGGTGCCCCGTTTAATGTTTGCGGTCATAAGTCCAGCGTTATCCGCCTCGCACGGGCACAGGAAGTGCGATGTCGAGATTTAAAGTTTCAAAGCTTCAAACTGAATAACCAAACTGCCGTTGGACTCTAGACGATTCAGTCTCGGTTACAGTGTCGAGGTTTTGACGCTTCAAATTATGGTGGTGCAAACTTTTGATTGACCAAGCGCGTCGTGCACAATTAAGCGCCCCCGGCTTCGATATGCCTCGTGTTTCACATGGGCCCGATGGGGCATTCCAGCACGCTGTCGATGAATGCACCTGACGGCTTATTTGGACCGTTGTTTTCGTCTTTCCCAAAGATCACAATGTTACGCTTAAGCTAAACAATATGTTGAGTCCGTTGGAGCCGCAGTTATCATCTTCACAACTCGTCTCCAACGGGGCAAAATTTTGGTATAAAGCGTCAAACCCAACCCTACTAACCAGTTCATATCTTCGTCATTGCGCTCCTGCACCAAAACGATAACTACCTCTAAAACCGTATCAACCATCACTTAGCGATCGGTACACGGCGATATATCTTCAAGTACCTTTCAGAGCCTCTCATCGCATCCTCCCGCGAAATACTCTCCCGACAAACCCTGCTCTTCATTTCTTATCATCTGCGAAATTCCGTTGTCCTTTCATCATATTCAGATGACTCTTCCTTAACCAGTTGCCGTTTCACGAGCCTCAGTGCTAAGCGACGAGCGCTTCGATATCACTCTGCTGCACCTCTTTGCGCTTGAAGCCGTAAAACGAGTCACTATGCAAGTACAAAACCAAAGAATGGAATTCAGCGATCTCGATATCTCTAGAAGTGTATTCGCTCCAAGTTGGATAGTTCCCGCATCGATCCGACTTGGAGTACTTCCGAGCCTGCTGGCCAGATACCCGCGACCTTGCAGGATACAAATTCATCGTCAGTATGCCATGCTGGCCCAACGGCTCCAAAGCGTGCACAGTTGAAGTCAGGTAAGTGGATGATCAATCTCCATTACATTTATCCCAGCACCAATATTCTAGCACTTTTATCATCCATTATGCAACCTCGTCTCAGTGATTATCTGCTCGTCGTCCCTCCTCCTCTCCACCTCCCACTTTGCACTCCCAAATCCCACAACGCTCTACAGCAAGGCGGCCACCAAGGCTCCAGCTCCGACCAGCGCACCAGCACTACCGAATCTGCTAGCAGCACCCTCCTCTGCACTCGTCTCAGCCGACTGACCCTCAGTCGTGGATGCCGCGCTCGTCTCAGCCACGGTAGTAGTAGCCATAGCAGTACCAGCAGTGGTATTGTCGTCGTCGTCGTTGTCGTTGTCGTTGTCGTCGTCGTTGTCGTTGTCGTTGTCGTTGTCGTTGTCGTCGTTGTCGTTGTTGTCGTTGTCGTTGTCGTTGTCGTTGTTATCGTCGTCGTCGTTGTTATCGTCGTCGTCGTTGTTATCGTCGTCGTCGTTGTTATCGTCGTCG
>RCNJ01000443.1_pt1 | contig 15951 bp, 16 predicted proteins | sample 2041171 | NCBI WGS metagenome assembly RCNJ01 (sample SAMN09708213, study PRJNA481090) | feces metagenome | biome: feces | host: Pygoscelis adeliae | place: Antarctica: Rookery Lake | collected 2010-03-01 | reverse complement strand
CTGTTCTTCGAGCCTACTCGGGGACCTGCCCGGGTACTACCTGCCCGACGGCGGCGCATCAGTCTTCGAAGGTCTCGAAGACCTCCACCGACACTGGTTTGCGCAGTTTCTTCACCGGCAGATGCAACACGACCATGGCTCCGGGCCGCAGATAGGGGTCGGCTGCCGGCAGGAAACGGGCCAATGGTCCGGGAAGCCGCTCGGCCAAGGCATCGAAGACCAACGGCAGGACCGGCCGGTGGGTGCACACGGCCTGCGGCACTCCCTTGTTCAGCAGCTTCAGCACGGCCTTGCGCGCAGCGGACGGACGGCGTTTGGCCTCGTGCTCGGTCAACGCCGGAACCAGCTTCACGCCCAGGTCGTGGCGTTTCAAATACGGGGAGACCGTCTGGATGCAGCGCGTCCACGGGCTGCTGGCCACCCGTTCGGGCCGCCAGGCCGAAAGCAGTGCGTCCACCTCCAGCGCCTGGCGCTTGCCGGTGGCGGCCAGCGGGCGTTTGCCTTCCTCCTTCGTCCAGCTTGACCGCGGCTTCGCCTTGGCATGGCGGACCACGATGAACGGGACGGTGGCCAGACGCCCATTGATGTAGGCGCCCTCGAGGGTGTCCAGCGGGTCGATATCCGAGGGGTTCGTCAACTGGCGTCGTGCTTCGGAGGGGGAGACCCACCGTGCCGAATCGACTTCGTGGCCATCGGGTTCGATGCGCTCGTCGGATACGTGGGCCGCCCAGTAGTAGACGACCTTCTGTCCGGCCTTCGCCGGGTAGCGGATGGCCGGAAGCGGGATGCCCAAGGTGATCCGCAGGCCCACTTCCTCGTGGACCTCCCGGACGGCACACTGCGGGAGCGTTTCACCGTCGTCGAGCTTGCCCTTGGGCCAGGACCAGTCGTCGTATTTTTCGCGGTGGATCAGCAGGACCTGCAGGTCGCCCTCGGAGATCCGCCAGGGAATCGCCCCGCCGGCGAGCACCTTCACGGTCCCGCCGGTGACGAGGGGGTCATCGGAAGATCGCAATACCAGTGACATCAGCGGTGGGCCGCCGACCGCTGGCGCGATTCCAGTAGCCAGGACTGCACATCGGAGAGTGGTTCCCCGTCGGCGTCGAGGTGATGGCGGGTCCAATCGCCGTCCGAATCCAGATGCCAGCTGGCCGTGCCCTCGTCGAGGTAGCGGTCCAGGATGCGCTGCAATTCCGCGACGTCCTCTTTATTGGAGATCCTGACCAGGGCCTCGACCCGGCGGTCCAGGTTGCGGTGCATCATATCTGCCGAGCCGATGTAGATGACCGGGTCCGCGTCGTTGTGGAAGGCGAAGACCCGTGAATGCTCCAGGAAGCGGCCCAGGATGGAACGGACCCTGATGTTCTCGCTCAACCCGGGTACCCCCGGGCGCAGCGAACAGATCCCGCGCACGATCACATCGACCTTCACGTCGGCCTGGCTGGCCCGGTACAGGGCGTCGATGATGGCCTCGTCGACCACGGAGTTGACCTTGATGACCACCCGCGCTTCGCGTCCTGCCTCGCGGTGCTGGATCTCCTGGTCGATGCGGTCGATCAGTCCGGAGCGCAGCGAGCGCGGAGCGACCAGCAGGCGTTTGAAGGTCGAGCGCGGGGCATAACCGGAGAGCTGGTTGAACAGCCGGGACAGGTCCTCGCCGACCTGCTCGTCGGTGGTCAGCAGGCCCAGATCCTCGTAGTACCGGGCCGTGCGCGGGTGGTAGTTGCCGGTGCCGATATGGCAGTAGCGACGCAGCCGGTCGCCTTCGCGGCGGATGACCAGGGACAACTTGGAGTGGGTCTTCAGCCCCACGATCCCGTAGACCACGTGGACGCCGGCCTCCTCGAGCTTGCGGGCCCAGGAGATGTTGGCCTGTTCGTCGAACCTGGCCTTGATCTCCACCAGGGCCAAGACCTGCTTGCCGGCCTCGGCGGCGTCGATGAGGGCATCGACGATGGGGGAGTCGCCCGAGGTGCGGTACAGGGTCTGCTTGATGGCCTGGACCTTCGGGTCGGAGGCTGCCTGTTCGAGGAAGGCCTGCACCGAGGTCGAGAACGAATCGTAGGGGTGGTGCAGCAGGATGTCCCGGCGGCGCATGGCCGCAAAGACATTGGCTGCCTTGGAGGTCTCCGACGGGTTGAGGTCACGACTGGTGTGGGCCAACTGCTTGGGGTAATGGAGATCGCCTCGGTCGATGTTGGCGATGACCGACAGTCCGCGCAGGTCCAACGGTGCGGGCACCGCGAAGACCTCGTCCACCTCGACCCCGAGTTCGCGCACGAGCAGGTCCCGGATCGCGGGGTTGATGTCACTGGCGACCTCGAGGCGGACCGGCGGGCCGAACCGACGGCGCAGCAGTTCCTTCTCGAGGGCCTGCAGCAGGTTTTCGGCGTCGTCCTCCTCGACCTCGAGATCCTCGTTGCGGGTCACCCGGAACGTGTGGTGCTCGACGACCTCCATACCCGGGAACAAGTACTCCAGGTGTTGGGCGATCACATCCTCCAGCGGGATGAACCGGGCCAGCCGCCCTGCGGTGTTCCCGGCGCGGGGCCCGTCCACCGAAATCAGCCGCGGCAACATGTCCGGGACCTTCAGTCGAGCAAAGAGCTCCTTGCTGCTGACCGGATTGCGCACGATCACCGCAAGGTTCAGCGACAGCCCCGAGATATAGGGGAAGGGGTGGGCCGGATCCACGGCCAGGGGAGTCAGGATCGGGAAGACCTGCGCGACGAACCAACGGCGCATCTCCTCCTGTGCCGCCTGGTCCAGCTGTTCCCAGCGGGTGATCACGATCTGCTCGGCGGCCAGTGCGGGACGCAACGTCTCGGCGAAGACGTGGGCATGCCGCAGCTGCAGGTCCTTGGCCATGACCAGGATCTCCTCGAGCTGGTCGATGGGGCTCACCCCGGCGGCCGAGGGGACCGCCAGACCGGTCGCGATGCGGCGTTTGAGGCCGGCGACCCGGACCATGAAGAACTCGTCGAGGTTGGAGGCGAAGATCGACAGGAAGCTGATGCGCTCCAGCAAGTACAGGTCGGGGTCCTCCGCGAGCTCGAGCACGCGGGCATTGAAGTCCAGCCAGCTGACCTCACGGTCCAGGAAACGGTCGAGGGTGAAATCGCCCTCCGGGCCCAGCGGCGGTTCGAAGAGTGGTAGTTCGATGCGGTCCTGGGTCGCCCGGGCCGATGGCACATCACCGTCGCCAAAGCTCGCTGCGGCTACGGAGGTGCTGTCCATCGGGTCCGTCCTAACGTACAAAAATGTGGAGTTGAGGCAAGCTCCGTGGTGCCCACCATTCCGGCGTGGGCGCGAGGGTGCGTTCCCGCATACTTTACCCGGCGGTCGCCGTGCCGTGCGCGTACATCACGTCCACGTCCCAGCGGGTGAAGCCGAGCTTGTTGTAGAGCCCGACGGCGGCGGTGTTGTCGGCATCGACGTAGAGCATGACGGCCTTCAGTCCGCGGGAGCGTAGGTGCTCGATGCCGGCGACGGTCAAGGCCCGACCCAGCCCGGTGCCCTGGGCCGCGGGGACCACGCCGACGACGTAGACCTCCCCGACGGTCTGATGCGCACCGGTGGCACTGTCCTTCAGCGGCGGGTGGACCTTGGTCCAGTGAAAGCCGGCGATCGAACCGTCCCCGGACTCGGCGACGAGGAAGCCCTCGGGGTCGAACCACTGCTCGTCCATCCGGGCAAGCAGGTCCGCCTTGGTCATCGAACCCTGTTCGGCGTGGTCGGCGAACGCGGCGGCATTGGCTGCCAGCCACGCGTCCTCGTCCTGCCCGGGGACGAAGCTGCGCAGCCGGTACTCGGCAGGCATTTCGGCAGTGGGAAGACCGGCGTCGTGCATCAAACGCATGCGCCACAGTTCGCGGATGGGCACGAACCCGTAGCGCTGCGCCAACCGGGACGCCGCGGCATGGTTGCCGTGGGACCATGCCTGCATCGCCTGCAGCGGGGAACGGGCGTCGAGGGTGGCCAGCAGGGCGGCGCCGATCCCGTCGTTGCGGTATTCGGGGTGGACGACCAGCTCAAGGGTCCCGGGAGCCGAGTCACCGGCGGAGACGGCCACGGCGACGCCGACCAGCTCGCCGGAGACCGCGCCGTCGTCGTCGCAGAGCCAGGCGGTGACGACCATGAGGCCCTCGGCGGCCTCCCCGGTGCGCAGCTCCACGATCGTCTGGTCGCTCAGCGGCGGATTGCCGTCGCTGTCCTCGGCTTCCGCCGACAGGTTGGTGATCCGCCGCAGCAGGTCCTGATCAGGCCGGCCGTTGGTAAGAGTGATGGTCCAATCGGTGTTCTGGGTCGCGCTCATGCACCCAACATATCCCCGGTGGGCCTGCTTGTGCAGTCCGCGGCCCCCCGTCGGGGCGCGTCGTGGTTCGACGTCACGCCCGTCGGGGAGGTCCCGGTGCTGCCCACGACCGGGCCCATGAGGCAGGATGTAAGGCGTGAGAACCAAAACCTTTGCCGCGGCGTCGCTCTTGGCGGTCGCCGCACTCGTTTCCTCAAGCTACGTCGGCCCGGCGCAAGCCGGAAGCTGGGCCATCTGGGCGGTGGTCTGCGCCTGCATCCTGGTGTTTGCCTGGGGCTACCCCCGTCTGGTCGGGCTACCCGCCCCCCTGCCCTTGAGCGCGGTGATCGCGCTCGCCGGCATCGGAGCGGCGACGGCGGCGACCGTGGCTCCGATGCCGTCCCCGCTGCAGTGGATGGGCGCCTTCGGTGCCGTCGGGGTGATCCTGGTCTTCGTGACCCAGCTGCTGCGCGGGACGGGCCAGGGACAACGACTCGAATCGACCCTGGGCGGCTGCGCGGGCGTTCTGGTGGTGGTCTTCGGCAGCGGGTGGGTCGCTGCCGACCGGCTGACCCCCAACGCCACCAACGGTTCGATGATGCTGCTCTCGGGACTGAGCATTGCCGCCGCCGTCCTGGTCAGTGCCATCCCCTGGCCCGAACGCCTGACGGCGCCGCTGGGGCTGGTCGCTGCCATCCTGGTGGGTGGGGTCGCCAGCGTCCTGGTCGTCGATGTTCCCGTGATCCCTGCCGTCGTGGTCGGGGCCGTGGTGGGTTCGGTCGTCGTCTGCTTCCACGTGCTGGTGGTCTCGGAGGCGCAGGTGCTGCGTGGCGGCTCCTTCTCGACCGTGGCCCCCGGGGTCCCCGGCGCCCCTGCCGAAGCATCGGTCGAAGCCGTCGGGGCTCCAGCCTCCAGGCCGGGGGAAGCGGCCGCGCAACCGTCTGGGGCAGGTTCCGGGGTACTGGGCACCTGGGGTGCCATTGCCGTCGGTGTCGCCTCCGTGATCGCCTCGGGGGCGCTGGTCTACTACGTGGAACGCATGCTTCTGCACTGAGCCCGATCCCGCCTGCCGGACACCGAATCCCTTTCGCGGCGGCACGGCGTTAGGATGGAGCCATGGAATCGAATTACATGGCAGTCGAGATCTTCTACATCACCCTGTTGGTGCTGGCCAGCCTCGGTATGGCCGGCTTCGCCGGTTTGGTCGTCACGCGCCTGTTCAAGGGCCAGAAGTAGCAGGACCGTACTGCATGCCCATTGAGCTACCCACTGACCTGACCCCCGAGCTCGTCCCGCTCTCCTGGCTCATCGGCACCTGGGAAGGTGCCGGACGGCTGGGCCAAGGCGAGGGCGACGACGCCCACTTCGTACAGCGCGTCGAGTTCACCCACGACTCCACGCCCTATCTGTCCTACCGGGCCAAGAGCTGGCTCAGTGACGAAGAGGGCAATAAGCTGCGCCCGCTGGCCACCGAGCAGGGCTACTGGGGACTGGACCGCCCCCTGGAGGACGCCGACGGCGGACCCGGCCTGATCCCTGGCGATATCGTCCCTGCCTTGCGCACGGCCGACGACGTCGAGGCGCTGCGGGCCCCCGAAGGCGGGTTCAACATCGTGGTGAACATCGCCCACCCGCGAGGAGTGTGCGAGCTCTACTACGGCAACATCAACGGCCCGCGCATCGAGTTGGCCACGGACATGGTCGTACGCGGGTCGAACTCCCGGGACTTCTCAGCGGCCACGCGGATGTACGGTCTGGTGAACGGCCAGCTCTTCTGGCGTTGGGACGTCGCCGCCGGCGGCGCTGCTTTGGCGGCCCATGCTTCGGCCGCCTTGACGAAGGAGGCTTGACATGACGTGGAAATCACCGTTGCTCTCACGTGACGGGGCCATCGAAGGCACAGGAATCGACGCCGGTGTTGCCGCGCACTATGGCGAACCCCTGCCCGAACAACGCCGACTCGACGCCGGCGACGCCGTCGTCGATCTGTCGCATCACGGAGTCGTCACCGTCAGTGGTGCCGATCGGCTCTCCTGGCTGAACACCCTCTCGAGCCAGTTGTTGCTCGGCCTGGCTCCGGGGGACAGCACCGAAACACTGTTGCTGACCGTGCAGGGACGCATCGAATACGCGTGCCGCGTCATCGACGATGGTGAGACCACCTGGCTGTTGGTGGAAGCTGCCGAGGCCGCCCCACTGGCTACCTGGTTGGACTCCATGCGCTTCACCTTGCGCGTCGAGGTCCACGACGCCACGGCCGACTGGGCAGTTGTCGGCGCCGGTGCCCCGGTCGAATCGCTGGCCGGGTTCACTGCGTGGCATGACCCGTGGCCCGGTATCAGCACCGGCGGTTACGCCTATTCGACCCCGGAGCATCCGGCAGCAGGCCGGGTGTGGATCGAATACCTGGTTCCGCGGGCCGATCTGGAAGCCTCCGTCGGCCAGCTCCACTTGTCAGGGACCATGGCGTCCGAGGCGCTTCGCGTGGCCGCATGGCGCCCGCGGGTGGCCGTGGATGCCGACGAAAAGACGATTCCCCACGAACTGGATCTGCTGCGCACCTCCGTCCACATGGACAAGGGCTGCTATAAGGGCCAGGAGACGATTGCCCGGGTCCACAACCTCGGCCGTCCACCGCGGCGTGTGGTCTTCCTGCACCTGGACGGCAGCATGCACTCCCATCCTGCCGCCGGGAGCGAGGTGAAGCTGGGGGAGAAGACCGTCGGCAAGGTCACCTCCGTCGCCTGGCACTACGAAGCCGGACCAATCGCCTTGGCCATTGTGCGCCGCAATACCGATCCCGAAGCGGAACTGACCGTGTTGGACGGTGAGGAGGAGTATCCGGTGAACCAGGAAACGATCGTGACCCCGGATGCCGGCCAGGTCGTGGGCCGGGCCACCGGTTTCCTCCGCCCGCGCCGCTAGGCCGGCCAGCTCCCGGCGGGAGCCGCCGTCCTGCGCGTTATTCCCCGCCCAGGCTGGCGCGGGTGAGCGAACCGGAGAGCACGAGCCCCAGGGCATCGGCCAGACGCTGGGCGCCCTTATTGTTCACATCGGCGGCGAACTGGGCCACGAACCCCTCACTGACTGCGTCGTTGGTGGCGACCGCGGCGATGTAGGTCCCCAACCCGTGCCGACGCAGGGACGGAGCCGTGAGGACCGCCAGATCGGCGATGAGACCCTCCCACACCGAATACCCGGCGCCCGATAGCGGGGCCTGGCCTTCCTCGGCGACGAGGGTGAAGGATTTGTCCTGTTCGGACAGACGCACCCCGGCGAGATCGTCGCGGGGGCACAACTCCTCGAGCTCGACGGCGGTGGATACCGCATCGGAGACCACTGTCGTGGTCGATTCCACGATTTCCAGCGGTTGATCGGCGTGGTAGAGCAGGGACTCGCCCAGCCCCCGGGCCGATACGTCCCCGTGGTCGCGCAGCAGGCCGAGCAGAACCGCCTCGGCCGCCAGTTCCTCATCGGCGGTATCGGCGGCGGCCTGCAGCAGCCATGCGGGGCCGCAGAGCACCGATCCGGCGCCGAAGCGCAGGAACGTCACCGTTGAGGTGTCCTCGTCGCGGTGGTTGATGCGCAGCGGGGTGTCCCCGCCCATCGCCACGGAGGCGAGGGCGGAGTCCTCCATGTTCAAGCGTCGGGCCCACGCCAAGGCGATGATCGCCAGGGTTCCGGTCTCCAGTTCCATGACCACCACACTACTGATCGCCGGGCCCCAAGGCCCGTCGGGGCTAGCCGAAGAGCAGCGAGGCCTCGTCGTAGCGTTGCTGGGGAACGCGTTTGAGGTTGTTCAGCGCAGCTTGGAAGGGAACACGGTGGATGTTGGTTCCCCGCAGGGCGACCATGTTCCCCCAGGCGTTTTCCTCCACGGCATCCACGGAGGCCATGCCCAGCCGGGTGGCCAGAACGCGGTCAAATGCGCTGGGAACGCCACCACGCTGGATGTGTCCGAGCACGGTGGCCCGCGTTTCGATGCCGGTATCGGTTTCGATGCGGTAGGCCAACTGGTCGCCGATCCCGCCCAGCCGGGGGCGGCCGACGGAATCATGCCCACGATCCGAGTAGGCCTCGTCGGAACCCTCGGGCACGAAGCCCTCGGCGACGACGACCAACGGTGCACGGCCGCGGTCTCGGGCCTCGAGGACCCAGGCGTTGATCTGCTCCATGGTCGTGTGCTGCTCGGGGATGAGGATCGCATGGGCGCCGGCGGCCATGCCGCAGTGCAGGGCGATCCAGCCGACATGCCGGCCCATGACCTCGGCCACCATGCAGCGGTGGTGGGATTCGCCGGTGGTCCGCAGCCGATCGATGGCCTCGGTGGCGATGGCGACGGCGGTATCGAATCCGAAGGTGTAGTCCGTGGCGTCGAGGTCGTTGTCGATGGTCTTGGGGACCCCCACGATGTTCAGGCCGGCGTCGGTCAGTCGTTTGGCTCCGGCCAGTGTTCCTTCACCGCCGATGGCGATGACCGCATCGATGCCCAGCCGGTCGAGGGTCTGCTGGATCTTCTCCGGCCCACCGTCTTCCCCGTCGAAGGGGTTGGTGCGTGAGGTACCAAGGATGGTGCCGCCCTGCTTGGAGATGCCGCGGACGCGTTCGCGGGGCAAATCGACCACATCGCCTTCGACGACTCCGCGCCAGCCGTCGAGGAAGCCGACGAATTCGTGGTTGTGGCTCTTGATGCCGTTCAGGACCGCCCCGCGGATGACGGCGTTCAGTCCCGGGCAGTCTCCGCCGCTGGTCAGGATTCCGATGCGCATGGTGATGTGGGTGCTTTCGTCGGGTTCTCGTCCCGGTACGGGACCTTGATCGGAGCGCGACGCTGAGCTCAACACGTCAATGCTAGCAACTGGCCCATGAGACGGCCACCACAGCGACACCTGAACATGTCACACTGCCCTGCCCCGCCCCCGGGGCAGGGCAGTCGGCGCCACTACCGGCGGGCGGTTTTGATGATGCGCTCCAGCGGGATGGTGTCGTCCTGGAAGGGCAGGAGGAGCCAGAGCACCAGGTATAGCGGCACTCCGATGAACGGGAGGACGAAGCTGAGCAGGATGGCGATCCGGATGATGGACACATCCCAGCCGGTGGACCGGGCGATTCCACCGGCGATGCCGCCGGCCAAACGCTTCGGTCCGCGACGGAAACGGACCGCCCGCAGGGAGTTGTAGATGGATTCCATGGGGATTCCTTTCGTGGGGTGCTGCTGGACAGTGACGCTATCAGGACCGGGAGGGGTTCGTCCGGGAGGAACGGCGCGCGGCCACGAGGCCACCGACGATCAACACCAGTCCGGCTCCGAGGAACAGGATGATGGCCACCGTGCTCCCGCTCAGGGTGACGTTGTAGAGGACCGAAACGAGGATCAGTAGTCCGACGGCCATGACCACGAGCCCGAAGACGAACGTCCCCAACGGCATGCCCTGGTTCTCCTCGACCACCGGCGGTGGTTCTTCGGCCGGGCCGGGTGCCTTCGCATACGGGGCGGGCCCGGTGCTGCCGATCGGCGTCGTCGGGTGTTCGGAGGGGCCGATGGGCCGGGTCGGCTGCTCGGGCTGCGATTCTTCCGGGCCCTGCTCGGGCTGCTGTCCGGTGCTGGGATCGCTCATGGCGTGACCTCCTTGGAGGTGATGTCGATGGAATTGAAGGCGCCGTCGATATCGAGGTGCAGGACCGGGCCATCGGCTTCGGGGTTGATGTTGATGGTGTCTCCACTGGCGATGCCCGAGTACTTCCGTACACCATCGCCGTCGGGCACCTGAAGCGAGTAGAAGGCCGAATCAGCGGTGATCTTCACCGGGATGTTCTCCGGGATAATGACGTTCAGGCTGCTGAAGACGTTGGTCACCGACAGCTTCGTGTCGTTCTTCATGTCCTTCCCGTACCGGCTCAGGTCAAGGGTCCCGTTGTTGAAGACATAGGTGTACTCGTTGCCCGAACGCTGTACGACCGGTCCCGGCCAATTGGCGCCCGAGGCGTATTGGGTCCCGATCCCGCTGACGAGCAGGGTGGGGACGAGCAACGCGATCGTGAATCCGGTCAGGGCCCCTCCGCGCAGCGAGCGCAGGGCGGCACCGACCAGGCCGGCGCCCAGCACGGTCAGTGCGGCAGCCAGGGCCACCGTGACCTCGCGCCCACCGTAGTCCAGGATCCCGTTCATCGCGGTGAGGATGGTGGCCCCGGCCACCAGCACGGCCACGCCCAGCAGGATCGCGACGTAGTGGCCCGGTAGTGCCGGGCGGGCCCGGGATGCGAGGGGTGGGTGTGTCTTGGTCAAGGGGGACCTTCCGGGTCGGTTGACGCCCTCGGTCATTCCGGGGCCCGCACCGTCGTCGGCGTGCGGGCCCGCGGTGGGCATGGCGGGGGCAGCGGTGCTGCCGGGGGCGGAGGGGGCCGTCGGCGGTGCGCCGTCGACCGGGGGACTCTGGTTGTTCAGGCGGTTCTGGCGACGCGAGGACCGGGTGGAGAAGAACCAGACGATGGCCCCCACCCAGATGGCGGTCCAGACGAGGCTGCCCCACCAGGAGTCGCCGGTGTCGAAGCGCCATCCGCCCAGGAAGGAGGGGCCGTTCACGAGCCCGATGATCACGAAGATCAGCGCCCCGGTCATCCCGCTGCTCCACTGCCCGCGTCCTGCCTGCTGGAGGTGGATGCGCCCATCGGGGTCCGGGAGCAGGGCCCAGGCCAGGCCGTAGAGCAGGAGCCCGACGCCGGAGAAGATGACGACGACCAGGAGCAGGCCACGAGCCAGGGCGGTGTCGATGCCGAAGCGCCGACCCAGCCCGGAGGAGACGCCACCGATCCAGTGGTGCTCACCGCGCTCGACGCCCAGCCCCCGGAGCCAGCGGAAGAAGGAACTTTCTACAGGTGCGTGATTCATGTCTTCCATCCTTGCCTCCCGGCATCCCTGCCGCTATCGGGGTCTGCCCTGAACGGCCCCTGATCATTCCCCGAGATCCCCTGAGTGGGGCCGGTGGACGGGCCGCGGCATGCTTGTATGGGGTGATGACCGAAACGCGTAGCCGCCCGCCTCTGTTGCGTGCCGAACCGCGCGTCCTGGGCGGAGTCTGCGCCGGGTTGGCGGTCCACCTGGACCAACCGGTGCGCAACATCCGGATCGCCATGGCCCTGCTGACCTTGTTCGCCGGTGCAGGGATCGTCCTGTATGGCTGGCTCTGGGTCATGGTGCCTTCACGGGAGGACGCCCTGGAGGACGCCGAACGTTCCCGCGCCGGAGGACCCATCTCGTTGGCCACCGATGCCGGAGCAGTCCCCGGTTCCGCATCGGGAACGGAGCGGCAGGGGGCCGCCGATCCGGCCTCCCCGGCGGGGACGGGCTCCCGGCTGCAACTGCGCCTGGGAGGTCTGGCGGGCCGCCAGGTCCTCGCCGGCGCAGGCCTGCTGTTGCTGAGCCTGTTGCTCTTCGCCCAGATGCAGGGTCTGCCCGTGGCCTGGGGGCTGATCTGGCCGGCCGTACTGATCATCGCCGGCGCCGTCCTGGCCTGGTTGCAGCTCGACGGCGTCCGACGGCGGGGTCTCCGCAAGGCCGCCGGGGTCGAACGGGCCGCCGGCATGGTGCGCTTGGTGGGAGGCGTTGCCCTGGTCGTGCTGGGACTGATCTTCCTGGTCTCCGGGGCCGTGAGCCTGGACGCGTTGTGGAACGGGGTCTTCGTCGCGGTCATCGTCCTGGCCGGGGTCCTGCTGGTCCTTGCCCCGTGGGGGCTGAGGTTCTGGCGGGACTACGAATCCGAACGCGCGAGCCGGGTCCGTGTCGGGGAACGAGCCGAGATCGCCGCACACCTGCACGATTCGGTCCTGCAGACCCTGGCCTTGATCCAGATGCGCGCCGGTGACGAGGCCCAGGTGCTTCGCCTCGCCAGGGCCCAGGAGCGGGAGCTGCGTCAATGGCTCTACCGGGAGACCCCGACGGCTGAAGGCGGCATCTGCAAGGACATCCGTGCCGAAGCGGCCCGGCTCGAGGAGTCCCACGACGCGGTGATCGACGTCGTCGCCGTGGGGGACCTCGAAGGCCTCGAAGGGCACGACGCCGTGGTGCAGGCGGCCCGTGAGGCCATGCTCAATGCGGCCAAGCATGCCAGCGGAACCGTTGCCGTCTACGTGGAAGCGTCACCGGCAGGGGTTGATGTCTTCGTCCGTGACCGCGGAACCGGTTTCGATCCCGACTCCCTGCAGCAGGACCGTCTGGGGGTGCGTGAATCGATCATCGGCCGCATGCAGCGCAACGGCGGAACCGCCAGGATTTCCAGCAATACCGGGGGCACCGAAGTGCACTTGGCCATGAAGCACGAACCGATCGAGGAGTCGAACCGGTGAATACCTTGGAACCGACCGCGGCAGCGCGGCAGATCAGCGTCGTGGTGGTCGATGACCATACGATCTTCCGTTCCGGACTGAAGTCCGACCTGGATGACCGGCTGCTGGTGGTCGGGGAGGCCGCCACCGTGGAAGAGGCCATCCGGACCGTGACCGAGCGACGTCCCGACGTCGTCTTGCTTGATGTGCATCTCCCCGGCGGTCGTGGGGGCGGCGGTGCCGAGGTGTTGGCCGGATGCTCCGAATTACTGGGTGACGTGCGATTCCTGGCATTGAGCGTCTCGGATGCGGCCGAGGACGTGGTGACCGTCATCCGGGCGGGGGCCCGCGGCTACGTGACCAAATCGATTTCGGGGGCCGAGATCTCCGATGCCGTCCTGCGGGTGTCGGCAGGGGACGCGGTGTTCTCCCCGCGGCTGGCGGGCTTCGTCCTGGACGCCTTCGGTACGCAGGCCGGTGTCAGCGCCGAGGACGAGCTGGACCTGCTCTCCGCCCGGGAGCTGGAGGTCATGCGGCTCATTGCCCGCGGCTACACCTATAAGGAAGTGGCCAAGGAGCTGTTCATCTCGGTGAAGACCGTTGAAACCCACGTCTCCAAGGTCCTGCGCAAGCTGCAGTTGTCCAACCGGCACGAACTCACCCGGTGGGCCGTGGACCGCCGCATCCTCTGATCCGGGGTCCGGCGTCCCCACCGGGTGGTCAATGCACCTAGGAGGCGCGACCCAGCAGCTCGGCGATCCGACCGATGCCTTCGGCCAGGTCGTCGTCACCGAGCGCGTAGGACAGCCGGAGGTAGCCCGAAGGACCGAAGGCCTCACCCGGGACCACTGCCACCTCGGCCTTCTCCAGGATCAATGCCGCGAGCTGTGCGGACGTCTGCGGCCGGACTCCGTCGATTTCGCGGCCCAGCAGGGCGCGGACATCGGCGTAGACGTAGAAGGCTCCCTTCGGGGTCGGGCATTCCACCCCGTCGATGGCATTGAGTCCCGCGACGATGGCCTTTCGTCGACGGTCGAAGGCGGTGCGCATCTCGTCCACGGCGTCCAGCGGCCCGGAGACGGCAGCCAAGGCGGCCATCTGCGGGACGTTGGCGACGTTCGAGGTCGAGTGCGACTGCAGGTTGGTGGCCGCCTTGATGACGTCCGAGGGGCCGATCATCCAGCCCACCCTCCAGCCGGTCATCGCGTAGGTCTTGGCCACCCCGTTGAGGATGACGACCCGGTCGCCCAGCTCCGGGGCCGCGGTGGCGATCGAGGTGAACTTGGCATCGTCGTAGGTCAGGTGCTCGTAGATCTCGTCGGTGACGACCCACAGTCCCTTCTCGGCGGCCCACCGACCGATCTCGGCGACCATCTCCGGAGGGTAGACCGCGCCCGTTGGGTTGGAGGGGGAGACGAACACCAGGATCTTGGTGCGCTCGGTCCGAGCCGCCTCGAGCTGTTCGGTCGTCACCAGGTAGCCCTGTTCAGGCCCTGCGAAGACCTCCACGGGCACGCCACCGGCCAGACGGATCGCCTCGGGGTAGGTCGTCCAGTAGGGGGTGGGGACAATGACTTCGTCCCCCGGATCCAACAGGGTCGCGAACGTGTTGTAGACCGCCTGCTTGCCACCGTTGGTGACCAGCACCTGGGAGTCCTCGACGGCGTAGCCCGAATCCCGCAGGGTCTTGGCCGCAATGGCGGACTTCAACTCGGGGAGGCCCGAGGCGGGGGAATAACGGTGGAATCGTGGGTCGCGTGCCGCGGTGATCGCGGCCTCCACGACATAGTCGGGCGACGGGAAATCGGGTTCGCCGGCGCCGAACCCGATCACGGGACGCCCGGCGGCCTTAAGCGCCTTGGCCTTGGCGTCCACGGCGAGCGTGGCTGATTCAGCGATCGATCCGATGCGTCGGGAAATGCGTGACATGGGTTCGCTTCCTGGGGTCGGGGGCGTGGAGCCTAGCTGATTCCAGCTTAGCCGCGCTCCGCCGGGCGGCACAGAATGCGTCAGCAGGACTGCGGAAGCGGGCCAATACAGCGGGTCCGCGACGTTGATCCGGTTCGACTTGTGGGTGGCGAATGCGTAGACTGTTCCCTCGGTGTTGGAATACGCCTCGACGCGGTGTGCTTGAAGGGCAACCACGGCGGGACGGACGACCAATCCGAAGGGTAGTGGCGCAATTGGTAGCGCAGCGGTCTCCAAAACCGCAGGTTGCAGGTTCGAGTCCTGTCTGCCCTGCGCAGTGGCAACCCACATGGTTCATGTGGGGGCTCGGCGAAATCCACGTCACGGTGTGTTGCGGCCGACAGGCCGCGGTACACCGTGATTGTTTCAAGATGCGAAGAACTCGAATCGAGGCACAGTGACCGAAGCAACAACGGGACGCTCCACGGGCGCCCCCCGAGGCGGCAAGCCCGCCAAGGGTGGTCTCTTTGCGCGTATCGCCTTGTTCTTCCGCCAGGTCATCTCCGAGCTGAAGAAGGTCGTCACCCCGACCCGTGGCGAGTTGGTGAACTACACGCTGACCGTTCTGGGCTTCGTGATCCTGGTGATGCTGATCGTCAGCGGGCTGGACCTGTTGTTCGGAAACGGCGCGATCCTGGTCTTCACCAACCCACCGGAGCAGTAGCGGTTGCCGACGTCCCTGCAAGAGGGCGACGTCGGCATCCCTCGGCCCAGCCACGATGAAATGTTCTGGTTTACCAGTCAAAGAAAGCAGGAACCGCAGTGTCCGAGCAGGAACTCGAACCGCAGGCCAACGACGACGCCGTTGAGCAGGCAACCGAGGCCGACGCCGTAGGGGCGCCGGCCGATTCCGTCGTTTCGGAGAATGCCGAAGCCACCGACGTCATCGCCGAAGAGGCCGGTGCCGACGCGACGACGATTTCCGCTGGTGACGCCGGCGAGCCCGCAGCCTTCGGTGCCGTGAGCCCCCAGACCGACCTGGACGTCGAATACGCCGCCGCCACCGACGCGCAGATCGGTGTCTCCGAGGACGACGGGCAGACCGGCGACGACATGGACTCCGACGCCGATGTCCCGGACGACCCGGCAGAACCCACTGGAGCCGCCGGCATGCCCGTCGGTGCAGCCACCACGGCCGAGGTCATGGGCGAGCCCGAGGGGCCCGGACCCGTGCACGGCACTCCGGTGGACGCTGCCGAGACCGGCGAATCAGAGGCTCCCGAGCTGTCCCCCGAGGAGGCCGTTGCGGCCGCCAAGGAGGAATACCGGACCAAGCTGCGTCGCCAGCCCGGTGACTGGTATGTCATCCACTCCTACGCCGGTTACGAGAACCGTGTGAAGGTGAACCTGGAGACCCGCGCCCAGAC
>RCNJ01000442.1_pt1 | contig 15960 bp, 20 predicted proteins | sample 2041171 | NCBI WGS metagenome assembly RCNJ01 (sample SAMN09708213, study PRJNA481090) | feces metagenome | biome: feces | host: Pygoscelis adeliae | place: Antarctica: Rookery Lake | collected 2010-03-01 | reverse complement strand
AGGAGGGCGGCGGACGCGGCTAACAGGGATAATCACGGCGTTATCACGTGACAACGGCAGTTTATCTCACGTGTCCTGAACAGAGCCTCTAACACTATATTGCCCACGTGACACGCGGGGGGATCGGAGCTTAAGAAAAAGCTACGCTTTTAATCAAAGGGTCAAATTCAGGAACACTTCTACAGCTGTACTTTTTGAGTTTATTTCACATGAATCCATGACTCGATGAACAGACAATGCAATCAAAATCTGCCACGCCTGGCTATTACCGTGTCTCTACATAACCTGTTGCCTTCGGTTGGACCATCATCTCACGAATATCGCTTCCAGCGGAAGCCACAGCGGAAGCCCAAGCTGCGGTAACACTCGCCGCCAACTGTGTTGTCGTTGCCGCCACCATCTGGTTAGATGGCGCAGTCACTGTAGGCTGAACAACAATGGCCGTCTCTATGCCCAAAGCCCGCATCTCTTCATTGCAGTCAGGCGTACTACACCTCAAGATCCCTAGCTTCTCTTGCAACTCGACATCCGTGAGCCGTCGAGTGCGGTTCCCATCATTGAACACCCAGGCGTCTGGGTTCAGGTCATGTGAACCCCCGTCGCGTTTCTCATATCCTGCCTGCGAGAAATGCCCTTCCGCCGCCGCCGAGTCCAACACATCCTGCGGAATCAGCCCCCCATAGTTCTTTTTGCCGTATCTTGCTTCGACGACGTGCCCTAGGTAATACGGATCGTTCGTGAGCAGCGCGAAACCCGGATCTAGGACAAGATTTTCGGGCCAGCATGGGTTATCATGCAAACCTGCTACGCCGTCGGAATCGACCACGTTCCCGTCGAAGTCGATAACGACTTTACTGCGAGTTGTTCGTGCCGTATAATGGAAGACACTTCTTTTCAATCCAGCCACCACGCGGTCGCTGACATAGCGCACGTTCAATCTATCTTCAGGTAGTTTGCCATTGGCGTCGAACCGACAGAATCTGAGTCCGAAAATAGACCCAGCGCCTGCATTCTGGGACCCGGGATTGAAGCGGATGTACTGTTGAGGCTGTAGACTGCCTTGGTTGAAGGCAGCTGGAGGATATTCGTCTGCTTCGCAATCTGCACCATGTGATCGCATCCAGCCCTTCCTCCTGGGAATTTTGTGTTAGTACTGATAAATTGAGGGGTTCCGATTTCTTACCATTCCGCGTTATGATCGTCGTACCACCGGTTTCTCCATGGGCGAGCAGGGTCCGCTCTACTCTCAAGGGGACACGTCAAAGTCTTGTAACCAGGCTGATTGTTGATCACAGAACTGTAGCTGCATAGCACATGCTAGGTCAGTAATTGCTTCAAATAAAGCTGTTTCTAGAGATAATTTGAGAAGTGCCGGGTGCTCGACTTCGAAAGTTTGGAACGATACAAGAAACAAAGATATCAGGGAAATGCGAGTGCTTACTGTAGGCATGCTTGTATCCAAGGTTTGATACCACCAGGTTGGACACCAAGGCCACGGCAGGTTGAAGTAATCGCAGCTGGGTAGATGGTCTCTGAGTCGATACTCTCATATATGTCAGGGCCGTTACGCTGTGGTCTCCCACAGTTACCATCGTCAGCGCGTTTGCACTGAGCCGAGCTCGTTGACATCGGGCTGTGGCTGGAAGACGGTGGTCTTGTAGAGACGGGCTCTGTCTTTTTGTCCAGGGTGAGAGATTGTTTCTTGCCAAAGACTTTGAACTCGGCCTTGCCTGCTTTTTCGATTTCCTTGGTACAGAGAGTGATGAGTGCTGGAGTGGCGGCAATTTCAGCAGCCTCTGCTATCCAGCCTTGAGAGTGTGAGCCGTTTGGGTAAGAACATGACTGATTTTATAAGAGACTTACCGAATATTGGAATGAGGTCTTCAATGAGTTCCAAGGGTGCCAGCAATGCGGGAACTGCAATTCGACAAAAGGCCTTGGCTGCCACATCTAGTGCCAACTGCTCCGCCGCAGCCTCAGCTGCATCCTTTGCAGCATCGGCAGCTTGAGCCTCAAGATCCGACTTGGTGGGTGGTGCCTTGAACCCGCTGCAGCAATACGATTGTAGACCACCGTTACATGTTTGATCCTTCTTTCCGCTGTGGTTGTTCGTATCAGTGACGAGCTCGGTTTCGCCTGCCACGAGCAAGTCAGTGGCAGTTCAAGATCACGGCAAGCTAACGCACCGTCTGCACACCCCGAGGTACATGATAATCCAACACCCCGATATCCGCGCCACTGACATGTGCCTGTAGTTGTCCCATCATTGCAACATAGAGTCCGGTATTGTCCACTAGAACAGCGGTCGCTTTGAAATCGTCAGTTTGAACAGTCTCAAAAGTATGAATGTCGGTAAAGGGTGCTTTGCTCTCTTACTTGGTAGACAACCGCCCAGGCTGCCCGTTCATCTGAGTGACCTTATTTGTGCCTTTCTTGCATGACTTATTGCAGTCGGTAGTATAGCACGACAACTTGGCTGCCTGGTCCGCAGAAGCTTGCTTGGCGCTATCTTGTTGAGCCTGCGTAACACCAGAGGCTAGGTTGTTCCCCGATGCAGATTGGTCTTTCTGGTCAATGGCCCATACCATCATCCCCCCAAGACATCGCTTTTTGGCAAATTCCTACTTGCAAGTAAGCAAAGAGTTCTCATCTGAAGGAATACACTTGCCTTCTTCTGTGCGAAAGTATCATCATCGTCACATGACACCCACTGATTACTATCCCAATTAATCCATTTCACCCCAGCAGTTTTGTCCCAGACGGGTTTGAGATTCTTCTCGGTGATAATATCAGTGATCTCCTGGAGATCGAGAATACCTGCCGTACCAGAACAAGGCCCGGCATTGGCTCCGCCGGAGAACTGGCAGACTCCATTTGGCGTGTTGCATGACGAATCTTTCAACGTAAAAGACCGTCCGTACTATGGACCCCTTAGTATTGAAATCAGAAACATTCAAAGCAAAACAAACTTACCCATCCTTGCCCCAGCACCACTTTAGAAGCTGCCACGCCTGCTCGCCACAGAAGTCCGAGTCCTAAATCGATTTCTGTCAAGTTCGTATGAGGCGCGATATAAGGGCCGACGAACTGCGAGTCAGCGTCCCACGTTCCGTGGAGGTCATAGGACATGAGGTTGAACCTGAAACCTGTCAGCGAGAGCAGATATTGGGATGTAAGAGCCAGCAAACCAGTCCACATGTTCCTGCATTGCTTTGACATCGAAATGCTGCAGGTACCAGAAGCTGGTTGGTAAAGTGACAGTTAGGCCTTTCGACCCGAAACTTTGCTTCATCTCTTGCACAAGCAGAACGAGATTTGCAGTATCCGCTGCCACGCCACCACGGTCATCTGCACCTGGATACTCCTGGATTGTGTGTCAGTTCTGGGGTAGTACCGCAAGACAAGGGCGAGATTTTACTTACCCAATCGAGGTCCACTCTGTCAAAACCATAGGTATTCATGAACGACAAGGCGCCACTGATGAACTTTTGGCGATTTTCAGCTGTACTAGCCATATTGGAGAATGCTTGCCTCGTCGGTCCCGGATCCGTGAACGACCAACCGCCAACGGAGATGTACGCCTGCAAGCCGTTGTACTTGTCCTTCAAAGCAGTGAAGCGGTGATAAAGCGTGGCTGAGTTATCATCCATTGGAGAAATCTGGAAAGTTGTAGGGTCGAAGAAGGCAAATGCGAAGTTGACATGCGTGAAACCGGCCAAGTTCAGATCTTCTGGTTGCACCTTGGTGAGGTTAGAAAGACTATGGAGAAGGTTGGCCCTTGGCAAAAGGGACTTACACTTTGACATTTTCTGGTGGACGACCACGACTCGTAGTACCCTACAGTGCGCTTGTCTACACCGGAACTTGAACAAGAGGGCTGGGGTGCATCGCCACATGATCCAAAAGCCGACTGACATCCCTTGTCGCAAAAATCAGAGGTACTTCCGCAAAATCTATGACACTTGTTAGCTTTTGACTGTTGAATCCTGAGCACATCTCCAAGCTCATATCTACTTGCACTTACCCGAATTCTGAGCAGCAGACGTTCAGAGGACAAGTCTGCGATCCAGGCTTTCCGTATTGCCCGCAAGCAGCTTTTGCATCACAGTTGAACAGGCATCCCGTACCGCACTCAGTTGGCGAATATCCGCAGAGACCATTGCTCCCGCAACAGGCTCCATTTGGACATGGTGTTGTCGGATCGCACGTCCCGATGGGAAGAGCACGAGGGAGTAAAGAAAAGTTTGGGTTAGGAGAGCGAGACTCGATTGGAGATGCTATGGTGACAGCACTCAGAATCGTCACAAGCAAGAAACTCTTGAAGGAGAGGACGACCATTTTGTCTTGACTAATGCAGGCACAAGGAGAGAATGCCGCTGGAGGACGAGAGGTCACTTCTAACGAGGGGGGTCAAGTAGGATAATATCCCAAAGGCCATATCGAAATATCCTGGACAAGACTCTCCCCTGGTCTCAGCGTCAAGATCCATGGTATGTGGTGCAGATAGGTAATTTCCGGGCTTGTTCAAAGATGCAACCATAAAATTTGTGAGAATGGCACAGGGGCGGGATGGCCTCTGAAAAGGAAGCATCCCCGTGTATGCCTGCGAATCAAAACGTCTTGAGTAACCTCAAAGATAAATGAAATCCTTCTCACCAGGTGATCGAAATTTCGGCAATCGACCTCGACCCTCTGAAAACCTCAATGAAATCCTTTACTTTGAAGTTATACCCTGTAAGACATGGGCCGAACCGAGCCGGCCCCCGAGCGCCATGCTATTGAAATCTTACGATACAAGTCAATTGATTGGACTGGATGCCGACTTCCGGGCTTTATAAAATTGAAGATGCTGCACGAACCATAATTGGCATTGCTTGACATTGCTTGTCCTCGGCAAGGTTGCGGAGGATTGTCGAAAGTAGAAGGTGGGATGTCTCGCCCCAGCCTGCAACCTCGTTTAAACAAGCTTCTGCAGAAACTTATATTGCTTCGCCCCACCTTTGGAAAAAGGAGAGCGGCGCAGCTACCAGGAAGGTGTGGGAAGACATCACGAAAACCACCCTGTGAATTCAGAGATACGGACCGAATAGTCCGGGCCCTGTATTTTCTTAAATTAAGATGTCTTCGGGGTTGAGCTTGAAGCTTGATCAAGGATGGGTCCAACTGCAGCTCAACAGGGGTAATCACATTCATTTTACATGACTTGATCTACGCTCGTCGCTTTTTTTTCTCTAAGTTGCTATTCTGTCTTGCTTCTGTGTTGATTCTGTCATTACTTTGATGAGATATGGCGGCAATACAGCTTCTTGCCAGGCTCTGGCTTGCGGTTTTTGCAGCAGTTGCAATGGCTCAAGATACTCCTGCAACCTTCAATATGTTTCCCGTCATTGGTTCTGCAGGTCTTGCTACGAATCTGGGATGGACGGAAGATTGTGTCGTAGCCATGTAAGTTTCCTCAAACAAGCAGCTTTGATAAATGCTCAAAGTATTTTCAGGAACGCGACATTGGGTTGTGACTCGACACTCTATCGTATGGCGGGGCAACTGGATATGTATTATTGGTCTGAAGACAACCTCACCGCATTATGCACCGAAAGTTGCCTCTCAGAGAGCAGCTCTTGGGTTGGCAACGTGGGAGATGCTTGTGTGGGCCAGACGTACAATGTGGGAGGCAAGCTGGCACCAGTGGATACCGTCGCACTTCGCTACGTAGAAGGCGTTACAATGGCATGCCTATTGTCAAAGTAAGTGCTCAAAAAATGCCTGACACAATTCTGAGGTGATCTAATACCTAAATTAGCGATTTGCCGATTAATTACACCAGTAATTCAACCATCAACGATCAAAGATTGACTGATGACTTTCTCGGTGACTCTAACACGACAGTTCAGAGGAACTCCACTACAGGCGACCCTCTCTTTGAGTATGTCAATTATCTCGCGTCTGAGGAGACCCGCTGATCGTTCTGACTAGTCCGAATGATGTTGCACCGTCCAGTAACGATACCGTTACCACTGTCCTCAATATCACTGACCCAGCCTATTATGTCCCAGGGCCGACTTGGTGCTACCTCGAATCTCAAGACTGGGTCGGAGTAGATGTCGACGAACCAGACTGCGTTGCTAATCCATCCAATCCGTTCTGCACAGATGCTTCTGCCATGACCAGAATGGTACGTTGATGTTGGCTAGTAGTTGTAACCTGCTAACAGTCATTTCTAGGCCAACTTGTACTACGATACCACCGTAAGCAATTCAGTCTACATTGTCTTACCCCAAGGGCTAACGCTTACGTAGCTTTGCAGCCCGTGTTTCTTAACAATAATGTGGTATCGAATAAACTCGCTCTTCCTCCCCGACACAGAATACTCCGACTACCTGATCTCGCAATTCCAAGACATCCAAGACATCTGCCAAATGCAGATGCCCGAGACCGTCATTCGGGCTTTACCAGACTATGCCTTAGCCCCCAACACAACCTATCTCCCACCAGGAACCGATCCTGCCGACAACTCCAGCGCTCCCAGTTCGAGCTCAGGTAAGTGTTCTAGCCAGACAATATCTGCCAGTAGTGCCGGGTGTGCCAGCCTGTCGCAGCAGTACGGCGCCACGACTGGAGATCTGCAGGCTGCTACAGGTTCGGATGATTGTGCTGTAGCGAATGCGACTTGTATGCCGAGTGCGTGTACCCTCAATCAAGTCAGCAGTGGGAATAGCTGCCAGAGCCTTGCAACTGCATATACGACTACCACGCTCAACGTATCGACATCTTTATTCCTCTCCTGGAATCCGAACATCCTAGGATTATGCGACAGCCTGACAGCTGGACAATACGTCTGCTCCTCGTAAGCTCTGTCTTTGTCCTACAAATCATAAATGAGAAATTGTTTAACTGTATCAGCCCACCCGGCGGCACTTACACGCTACCACCCCCTATCAACGGCACTAACACCGACGCATCAGGCCAAGACCGCGGTGGTCAAGGACCCGTCGGAGTCGTCCCAACGACAAACAGCACAGCCGCAGCGCCGACACAGGCGGGTATATCGCCCAATTGCACAAAATTCGCGTATGCTAGCTCGGGAGGTAGTTGTTTCGGGTTCACGCAATCGTTCAGTATCAGCATGGCCGATTTCACCACTTGTGAGTTTCCATACAATTTCCTTCCCACAATCACATCGCCTTTTCAAAGACACATCTTCAGCAAAATGAGACTACAGTACTAATACAACGATAGGGAATCCCGTGCTAGGATATCCAGATGGCCACAACTGCACCACGCAATTCTGGGCCGAGTTCGTACCTTTTTCCCCTTCTTGTTCCCAACTTCCAAACTTCCAAACCCACCTACAAACATCTCCTAACCTCCAAAAAACCACAGATACGATTACTGCGTCCAAGTCTCCGGCAGCCCTTCCAGTTCCAGCAGCACATCCTCCACTCCCACAACAACAACCAGCACGCTCCCCTACCCAACCCAAAGCGGCATCATATCCAGCTGCAACAAATATCAAAACGCCATCAGCGGCGACTACTGCAGCCTCTTCGCGACCGACAACGGAATCACAACCGCACAGCTCTACGCATGGAACTCCGTCCTCGGACCCAACGGCGAGAACTGCGCAACACAATTTCAAGCTGGCGTAGATTACTGCGTGGGCGTCTCATCATCAAGTGTTACAACGACAAGTACTTCTCCTTCAACGCCAACCACGACCTCGAAAACATCCCTCCCATACCCCACACAAAGCGGTATAATCTCCCTCCTGTAATAAATTCCACAACGCCGTTTCAGGGGACTACTGCTACATTTTCGCCTCTAACAACGGTATCACTACCGCGCAGCTTTACGCCTGGAATCCAATCTTAGGTCCTAACGGCGAAGATTGCGGGACGCAGTTTCAAGCTGGTGTTGATTATTGCGTGGGTGTGAGTTCGGCGGCGGCGACTACGACGACAACAAGCTCGGTGATCCCGACACAGAGTGGCATTGCGGCGAATTGTAATAGAATCGTGGTGGCGAAGAGTGGTGATTACTGCTCTTTGTTTGCGCAGGATAATTGTATGGTTCCCTCTAACTCCCCACTATCCCCCTCAATCCTTTATCAGTCGCTAATGGATTTGGATAGCTATTACGACGGCGCAGTTATACGCTTGGTATGTTCTTTCCCCCTTGTCAAAATCCAGACATCCAGCGTTGCTTCTACAGCAAATATGCGAATTACTTTTTCTTTCATATTTTCTACATGATGCGTACTAATGTGAGGATTTGCAGGAATCCGGTATTAGGTCCGAACGGGGAAAACTGTTCGTTACAGTTCCAGCTTGGCGAGGGGTATTGCGTTTCGGTTTCTTCATAAGCGATAGAATCATGAAGTGTGAAAGTAGGATCAAATGTAATAATGTATTTATAAGCCTCGCATCATCTTCGTAAACCGCGTTGAGACTCAAAAACGTGATTTTGCGGGAGGAATTTTTCTTTTGAATTGAATTGCTCACTTGAATTTTACCAAGGCAGCTGTAAAGTCGCACTCAACTCAATTCCAACTCAACTCGCCATTTCCACCGTACGGCCGTTCAAAACATAACAATGAATTCCGCTATCCCCCTCATGCACTCTCTCAATCTTCATCCGAATCAAACATCCCCGGCGGATCAGGAAACAACTCATCCATTTTCGCCCTCTCATCCTTATCCTTCTTCATCTCCAGCTCCAAAAGCGCCGCTCGACAAGCCTCTTTATCAAAGCGATCCGGCCAACCATGGTTCAGATACGTGTTATAAACATCCTAAGCATCACATCAGACTTGCGCCACTTTCCTATTCAAATACCCCTCCAAGATTTCAAGACTTACCGCTGCATGTTTTCTCTGCCCACTATGCGCCTCGCTCTCCCCCTCTAGCGGCCCATACTCCCACGGTTGCCAATCGCTCTTCTCTAAAAGCGCATCCTCCTCCACCGGCAAACTAGCACGAGTAATGAAGCTCCCTGAAGTCGGCTCTCCAATCGGATTCGGCACCAACATCCACACCAGCATCTCATACCTCTTAGTCCACTTCTCAAAGAACTCCTTGACAGGTATCTTCTCATACACTTTCCACTGCTCCTCTAAAGGCAGAGCGTCATACTCCTCATACGGGACCTGGAGTTGAGATCCGGACCCCATGTGCGTGATGATACCCTCGTTCGTATCGAGGATCAGCGCTATGCCTTCGCGGTCCACGGAACGGGTAAGGTAGACGCAGTGGTCTGGGAGGGGATAGACGTCTTCGGCGAAGGATGTTGAACCGCCGGTGCGTGAGCCGGATGAGTAGTCGATTGCGATGGTTTCATATTGGAGGCAGATTCGGTCGGAATTGTTCTCGGAGGGAAGGTAGGGGAGGTGGCGCAGGAGGGAGAGGACCGTGGGGGTTTTGGTTGGAGTGGGTTCTGAGATGGTGGGCCAGCCGGTTGGGGGCGGGGTGATGAGAGCGGAGGAGGGCAGGTAAGGGTGGAGGATAACTTGCTGGTAGAATTTGAGGATGGCGAGGACGGTTTCGTCTTGGGAGTACATTTTGATGGCGTGGTGTGACTGGTGTCGTTGAAGAAAAGGAAGTGAGAGTTTGATGTCACGATGTGTGTTTACCTGGCGAGCTTAGTCAGCGAAATCACCCCCCTGCCGCCCCACCAAAATATTCGATGCTTTCCAAGGTTGTCTCTATCGTTCCACAAATTATATTCCCTTGACCTCTGGGGTTTTCGTATCTCACTGTTGTCGGAAAACGAGCGTAACAAGCGTAAGGAAACAAAGTAAACAGAAAGCAATCGTCGACCACGTTCAAATTCTTCCGACATACCCGGCCACTTTAATGGTACAACACGTGATGTTCACATCAAACAGTCGTACCTAGGTAGGTAGGTAAAGGCGACAAACGTGCAGCATACACAATTCGCGATTGTGAAACCGTGCAAGGGGCTGAGAACAAGTATCATCTCAGAGCATCCTCGATCGAGGGGGACGATGGGGATGTACACTGTACCTGTGTCCTAGAACGCAAACGCATGTATGCCTTTAGAAGTATAAGAAACAGTCAGTTGTTGAAGGTATTATACCTAAGTCCTGTAAATCCTTACGCCCACAACACTACATCGGTATTCCATCTATCAAATCCCGTTCTTACATCCTCACTCAAAGTGAAACAGTGCGTTGAATGTACGTGCCGTGCCAATTAACCCTCTTTCGGATCCCGTCGAAACAAAGGTCGTTGATCAGAAACGAGTTTTATATATGACCAGTCTGAGATATTGAAGATACGCATGTGGATACAGGTCCAAACAAGCCCTAATATTGTTGGCATGACAGAAGTTGTTGGCCTTTTTGGCAATTCACTAGATCAGGAAGGCAATCAGAAGCCGGGGGATACTTCTCTTTCGTCGTTGATCTGCAATCGTTGCTAGGCATATGATAAGCCAGAACAGCAAGTGGAAGATAGCGGGGTATTGTTGACAGTATGTATTATTCCTATCTATGCACGCAGCCATGCCATGCCATGCGATAAAACGCCCCTTCAAGTCTCAAAGCCAAGCAATCAAGCGAGAAAGTAAACAAACAAACAACAGAAACACATCAACCAACCAACCGAACGCCAAAACCCCATTCCCAACCACCCAGCCAACCCATCCATTCCATTTCATTTCCAGACCCCCACCAAACTCCCCTATCCTCCCCACCTCACCTCTCTTCACCCCTCCCTATCCCTCCCCTCCCTCACACACTTCATAGTCCCCCCCCAATCTCCCCCACCACAACCCCAAGTATCCTCAACCCCCCTACCCTCGCCACATTCCTTAAAACCCCTAGTTTCCTAACCAGCCCCTCCCTCTCGACACTCTCGCCTCACATACCATTACAAGCATAATCTATAATATAATACATTTTGGCGACCCCCTGCAGAATTGATTGGCTACTAAATGGCGAAATTCATGATTGGTTAATGCCTATATAAACCCACTTATTACTTCTCTAGGCTTAAGGTACAGAGTTTTCACCCTAGGATCCACTATTCTACGGTCCGTACCTGTCATCCGTAGCCCTTATCTGCACCCGTAACTATTAATGTATATAGCAGACTGTGCCTTTGATATAGGTCTAATGAGTTCCTCCCCTCCAATTCGGTGTTCCCACTGCCATGCGTACCGGGAGTCGTCGCTATTCCGTACGAATCGCCTAGGTCGCCGGTACGCAACGTGCTCTCTATGCTCTACCTCCCGGAATTCTCGCCGTAGCATACAGGCCCGTGGTAGGGCATCACCACCTAGGGTAGTACTTCCCATTATACTTAGTGACCACCAGCTTACAGACTGTCTATAGCCTCCTACGGACGCCCTACTTAGTGATTACCAGCTTACGGACCGTCTACAGCCTCCTACGGACGCCCCTCCGCAACAGCGCGGCCGTGGTCGCCCTCGCCGTCAGCTTCCTAACCCCTTACCACTTCGCTCTATTACTCCGCACCGTACGCAGTCTACCCCTACTGAGGAGCCTATTGCGCCTCGCCAGCCTAAGCCGCCTGGCTTCCTCTCTCGATTTGTTACGGCTGCCCCGCACGACCTTGGCCAGCTTAACCATGAGTGTGAATATTGCACTGCGCTACACTGGGTAGAGGAGGCTACGCAGGACAAGCAGTACGAGAGCTGCTGTAAAAAAGGAGACGTTAACCTTCCTGCCTTACGGAGACCTCCCTTATACCTACGGAAGCTGTTTACGGACCAGAACCCGCTAGGAAGGGGCTTCCGTAAGGAGATCCGCGAGTATAATAACGCCCTCGCTTTTACTTCCGTAAGCTATACTCGCGATTCGCGGATACAGCAGAACGTTGGTGTGCAGAGCTTTCAAATCCATGGCGAGCTGTTCCATTACCAGGGCCCGTTACAACCTACAACCCAGGAAACACCAGCCTTTGCACAGCTGTTCTTCTACGACCCGTCGTACGCAACTGAAGCCCGCCAGAGACAACACCCGCAACTCGATTTCACGATCCTTATGCAGCTTCTACAGCTACTTACGGACCATAATCCGTTCATTACAATATATAAGACTGCCCGAGAGCGACTTACGGCTGCCACTGCTACTAATAGCCCCTTTCGAGTTATACTTAACCCGCAAATGCGGCTGATAGTTGAGAAGGGCGCTGATAAGCGCCGTGAAAACCTACCAACCAGTGATGAGATTGCGGCTATTTTCCAGATGAGTTAAGTGATGCCGGTCCGCGAGATTTGGTATTAGCCTTCCGTAACACCTTAGATGGGCGGCGCCAGCTATCAAAAGTTCATGTTACTCACGCTTCTTATATGCCACTCCATTACGTCCTCCTCTTTGTGTTTGGTGAATACGGATGGCACTATGGTCTTACCTTACGGGAGAATAACGGTCCGCGGCAGAACAGGAGGCTAGAGCAAAAACCATTCTACCGCTACTATATGCACACCCGTAAAGAGTGGTTTAATACCATACACTATGCCGGCCGTCTATTTCAGCAGTTTGCGGTTGATGTATAAGTCATATGCGAGTCTACGGCCCTAAGTTGGCTCCGTAACCATCAGAAATCAATCCGCGCAGACGTCTATAACGGCCTAACTGATGCTATATCACGCGATGACGTTAATATGGAAGAGTTAGGTTGCCGTGTGGTACTGCCGTCCAGTTATATAGGTAGCGACCGTGCTATGCAGCAGTTATACCAGGATTCAATGGCTATTGTACGGCACTTTGGGAAGCCTACGTTCTTTATCACCTTTACGGCCAATCCAAAGTGGCCAGAAATCACCCATGCACTCTTTCCAGGTCAGCAAGCAGCTGACCGGCCTAATCTTATCGCACGGGTGTTTCACTTAAAGGTCCGTAGCCTACTTGCGGACCTACGGGCTGGTGTGCTTGGTGAATACGCTGGCCATGTATATACTATTGAGTATCAGAAGCGTGGTCTGCCGCATATGCACTTATTACTCTTCATTAAGGGGTTCAATTTTAATGTCCCTAATCTTATTGATGAGGTGGTTTGTGCTGAGCTACCACATCCTTCATGGGATGTTACGGGCGAGCTTACGGACGTAGTCGTCTCTACTATGACACATGGGCCATGTGGAGATGACTACCATGTATGGCCCGTAAGACGCCTACGTCACCTCTACGCTGTTCAAAAAAGTTCCCAAAGCCATTTACAGCCTCTACTATTGTTAATGACGAGGGCTACCCTGAATATAGGCGCCAGGATGACGGGCGGACGTTTACGGTTCCACGGCCAGGTTTGCGAACTGAGAATGTCGTCCGTAACAACCGTTGGGTAGTTCCATACAGCCCGTTTTTACTTCAAAAATATCGCTGCCATATGAACTGGGAAGTATGCAGCACTGTACAGGCTGTGAAGTATATTCACAAGTATATCTATAAGGGCTCTGACCGGTCAACCCTTGCGGTAGAGTCTACGGACGAGATTGACCAGTATATCCAGGGGCGGTATATTGGGCCTACGGAGGCTATATGGCGCCTTATGGGATATCCTACCCATGGTGAATATCCGCCCGTAACGCATCTTGAGATACATTTGGAGAATTGCCAGACTGTATATTTCTGAGAAGAGCTTTCCTCACAGGAGCTTGCTACGAGACTCCTATCTACGGATTCGACTTTAAGTGGGTTCTTCCGGTATAACGCTATGTATACGGATGGGCAGGCCCTTCTATATTCAGAGTTCCCCTCGCGGTTCGTTTGGAATAAGGCTATGCGGAAATGGACGCCCCGTAAGAAGGCCTTAGACCGGAATGTTGGTCGTATATATCATTGCAACCCGACTGCAGGTGAGAAGTTCTACTTGCGGATGCTTCTAACTATTGTCCGTAGCCCAACTTCCTTTACGGATCTCCGTACCTATAACGGTATATGTTATGAGACGTACCATGAGGCCTGTATTGCGCGCGGCTTAGTTGAGAATGATCAGGAGTGGATTGAATGCTTTACTGAAGCTGTTATCTTTACTACTGGCCACGGCTTACGGACGCTATTCCTTACGGGGTTACGGATGGAGACGATGGCCCGACCGCTCCTTATTTGGAATCAGTTTAAGGATCACATTTGTGACGATTTGCTACGGGAGCTAGAGCGTAGGAGTGTTCCCATTAGCTCTTTACAGAATGCGCATATTGATTATGGGCTATACTTGCTTTCCGTTGGTCTTACGGACGTTGGGAAGCAGCTTACGGACTTTGGCCTACCACTTCCACAGTACGGATGGTCCGTAAGGCTCCCGTATGTTGGTCAAGGCTTTGATCCAGTTCACGAAACAGCTGTTGCAGAACATTTAGTCTCTAAACTAAATCCGGATCAGCTCAGCTGCTTCCGTACGATATGTTCTGCTATTGAAACAGGTCCGCAAACTGCCCACTTCTATTTACAAGGGCCAGGGGGGACTGGCAAGACCTTTTTATATAAGGCTTTATGTCATCTCTACCGTGCACAAGGGAAATCAGTGCTCTGTGTTGCTTCAACGGGTATTGCGGCCTTACTATTGCCTAATGGGTGCACGTCTCATACCCAGTTTAAGATCCCTATTGATCTTACGGATACTAAAGCTTCGGTCATTTGTCTTTAGGCAGGTCCATCTAATTAAATTTGTCTCCTAGTCAAAGTAATAACCCTCCTCCGAAATCTTCCCACTTCCGTTACGCAGAAGCGATGACACGAAACTCCACCGACCCCGACGCAGCCGCCGGAGATCCGCTTCTCCGGAAAGTCCCACACGCGTTGTAACGGACAGACATTACTACCTGCGGGAAGCGGAGGAGTTTGGTGCTGATTTAGAGAAGCGATCCCGCCTAACCCAAGAGGAAAGGATGGCAGAGGACGGGCGGAAACTACAACGCCGGCTAGAGCAAGATGCCGCAATCACAATTCTCCTACAGCCTTCCCCGCCAATACATATGAGACGAGCACATTGTCGGGCAAACGAATGTTTCATCGCAAATGCGTCGCGAAGAGGAGAGAGCGTGATCATGGCTGATTACCGAATTGCCCTTGTGAGCCATAACCTCGAGTATTTCCACATATCGTGCCTAGAGAAGATGATCGATCTTCCATCGCTAGCGCCGTCTCGATTCAAGCTCGACACGGATGCTTATCGGTGGAATAACGGCTGGCCTAGACATGGGGCCTAATGTTGCGGAAATGGTTCCAGCATAGCGGGTGCGTCGACCTCGCCAGGATTGCAGAATACGTTGACGCATACGACAGGTTCAAGGCAGAGCTCAAAGCTTTTAGTACACCTCATATCGAATGGCAGCTAACTCACTTAAACCAGTGTACTGCCGATCGAGGATCTTGCGGCTGTCCGCCCGAGCCGGAAGGGCCAGGATCATCGCCAACACTAGAGGACTACAAAACGGGAGACACCAAGGCATGCTCTATCAATGAGGTCCTTCAACATGCATATGTGGGAAGACTATCCACGGTCCAAGGTCCCCTCTGTCCTAGTTTATTGGTGGTCCCAGAGCAGGAATCAAAAGAGGCTGAGCCTGATAACGACGATGGCTTGCACCTCCGGCTGAGGTCCGTAAGCTAGGGTAGCATTTTCCCCCCTCGCGAATGACGACGAGCAAAGTAGTATGTTGAACAGCGCTCGCCGGTGACGACGTATAAGCAATGAGTCCACCTCCGGCTTTTGGTGGCGTAAATTTTAACCTGAAGCTCAGACTCGCAAGCTTATCTTTTAGCGTCATCGCTGGTCCTCTCGGTGGTTTAGTCTCGATCAAGTAACAGATATCCGCATGCGAAGCAGGCTATATCAACCCTGCTGAGCAGTGTTATATGGTATATATCTTTCCATAAGCAAGTAATTATCACATACGACCATAGACTCAAGAGAACTGGGCATCCCGTCCGCTCTGCCATACATAAACTTGAGATCGGTGGATTAGTAGTTGGGTGGG
>RCNJ01000515.1_pt1 | contig 16016 bp, 16 predicted proteins | sample 2041171 | NCBI WGS metagenome assembly RCNJ01 (sample SAMN09708213, study PRJNA481090) | feces metagenome | biome: feces | host: Pygoscelis adeliae | place: Antarctica: Rookery Lake | collected 2010-03-01 | reverse complement strand
TTTTACTGTTCATATCACCTTTTAATAAGTAGGTTCTGATTAATCGATGAAAAATTAAATATTATAAGAAAAGAATTAAATGAAGAAAATGTAGAACATTACTTAGTAAGTAGTCTAGATGATATAGCATGGATGTTTAATATTAGAGGATATGATATAGCATTTAATCCAGTAGTAATATCCTATGCACTTGTCTCTAAAGATAAAGCTACTTTATTCATAGATGATGAAAAGTTAAATGAGAATGTTAAAAAGTATTTATCTGATAATAATATATATATAAAACCTTATGACGATATAAATATCGAACTTAAAAAACTACCTAATAAATCAAGTATTTATTTTGATCCATCTAAGACAAGTATTTGGTGCCATCAAAATATGGCAAAACAAGTTTTAAAAATAAAAGGCGAAGATATAATAGAGAAATTAAAAGCTATAAAAAATGATATAGAAATAAAAAACTTTAAGAAGTGCCAGGTAAGAGATGGAGTAGCTATGGTTAGATTTCTTAATTGGATAGATACAAATATAGGAAAAACTAAGATAACTGAACTTAGCGCAAGTGATAAATTAGAAGAGCTTAGGTCTTTAGGAGAAAACTACATTTCGCTTAGTTTTGATACTATAGCAGGATATAAGGACCATGGAGCTATAGTTCATTACAGTGTAGACGAAGATAGTGATTACACTTTAAAACCTGAAGGCATGCTATTGTTAGACTCAGGGGCACAGTATTTAGACGGTACGACTGACATAACAAGAACCATAGTACTTGGTGAATTATCTAATGATGAGATGAGAGATTTTACGTTAGTTTTAAAGGGACATATTGCACTTAGTAAAGCTAAGTTTTTATATGGATCGACAGGAACTCATCTTGATATACTGGCAAGAACTCCTCTTTGGGAAGATGGAAAAGACTATAAACATGGGACAGGTCATGGAGTTGGATATCTTTTAAGCGTGCATGAAGGTCCTCATAATATCTCTCCTCTATATAATAAGACGAAATTAGAATCTGGAATGCTTGTAACCAATGAACCAGGATTTTATAAAGAAGATGAATATGGAATAAGAACAGAAAATATATTACTTGTAAAAGAAGAAAAGGAAACTGAATACGGAATATTTATGGAATTTGAAACGACTACATTTTGTCCAATAGATTTAAGAGCTGTAAATAAAGAGCTTTTAAAACAAGATGAAAAAATATGGTTAAATAATTATCATAAAAATGTCTATGATACGTTATCTCCATACTTAAATAAGGAATTATGTGAATGGTTAGAAGAGAAAACTAAAGCAATATAACTAAGATATAAATTAAGGAATCCCTTAAAGTTAGATTGAAATTCTAATTTTAAGCGATACCTGTTTATATTACTATTTACAATGGTATTGATCTAGTAGAGAAGTTATAAGACGTCTTAGAGCATTTAAATAGAAGCGATATAAAAACTATTGCTATTTTAAAAGATATAGACAGAATTAACTTGATTGAATTAGATGAATATGAATAAAACTATCATTCATATATGGTTAGATGTGTAAATTCAGACTTAGTGTTTTATTAATAGGTGCTAGTGGTGGAAGAGGGAAACAAGTAGCACTATTATTTGCAGGTGCAAAGATAGTAGCTGCAGATATAAGAAAGGAAAAACTAGAGGAACTATTGAAAGAATCGACTGATTTAAATGGTGAAGTTTCAATAGTAGAAGGTGATCTGTAAAAAGATGAAGATATTGATAAGATAGTAGAACATGCTATTGAAAAATTTGGAAGAGTAGATATACTTGTAAATAATGCAGGTGTACTTGATAACTTTACGCCTTTAGGAGAACTTGATGATGAACTATGGGACTAGGTACTTAAAATTAATCTTACAGCTCCTATGAAGCTTATGAGAAAAGTATTACCTAAAATGCTAGAACAAGAAAGTGGAAACATAATAAACGTAGTTTCTTTAGGTGGGCTATACGGTGTAGAACAGGTACCGCTTATACTGCATCTAAATTTAGACTTATTGGAATTACAAAAAACACTACTTATATGTACGGCGAAAAGGTATTAGATATAATGCTATATGTCCTGGAGGAGTAGAGAGTGACATTATGGACATTTAAAACCAAGTGAATTTGGAATGGAACGAGTAATGAAAGGTGCCGCAAATGATATAAGATCTGGAAAGGAAATAGCCAATATAGTGCTATTCTTGGCATCAGATGAATCATCACTTGTAAATGGAGATGAAATAGTAGCAGATGCGGGATGGACTGCTTACTAATAGATGTTTGAATTAAAATTAAAAGGGTTAGCTTTAATATCTTAGATATTAAAGCTAACCCTTTTTTATTGTATATTAAATATCTATATTAGTTAAAAGCTTTATCTAAAGCATTTTTAATGTCTTTAAGTATATCGTCTATACTCTCAAGACCTACTGAAATCCTAACCATTCCAGGTGTAATTCCAGCATTTTTTAATTGTTCTTCTGTCAATTGTCTATGAGTAGAGCTTGCAGGATGAAGTACTAAAGTACGTACATCAGCCACGTGGACCACATTAGATGCAAGTTCAAGACTGTCTATAAACTTAACAGCATTATCATATCCACCTTTTATAGAGAAAGAAATAACTCCACTAGCACCTTTTGGTAAATATTTCTCTTGAAGGGCTTTGTATTTGCTTGACTCAAGTGTAGGATAGTTTACAAATTCAATATTTTCATTTTTATCTAAAAATTCAGCTACTTTTTCTGCATTCTCACAGTGTCTTTCCATTCTAATAGGTAATGTTTCAAGTCCTAAATTTAAAAGGAAAGCTGCATTGGCAGATGGATAAGCGCCTATGTCTCTCATAAGTTGAACTCTTGCCTTAGTGATATAAGCGGCTTCTCCAAAGTTTTCAGTATAAATTACACCGTGATAGCTCTCATCAGGCTCAGTAAATTCAGGGAATTTCCCACTCGTCCAATCAAAATTACCACTGTCTACTATAACACCACCCACTTGAACAGCATGTCCGTCCATATATTTAGTTGTAGAATGAATTACAATATCAGCACCATATTCAATAGGTCTGCAAAGTATTGGTGTAGGAAAAGTATTATCTATAATAAATGGTACATTGTTATCATGTGCAATATCTGCAAATTTCTCAATATCTAAAACACTCATAGCAGGATTTGCTACAGTTTCACCAAACACAGCTTTAGTATTTTCTTTAAATTCATTTTGTATTTCTTCATTTGAAGCATCGGGATCTACAAAAGTACATTCTATACCAAACTTTTTAAGAGTAACTGCAAATAGATTTACAGTTCCACCATAAACATTAGCTGCACTTATAAAATGATCTCCTGCACTCATAATATTTAAGATTGAAATAAGAGATGCACTTTGTCCAGAGGTAGTGCATAGTGCTCCTACTCCACCCTCTAAGCTAGCTATCTTTTCTTCTACAGCTGCCACAGTAGGATTTGAAATTCTAGAATACATATGACCCTCAGCAGTTAAATTAAAAAGAGCTCCGATGTGTTCTGAACTATCGTAAGTGTAAGTTGTACTTTGATATATTGGAAGTACTCGTGTTTCACCGTTTCCTGGAGTATATCCTTTGTGTAAACATTTTGTTTCTATATCCATAATTAATCCTCCTAGTATATATTTATTTATATTAATTATATCACCTTAAGCTATTTTTTACATATATACATGAAATAAGTAATATTTTTATAAAGATTGGGTAAGAGTTGTAATAGATACATAAATAACAAAAGTAATAAAAAATAAAAGGAGGCAACAAAATGGATACCTTAATGAGTTTCGTAGACACAGTAAACAGTATTTTATGGGATAACATATTAATTTATGCGCTTCTAGGTGTTGGAATAATATATACAGTAATACTTAGAGTACCCCAGATCAGTAAGATAGGACCAGGGTTTAAACAAACTTTTGGTGGTTTATTTGGTAAGAATAAACAAGAAAAAGTTGAAGGTGAGATGACATCCTTTCAGGCCTTGTCAACTGCAATTGCAGCACAAGTAGGTACAGGGAACCTTGCAGGAGTTGCAACAGCAATAGCTTCAGGGGGACCAGGTGCAATATTTTGGATGTGGGTTTCGGGTATATTTGGTATGGCGACAAACTTTGGTGAAGCAGTTTTAGCTCAGAAATATTCAGAAACTATTGGTGGAGAGAAAACAGGAGGACCAGCTTACTACCTTAGAAACGGAATAAAGAATAAGACTTTAGGTAAGTTTTTAGCAGGATTCTTCGCAGTTTCAATAATAATAGCATTAGGGTTTGTAGGGAATATGGTTCAGTCAAACTCAATATCAGCTGCAGTAAATTCAGCATTTGGTATAAATAAAGTAGTAATAGGTGTAGTTACAGCAATTATAGTAGGACTTATCCTCGTAGGAGGAATGAAAAGGATTGGAAACTTTGCTGAACTTGTAGTACCAATTATGGCAGGACTTTACATAATAGGTGGAATAGTTATACTTGTTAAAATGGGAGATCAAACTTTAGTAGCATTTAAAAGTATATTTACAAGTGCATTCACTGGGCAAGCAGCAGTGGGTGGTGCAATAGGTGTTACAGTTAAGCAAGCAGTTAGATTTGGTGTTGCAAGAGGACTTTTCTCAAATGAAGCAGGTATGGGTTCAACTCCACATGCACACGCGGTGGCAAATGTAAAACATCCAGCACAACAGGGTATGACAGCGATGGTAGGAGTTGTAATTGATACAGGAATTGTTTGTACTGTTACAGCACTAATAAACATTTCAACGGGTGCACATGAAATGGGACTTAACGGAATTGAGATGACACAGGAAGCATTTGGTATAGGGCTAGGTGGATTTGGACTTGGTTTTATAGCAGTTAGTTTATTCTTCTTTGCACTTACGACTATAGTAGGATGGTATTTCTTTGGTGAATCAAATATAAAATATTTATTTGGAGCAAAAGTAGTACCTTATTATAGATGGTTAGTTCTTGCATTTATAGTTCTAGGTTCATTCTTAAAAGTAGATTTTGTTTGGCAACTTGCGGACATGTTTAATGGACTTATGGTACTTCCAAACGTAATAGGTCTTGTTATACTAGCACCACAAGCTTCAAAGATACTTAAAGATTATAATAATAACTTTTTAGAATAATAGAAGCTAGATGTTATAGCAATAGTAGACAAAAAAACATAAAAATAAATAAAGAATTTCCTAAATGACTTGAAATATTTAGTGTTTATGGTTAAAATGTAACTATAAGCAAAATGTATTGTTAAATATTAAACAAATCTTTAGGAAATTTTTTTCATGATGAGATTTATATGGTATGATAGAGGAGGAACAAGAAGTTGGAAAAGCTTAAAAATATTTTAATTACAAATAATGCTTTGGTTAGAGATGAATATCAAGATAACATGGAAGTTGTTTATTTGGATAGTTTAGATTTTCTAGAAGTACTAACAACAGTTAGAGATAAAGTACATGTAGGACATAGACTATTGACACATCCTCTTACAGGTAGTGTAAAGCCTAATGAGACACCATTTAAATCAATAATCATAAGTGAAGAAATAGGAACCATGGATTTTGATTCTCTAGAAATGATAGAACAAGCAATTTTAACAGCGAAGAAATTCCTAGATCAGAAAAAGATCAAAGACTGGCCAGAAAGAATCTTAAAAGATTTTAGAACAATAGATTATTCTTTAATTACCAGCGGAATTGAAAGCATGAAACAGTTTAGTTGATATTAAATTTCCATTTTAATATATATCTTAAATAAATATATCCTTATATATAAGGATGCAATCGCTATGATAGATAATAGTTTAACAAAATTCAAAAAAAGAGTTGAAATTTTTTTGTCTATCTATATAATAGAGGTTGCAGAATGTAAATGAATTAGCAATATAAGAAACAACGCAACAGAAGAAAACATTAGTTTTCACAAACTGTTTTCTTTATTATTCTAAGGGGGTGAAGTTTTGCGTTTAGAAATTGGTAATATAATGATAGAAGATGTTCAATTTGGAGACAAAATAGAAGTTAAAAATAAAACTCTATTTGTTAACAAAGAAGAATTACTAGAACAATTATCAGGAGTCGACCACATAAAGAGTATTGATGTTGACTTAGCAAGACCAGGCGAGGAAGTTAGAATTACACCTGTTAAGGATGTAATCGAGCCTAGAGTTAAGATGGAAGGGGACGCTAAGATATTCCCAGGAGTTCTTGACAAAGTAGTACAGGTAGGAGAAGGACGTACAAACGTATTAAAGGGTGCTGCAGTAGTAACTTGTGGAAAGATAGTAGGATTCCAGGAAGGTATTATAGACATGTCAGGACCAGGAGCAGAATATACTCCATTCTCAAAATTAAACAATGTTTGTTTAATAATTGAGCCAGAAGAAGGTATAACTTCATATACGTATGAAGAAGCTGCAAGAATTGCAGGACTTAAGGCTGCTAGTTATTTAGCAGAATGTTGTAAAGATGCAGAGGTTTCAGATGTTGAAACTTATGAAACTAAACCATTACTAGAACAAATAGATGAGCATAAAGACTTACCTAAAGTAGGTTATGTTTACATGCTTCAAACTCAAGGATTACTTCATGATACGTATTTATACGGAACAGATGTTAAGCACATAGTTCCTACAATACTATATCCAACAGAAGTAATGGATGGGGCTATAATAAGTGGTAACTGTGTATCAGCTTGTGATAAGAATACAACATACCACCACTTAAACAACCCTGTTATAAAAGATCTTTATAGCAGACACGGTAAAGACATTAACTTCATGGGAGTTATTGTAACTAATGAAACTGTTTATCTAGCAGATAAAGACAGATCATCAGACTTTACTAGTAAACTTGCTGAATATCTAGGACTAGATGGAGTAGTGATTACTCAGGAAGGATTTGGAAACCCAGATACTGACCTTATAATGAACTGTAAAAAGATTACTGCAAAAGGAATCAAAACAGTAATAGTTACAGATGAGTACGCAGGAAGAGACGGTGCTTCACAGTCACTTGCAGACGCAGATGAAAGTGCAGATGCAGTTGTAACTGGAGGAAACGCTAACGAAGTTATCGAATTACCAGCTATGAAGAAGATAATCGGAATGCTTGATTATGTAGATAACATTGCAGGTGGATTTGATGGAAGCTTAAGAGAAGATGGAAGCATTGAAGCAGAAATACAAGTAATAACAGGTGCTACTAACGAACTTGGCTTTAACAAAATGACAGCAACAACTTATTAATAAAAAATAAATATGAAATACAAAAATTGTAAAACGAAGGGATGTTAATTAATAATGGCTAATATATTAGAAAATAAAAAAGTAATAGTTATTGGAGATAGAGACGGTATACCAGGACCAGCTATCGAAGATTGTGTAAAAACTGTTGAGTCAGCAGACGTAGTATTCTCATCAACTGAGTGTTTTGTCTGAACGGCTGCAGGAGCAATGGACTTAGAAAATCAAAAAAGGGTTAAAGATTTAACAGATAAGCACGGGGCAGAAAACATAGTAGTAATATTTGGAGCAGCAGAAGCAGACGCTTCTGTATTATCAGCAGAAACAGTAAGAACAGGAGACCCAACTTTCGCAGGACCACTTGCAGGAGTTGCACTTGACCTTGATGTATATCACTGTGTTGAGCCTGAGTTCAAAGACATAGTAGACGCAGACGTTTACGAAGACCAAATCGGAATGATGGAAATGGTTTTAGATGTTGATGAAATAGTAGAAGCAATGGTAAACGTAAGAAAGTAAGCCCTACCTTCTTATAGTACCGAAGATTTAAAAATTTACAAACCCAAAATTGATTTAAGTTCATGGAAGAGAATCTAGTTAGATTCTAAAATAGTAATAAATTAATAAAATGAAAATTAACGAAAAACAATATAAATAAAAAATAAAATAAGGGGGGACAATCTTGAGTAAATTAAAAGTAGTTCATTATATAAATCAGTTCTTCGCAGGAATCGGTGGAGAAGAAAAAGCTGATCACAAACCTGAGATTAGAGAAGGATTTGTAGGACCAGGAATGGCAATTAATAGTGGTTACGGAGAAGAAGTTGAAATAGTTGCTACAGTAATATGTGGGGACACTTACTTCAACGAACACCAAGATGAAGCAGAAGCAACAATTCTTGGATTATTAGAACCTTACAAAGATGTAGACCTATTTATCGCAGGACCAGCGTTTAACGCAGGAAGATACGGAGTTGCAGCAGCAGCTGTAACAAAACTTGTTCAAGAGGAATTAAATATCCCAGCTGTAACAGCAATGTACGAAGAGAACCCAGGAGTTGACATGTACAGAAAAGATGTATACATTGTTCAAACTGGAAACTCAGCTGCAACAATGGCTAAAGCTATACCAGCACTTACTGACTTAGGACTTAAGTTAGCAAGAGGCGAAGAAATTGGTACACCTTCAGAAGAAGGATATTTAGAAAGAGGAATCAGAAAGAACGAATTTGTTGAAAAAAGAGGTTCTGAAAGAGCAGTAGATATGCTAATCAGTAAACTTAAAGGTGAAGATTTCAAAACAGAATATCCAATGCCTGTATTTGATAATGTAGACCCTGAGCCAGCAATCAAAGATATGAGTAAAGCAAAACTTGCTTTAGTTACATCTGGAGGAATCGTTCCTTTTGGTAACCCAGATCGTGTAGAATCATCAAGTGCATCTAAGTATGGTTCATACGACATAACAGGTTTAGCCGACTTAATTGACGGAGAATATGAAACAGCACACGGTGGATATGACCCAACTGCAGCTAACGAAGACTCAGATAGAGTTGTACCACTAGATGTTTTAAGAGATATGGAAAAAGAAGGAATAGTTGGAAGCATACACAACTACTTCTATAGTACAACAGGAAACGGTACATCAGTAGATAACTCAAAAGCTTATGCAGCAGAAATTGCTAAAAAGCTACATGCTGATGGCGTAGATGGAGTTATATTAACTTCTACGTGAGGTACTTGTACTCGTTGCGGAGCAACGATGGTAAAAGAAATTGAAAAAACTGGTATTCCAGTAGTGCATATTGCTACAGTTGTACCAATCTCACTTACAGTTGGAGCTAATAGAATAGTTCCAGCAATAGCAATTCCTCACCCACTAGGAAATCCTAGTTTAGAGGCTTGTGAAGAGAAGAAGTTAAGAAGAAAAATAGTAGATACAGCAATAAAAGCTTTAGAAACAGAAGTAACAGAACAAACTGTATTTGAAGTAGAATAATTTAAAAAAAGAATAGGTGATGCCGAGCATCACCTATTTTTATAAGAAAAATTAGCGGAGGTGTGTTTATTGAATAATCCAGTAATAAAGGGAGCAGGTTATATACTAGCTCACGCAGAAGACATGATTATACACAATGGTACTACACAATCAACAGAAAGAATAACTAACCCAGATTCAGAATATTTAAAGCAATTACCAAAGCACATAAGAGACTATGATAGTGCTATGAACTATGGACCTAACCAGGTTTACATAGGAAATATGAAACCAGCAGAATTAAATGATCTACAAGAACCATGGTACGAAAACAAGCCAGAAAACGCTACTAGAGATGGTAAATTTGGAGAGATAATGCCTCAAGACGAATTTATAGGACTTGTTAAAATATCAGATGTTTTTGATTTAGTACTTCTTACAGAAGAATTTACTAAAGATGTAAAAGCAAAATTAGAAAAGCATCCATTATATGCTGACAGAGTAGATAGATTACAAGACGGAGCTGACTTAGCTGATATAGAAAAAGCTATAAAAGAAAGTGAAGCAGAAGCTATCTATCACCATGAAGAATTAGTAGGTTGTGTTAAGAGAGCGCATGAATTAGATGTTAACTTAAATGCTCACACAATGTATGAAAACTTAGTTGTAAAAGCATCAGGAACATTAGCTATGAATCACTTAATAGAAAAAAATGACATAGACGTAGAAGATATAGACTATGTTATAGAGTGTTCAGAAGAAGCTTGTGGAGATATAAACCAAAGAGGTGGAGGAAACTTTGCAAAAGCTATAGCAGAAGAAGTAGGAGCTATAAATGCAAGTGGTTCAGACACTAGAAGTTTCTGTGCAGCACCAACTCATGCACTGATTGAAGCTACAGGATTAGTTAAATCAGGAATCCATGACAACGTAGTTATAGTTGCAGGTGGATCTACAGCAAAACTTGGAATGAATGGTAAGGACCATGTTAAAAAAGATATGCCAGTACTAGAAGACGTTATAGGAGGATTCGCTATTCTTGTAAGCAAGAATGACGGAATTAACCCTCAACTTAATACAGATTTAGTAGGAAAGCATACAGTAGGAACAGGTTCATCACCTCAAGCAGTTATAACATCGCTTATAACAGAACCTCTTGATAGAAACGATTTAAAAATAACTGATATAGACAAATACTCAGTAGAGATGCAAAACCCTGAAGTAACTAAACCAGCAGGAGCAGGAGACGTTCCAACTGCTAACTACAAGATGATAGCAGCGCTAGGAGTTAAAAGAGGAGATCTTGAGAGAAGTGACATAAATGATTTCATAGTAGAACACGGAATGCCAGGATGGGCTCCAACTCAAGGGCATATTCCATCAGGAGTTCCTTATATAGGATTTGCTCGTGAAGAACTTACAGACGGTGACATGAACAGAGTTATGGTTGTAGGAAAAGGAAGCTTATTCCTTGGTAGAATGACAGATCTATTCGATGGTGTTTCTATAGTAATTGAAAGAAACTCAGGAGAATCAGATGAAGCAGGAAACGTTTCAAAAGACGAGATTAAGAATCTTATAGCTGAGTCTATGAGAGATTTAGGTAATAACTTATTAAGTGAATAAGGAGGTGCTCATATTGTCAGAAAATAACGCAATGAAAAACTTAGTTGGCGATATGTTTCTAGATATAGCTGATTCAATAGAAACAGGTCAATTTGGTAAAAAAGTAAAAGTTGGTTTAACTACATTAGGTAGTGAGCATGGAACTGAAAACTTAGTAAAGGGTGCAGAACTTGCTCTAGGAAGTGGAATTGACTTTGAAATAGTATTAATTGGTCCAAAACCAGAAAATAGTAAATTTAAAGTAGTAGAAGTAACAGAAGAAGATGAAATGCATAACAAAATGGAAGAACTTTTAGCTAGTGGAGAAATAGATGCATGTGTTACTATGCACTATAACTTCCCTATAGGAGTATCTACAGTAGGTAGAGTTACAACTCCAGCTTTAGGTAAAGAAATGTTCCTATCAACTACGACAGGTACTTCTTCAGTTCATAGAACAGAAGCTATGGTTAAAAACACAATATTTGGAATAATTGCTGCAAAATCTGTAGGAATTGAAAATCCAACTGTTGGTATCTTAAACATAGACGGTGCGAGACCAGTTGAAAATGCATTAAAAGAATTAAATAAAAATGGTTATGAAATAAACTTTGGTGATTCTATCCGTGCAGAAGGTGGAGCTGTAATGAGAGGTAATGATCTTCTTGCAGGTGCAGCAGATGTTATGGTTATGGATTCACTAACTGGAAATATCATGATGAAGATGATTTCATCATTTAATACAGGAGGAAGCTATGAGGCTGTAGGATCTGGATATGGACCTGGAGTAGGTAAAGGCCAGGACGATACTGTACTGATCATATCTAGAGCATCAGGAGTTCCTGTAATTGCAAATGCACTTAAGTACGCAGCAGCAACTGTTAAAGGTGATATAAACAAAATTACTAAAGATGAATTTGCAAAAGCTGAAAAAGCTAAGTTAAAAGATATATTAGCAGACTTAACTAAGAGCAGTAAATCATCAAGTAGTGATGATGAAGAAGTTAAGCAACCAACTAAAGAAGTAGTAACGGCTACAATCTCAGGAATCGATATACTAGATCTTGAAGATGCAGTAACTGAACTATGGAAAAAAGATATATATGCTGAAAGTGGAATGGGATGTACTGGACCTATTGTACAAATAAGTGAAGCTAACCTAGACAAGGGAATAGAAATATTAGGTAAAGCTGGATATGTATCATCAGATGAAGGAGAACCTTGCTAATAAATTTAAAATATAGATAAAAAAAGTAGAGCCTAGGCTCTACTTTTTTTATATTAATTTTACAATATCATCTTCAAAACTTTGTGGTTCAGTCTTAGATCCATATCTATCTACTACATTTCCATCTTTATCTACTAAGAATTTTGTGTAATTCCATTTTATGTTTTTAACTAAAAATCCTTTTTGTTCCTTTTTTAAATAAGTGTATAATGGATGTTCATTATCTCCATTAACATTTATTTTTTCAAATATAGGAAAGTGAACATCAAACTTATCAAGATAAGCAGTCTTTATTTCCTCATTAGTTAGTGGTTCCTGATTAAACTGATCAGAAGGAAAAGCTAAAACCACAAATCCCTCATCCTTATATTTCTCATAAAGTTCTTCCAATTTACCTAATTGGGTTCTGAAACCTCACTCGCTTGCAGTATTTACTATTACCATAACTTTATCCTTATATTTTTCAAGTGTAATTTCTTCTCCATTTATATCTTTAACAGATATATCGTATATTGACATAATATCATCTCCTTTTTTATTTAAAACTATTTAGCTCTATATACTTTCAATAAAAGACAAAAATCAGTGTAATATATTTCAGCTTTATCTATCATAATTCCGAGTAAATTAAGTTTATCTTCTTCAGAGGATTGGGCAAAAGAGTCCAATAATAAGCCTCTACTGATCAGTCACGAAGTGTTTTAGGTGACTTAGACATCTTTTCTATTTCATCATCTGTGTAATCTATATCAAATACTTTGAAATTCATAGTAAACTGATCTTCTAAGTTTTCTACAGTGACTTCAAGTTTACTAGTATTTCTATCTAAAGAATAGTTAGTTAATTCATCTACAATTCTAGAGACAACTCTTGATTCCTTTTTTTCATTTAAAATTATACTATCATTCATAATTTACTTCCTCTAATTGATGTTTTAATAAGTATTTAAAATAATTTTAAGTTTTGTAGTTAATTCATTAAAAGAACTAACATATTGGCGTGTATTTAAACAGTCATAATTATTCTTTCTTACAACATTTAATATTTCACCATAATACAGTGCTGATCTTGCAACAGCCTTTTGGCTATCAATATCAAACAAATGTAAACTTTCAAAGAAAATCTCATAATGTTTTTCAGCTATTACTGCTAAATATTCCCAACATTTTATAAAATCATCATTAATAATATTAGTTTCTATAGATTTTATAGCATTTGGAAACTTATTAAGTAAATCTAATGGTATGTATATTCTATTGTTTTCATAGTCTTCTCCGATATCACGAAGTATATTAGTAAACTGCATGGCTTCACCAAGAGATTTTGCTACAGTTTTTAATTTATATTGGTTTTTTGTAGCTATTATAGGTAAGAGCATAAGCCCTACTGAGCCTGCGACATAATATGAATAATCTTTTAATTCTTTTAAATTGTTAGGTTGAATAAACTCAAAGTCTGATAACTGACCTTTAATCATGTCATAGAAAGGAGCTAGATCTATATCATAAGAATTCAAAGTATCAGATAAAGCTCTAAAAACAGGAGTATCTGGAACTCTTCCTAATTCTAATTCTTTAAGAGAACTTTTGAGTAACATTAGAGACTCTATACTGTTAGATACATCAACCGAGTCATCAGCATGTCTGCAAAATGCATAGATCGCATATACGCTATTTCTTTTCTTTTTAGATAATGTGGAAAATGCAGCATAAAAGGATTTTGAGTTTTCTTTTATAATGTTTTCACAATATGCATAATCTTGTTTTAATAACATAATAACCCTCCTTTAAATAAAACACTACATTTAATTCCTATATATTACTTATACCCAAGAAAACCATAATATAAATAGAGTTTTGTAATACTATAGTACATTGTCCTTAAATTAGGGTAAGAAGTGTATATGGATTAAAATAAGGAGGAAACATATTGAGTAAAAAGATTATCATTATAGGTGCAGGAGTTGGAGGTTTAGCTTCAGCAGTAAGGTTACAATCAGAAGGTTATGAAGTGGAGGTGTATGAAAAAGAAAGTACTATTGGGGGAAAAATGAATCAAATAGTAGAACAAGGTTTTACTTTTGATACAGGTCCTACAATAGTTATGATGCCGGATCTTTATAAAGAAGTATTTACTGCAGCAGGAAAAAATCCGGATGATTATATAGAAATGGAGCAATTAGACCCTATATATTCTATATACTATCCAGATGGAGAAAAAGTGCGAGTTTCTACAGATTTAGTACATTTAACAAGTTACTTAGAAAGTATAAGCGATGAAGATGCAAGTGGATATTTAAGATATATATCAGAAACATATGATAAATATATAATTGCTAAAGATCATTTTATTGAAAAATCATTTAGAAAACCTACAGATTTTTATAACCCTAGTACCCTTTTAAATGCATTAAGATTAAAAACTTTTGATAGTGCATATAATACGATTTCTAAATACATAAAAGATGATAAACTTCAAAAGCTTTTAAGTTTTCAAACATTATATATAGGGATATCACCATATAATGGACCATCTATTTATAATATTATACCTTTAATTGAAATGCTCTATGGTGTTTGGTTTATGAAAGGTGGAATGTATAGTTTAGTGGAAGGAATGGAAAAAGTTTTTAAGGAACTAGGCGGTACTATTCATACAGATTCAAATGTTGATGAAATACTTATAGAAAATGAAAAAGCTACAGGTATAAGAATAGGAGAAAAGGAAATAAAAAGTGATGTAGTACTTTGTAATGCAGATTTTCCTTATGCAATGAAGAATTTAATAATCAAAGAAAAAAATAGAAGGAAATATACTGATAAAAAAGTTGATAAGATGGACTATTCTTGTTCATGTCTATTATTTTATCTAGGTATAGATCATAAACTAGATCAATTTGACCTTCATAATATATTATTTGCAGAAGATTTCGATGGTAATATAGAAGATATATTTGAAGGAAGACTTCCGGAAGATGCTTCTATGTATTTTTATTGTCCTTCAAAGCTAGATGAAACTTTAGCACCAGATGGACAAGAAATTATGTATATATTAATTCCAATTCCTAATTTAACTCATGAAAATATAAAATGGGATGATGAAACTATCAAAAAGTATAGAGATAAAATATTTAAAAAGATAGAAACACTTCCAGAGATGAGTAACTTTAGAGAAAGTATAGTTTATGAAAAGACGTATAGTCCAAAAGATTTTGATGAGAAATTTAATGCTTATAACGGTGCAACGTTTGGCCTAGCGCCTACACTTCTTCAAAGTAATTATTTCAGACCTCAAAATAAATTTAAACAAATTGAGAATCTTTATTTTGCAGGAAGTTCAGTTCATCCGGGAGCTGGAGTACCTATAGTTCTTACATCAGCTAAGCTAGCTGTTGAGAATATATTAATGGATCATGAAATTGGATCTGAAGAGTCTAAGAGTTATTAGAGGAGGAAAATGTGAATTTTATATTTATAATTATAACAATGTTTTGGTTAATAGAATTTATTATATTTCCTTCAGGAGAGAAATCCAAAGAGTCTAAGGCTGATAGCTTTTCTATAATATTAATGTCTATATTATTAATAGTAATTGTAAATGGATTTATGTTTTATTTTGATATACTTATAATAGATAGTCCAGTTCTAAAAGTAGTAACACTATTTATATATGCAATGGGGCTTATACTTAGATATTATTCACTTATTCTCCTTGGGAAAAACTTTTCTAGAAATGTAGAGGTAAGTGAACAACAAGAGCTAATAAGTACAGGTACCTATAAATATGTAAGACATCCCATATATTTAGGACTATTCTTACTTGTAATATCAATACCGCTCTATACAGGAAATTTAGTTATGTTTTTATATCACATTCTTTTATTAATTCTAACAGTCTAAGAGTAAACTCTTCTATTTC
>RCNJ01000440.1_pt1 | contig 16052 bp, 18 predicted proteins | sample 2041171 | NCBI WGS metagenome assembly RCNJ01 (sample SAMN09708213, study PRJNA481090) | feces metagenome | biome: feces | host: Pygoscelis adeliae | place: Antarctica: Rookery Lake | collected 2010-03-01 | reverse complement strand
GCAAAAACACCGCACGACGGCGGCAACAATGATGACGGGTTAGGCAAGGTTGCTGTGACACCTTGATTGCGTTGCATCCATGAAGCGGGGGGTTAATATGGGCTGATTGGGGTCGGATTCAGGAATCGGGAGAAGGAGCTAAGGCATGTTACGCGCTAAGACCAAAAAACGTCGCTGTCGAATTTGTTTCTCCGCTTCTGAGCCACTCGAAGCTTCAGCATACTCGTCGATGAAGGCTCAAAATGCAAGTAACAGTCTATTTTCGTCAATCACTCCTTCGCCTGCCTGCGCACAGGCAAAGGGACATAGCGGAACGCTCTGGTACAGGCTTAGTCTCGGAGTCGCCGATCTGCTTTGTAGCCAAAACAGTGCCACTTTGGGGCGGCAAAGCTCAGCCTCTACGGACAGATCACCGAGCCTGGAGTCATTTTCGCCAGAGTTCCCACTGTTTTGATTCAGGACGCGGCCTTCAAAGCTATCGATCCGGAAGTTTGGCACACATGGGATGATTACGCCATCCAGCAACCTCATACGTAATGCCAAAAGTGAGCGAAGCGGTTGGGCGACTGCCACGGGTGTTCTGTAGGCCGGATTCCAGGCGCTAGCCGTAACTCGCGAGTATATATAGGACGGGTGTACCCTCAGTAGATTGCGAGTTCATAGATCTCCTCCAATATCAAAGTTCAAGATGACTTCTATTCAGTGGGACAGCCAACAATTTTATCAACCACCACGTCCTGTGGCTATACCGCCTTCGACATTTTGGCCACCTTCGCATCCACAACCAGGTGTTGGTTCGACTCATTTCCAACCGTCTACAGCCAGTGCCAATTTTGAAGGGGTCAAGAGGACAATTACGCATGACGCAGCCCAGATGCACATGTCATCCAGTTCGGACCACGCAGAACTGCCTCAACGTCAACGCCAATCTCTACCAGGAACAGGAGGTATGTGTCCGTATTTCTTCATGACGGCAACAGCTGACCAAATGCAGAAACCACGCAGTCTATTCGATACGGTGGAGATGCAGACGTCAGCGATGCAGAGACGGAGTTTCCTTCTATCGACGAACTCCTATTACCAGATGTAAATGGCAGCCTTAGCAGCGTCCGCGGAAACGTGACAGATTCGGATAAACTGAAATGGGGTACACGCCATGGTGAGTAGCCGGAAGCCTCCAGTAATTGCAAAGCGCGTTGCTCATGTCTTTCAGATGAGCCTATCCTCCTGGACAGTGATGTGGGCGACAGTGGAGTACTGGACGATGCTGAGAGGGAGATCCTAGTAGATCTCTCCGGTTCTCAAGCTGCACTAAGTGATGCGACGATACGGACAACTACGACAAAGGTGAATGACGTGCTGTTGCTTGCCTCTCAAAACATGAGCAAGCTTGAGACGGATTGTCTCTCAGGTTTGGGCAGTGCTCAAGAAACCACTATCGCTATCACCGAAGGAATCCCAACAAATAACGGCAAGATCAATATATATCAGCCAAAATTAAGAAGGGATAGCAATGATTACATGTCCGCAGAGAACGACCATGTGGACAAGGTTGAACTAAGTCTTTGGATGGCGCGCAGCGACGATCGAGATGGAGGCACAGATGATAGAGATGGCCAAGACTGTGCCAATGACAGCTCCGGTTTTGATATTGAGCACCCACAGCGTCTAAAACGGCGGAGGAGGACAAAGAGCACAGATAGCTCTGCACAAACAAACTTCAGCAATTTGAAAGACGTTACTTTGCCGACCAGTTTCGCCGATGTCTCGAGTCAGGGGAAAACAGTGGCCTCTCCCGATCCTCCTCCAACGAGGCAATATATTAATGGTGGAGGTCTCGCTGATGATAGCGACACCGCTGGTTCTGAGATACAAGAGCGGAGACCAAAACGGCCGAGACGGGCAAAAAGCACAGAGAACTTTCTACACATGAGCCCCAGCAATGTGAAAGAAGCTTCTCTTGCTAAAGCCAATTCCTCTGACGTCTCAAGTCCAGAGGCGGGAGCGACGTTGTCTGATTCCCCGCTTGAGAGTCACGAGATACCAATTCGTGGATCCCTTACACTGCAAACCTTCCAGTCGGGAATAGTGTATTGCCTTAAATTTTCCCAGGAGGAGCTACTGTTTCCTCTCGAAATGGAGCGGGTGCAAGGTGTCGTCAGCAGCGCCTCTAGTGGCGATAGAGACAGGCAGCAACCGCATTTGCGAGAACGAGTTGTAAGCAGACCTGGTAGGCATTCGACATACTCAGAAGATGACGACAAACTGTTGATACAGCTGAAAGAGAAAGGCAAATTGCCATGGGACGAAATTGCAGAGTACTTCCCGGAGAGGAGCAAAGAGACGTTACAAGTGCACTACTGCACAAAGCTGAAGAACCGCTCGCATACGTCTAAGCACAAGAAACGCAAGATAAAGATAAAGAACTCACTTAAGGAAAGGGGGGATTATATCCATCCGATTTTCCAAATGAGTTGCTTGATCCACAGCTTCGAGATACTCTTCCTTCTTCGACATCAATTCTACCAGCAACTACCAACTCGACCGAGGATACTCACAGAAGCATACTGCCAACTACATCAGGAAACATAGAAAGTACGGAGGTTCAGCCGCTTCGTAACAGCCGGGTAGAAAGCAATCTAGTTGCCATCGACGCTACGGAAGGCAGGTGGGAGGTTGAAGCGCTACTTGCCAAGTCAAAAGTAAGCAACGTCGTTTGGTACCTCGTGAAGTGGGCAGGCTTCCGGGATGAGGAAAATACGTGGCAGAAACGGAACGATATCAGTTCAGATCTTATCAACGACTTTGAGGCGAGCTATCGAGGGAACTATTTGGGCGTGCAGTTACTAAAAAAACGAGAACGGAGAGGAAAGATTGAATATTTTGTTGAGTGGAAGGGTCGTCCAGCGATTGAGAATTCTTGGGAGAAGGAAGTTACGATAAACCGTGAACGAATATTGGAGTTTGAGGCAAGGTGATGGAGGAAATCATTGCATTGTATCTTAGGAGTAGCAAGCATTTGCGTAAGAGATGAGTTTCCTTTTGCGATAGATTTCAGTTTCAGCTATGATCTAATAAGTAGAGTGGTCGTAGGCCTCAAAGCTTCCTCGAAGCATCCATGTGGTGTTATAATTTTTTTAATAGGACCATATGCCCATCTCTTGCTTTAAGTGTATTCAATGCCATGGTTGAAGAACCGCTCGAGGACGTCTAAGTCCAAGAAACTGGGGCAGTTCACAGTGCAATGGAGGTCGCCAGTCCCACGCAAACCACGTGTCCAACGCAGGAAACCATCTCATCTCGTTTTACTATCTCGACGTCAATTCTGGATATGAATAACGGGGCGAGATCCGGTGGATACTCTCCGGGTGGTGCAGTCCCACGCAGACTCGAAGACTTCGAGGGTATAGGACAACCTGAGCCCAGAAATCGCATGTCCTCAGCCGATAGGTTTCGGAGCGGGCTCATCTGCTATCAGACTCCTTCTGCTCCTCATCAATGTTGGACGTCAGAGCTGCGACGCGAACTATTGCTCGAGCAAGAGGGGCGTACGTGTCCGACGCCGGGTCAAGGCTCGAATGCAGCGAATATGGTGCAGCTGGAAAGGTCGGCAGGGCCTAGCATGTGTGCAATATTGTACGAAGTTAAAGGATAGAGAATTAAGATCTGATGACGAATAGGATTATTTGTTTAATTGTGGTTACTCTTTGTGCAGCATTCTGATTTAAGTATTGGGTAATTGTCATAGATCGAATTAATCGCCCCAGACACAAATGCTGCATCCTTCCGCTCTTCTGGATCCAACGCCACCATAGTAAGGACGACTTGGAGCATATTCTCTAACAGTCCTGGGATTCTGTGTTCGACTGGCAATCTCCTTGAAACTAGGGCTTTATGCTCGCTATATTTAGTAACATGCTGAAGGATCGTCTTGTCGCCAAAATGTTTAGCGTAGTTGTCTTCAGGTAGTGGAAGGCCTACTGGGACACATAGTGCCTCAAGAATCTCATAAAACACACAACCAAGGCTGAACACGTCGCCCAATCGACCAGTTCTCGTCTTAGTGTCCATGGAAGACTCGATTTCATGCACCATAAAAGCTTCCGGGGGTTCGAACTTGTCTGTGCCCCAGGTTCTCGTGAGACCCACCCGTGTTGCTTCTTGAGTTATGAAGGACGTGCCAAAGTCCGTAAGAATGATGCTCTGGTCGTGAATAAGGATGTTTTCGAGCTTGATATCACGATGTCGAATCCGTCGATCATGAAGTTCCTTTAATGTAGCAGCTAGACATGGAATAAATTTGAAGAGCTGAAAGCGCATGTTTCCAAATTCCTCAAAGTTCGATGACTGGTTTCTGATAGAATTTAGTATTTTCAGGTATTGTTTTAAATTGCTATTGGCGACGGGTTCCATAACAATGTAGTAGTTCTTATCGTCTTGATATTGATCGAAGATACTGATGACATGTCGGTGTCTCGCTTGATTAATGAGCCGCACCTCATTCAGAAAGACTTGTTCATTAACGCATGATTTTGATATCTGCTTCTGAGCAAAGAGTAATCCGGGTCTGCTCTGATGCATAACGCTGGCCACAATCCCAGATCCTCCTCGATTCGAGAATTTTATTCAGACAATATCCTTGTGAGTCGTACCTGATTGCCTCGAGAACAGAAGTGAACGGCTGCATTGCGGACATGGTCGCGCTTACCATTTGAGACTCTGGAATACGATGGGATTTCCCAAATGCCGGGCTGCTGGTGATCCGGGCTTGAAAATCCGAGTTCATACCGCCGCGGAATATCGTACTGGGTCTAAAAATAGATCGCTTCGAGAACGTAGAGTTCTCCTTGCACTCGGATTTCTGCTCCGCACTCGCAACTTGCTGTTTGATCTGCTCGCTAAATTCGCGCTTTATTTCCTCCGCAGACTTTGTAGTACGGCTTTCCGTGCGCTGATGCTGAGGGGTGCTCGCAGAACGCAGCAAGGTGGAGGAAGAAGAGATATTAGTAGATATGTTCTTAAGATCGACGACACTGCCATTGACGTTCTTGATGACAACAGCCTTGCTCTTGCCCAGTTCGGGGCGGGAAAATACCGGGGCCGGCTCCTTCATTTCAGCTTCCTTAATAACATGCTTTATCGTTCTTATACCCTCGACCTTGGCCTTCTGCACTGCTTCCTCCTTGCGACGTTCCTTGGCTCGTTCAGCCTCAATCTGCTGCTTGATCCGCTCGCTAAATTCGCGCTTTATTTCTTCCGCAGGCTTTATAGTATGACTCTCCGTGTACTGATGCTGAGGGGTGCTCGTAGCAGGTAGCGGGAAGGTGGGGGAATAGGCGATATTAGCAGATATGCTCTTCAGATCGACGACATTACCATCGGCATTCGTAATGATAATAGTGTTGTTCTTGCGGGGTTCGGGGTGGGGGAATGTGGGGCAGGGCTGCCGAAAGACGGTCCGGGCGTGTGGAGGCAACATGTCTCAAGCTGGAGCAGCATACGCGCACGAAGATACCATAATAAACATAGGACCCGAATCGATAGTTGCGATGGAAATCAGGAAGAGCGGGATCTTCTGATTATTTGTTCGCGATTAGCCAAACTGCGACAAACTGTGCGTCGGTTAAAGAATTCGAGAACTTTCGTTGCGTAGCCCAGCCTTAAAAATGATCGTCAAGCCATTGGCTAAGCTGCCAAAGGTCATGCATACATACAATGCACAAGGCTTAATAGGCAGCAACAAGGTTGCCGCATATGGGTCTGCTTTATTGCCCTATTGTACGTACCACAGAAGGCCAGTAAGGCGTACCATTACTATCAGTTATTTTCGCGATAGGCCTACAATGAGCAAGGCGTATAATCCCCCCAGTACCTTTACGTAAGGATAGTTCGCCGTTGAACGCCTTGGTACCAATAGAGATATCGTTCTGTAAAATAATCCCGTAATGCATCTCCATATCCTCAACCAGAGTAATCTATGCCATATTCGGCACAATCTTGCCCGTCAAAGTCATCGAATAGCTTCTGCGCCTGTTCCAGGTCAGATTGGGATTCGGCTGCGACCGTTCTATTCAGTCCCAGTTCCGCCTTCTCATCAAACAGCCGATAGGTTTCAATGGCCAGCGGCAGCCTGGTAAGTGTCGGCTCCAACCTCGAATACCTGACATTTTGTTCACTGATGTAACTCCACTGCCCGGCCCCTTTTCTTAGGCTTTTTGAAGGCTCTTTCGATCCCTTGAGACAGGGAAGTGTCTGGAGTGATATCTCGTGATGGAGTACGGCTTGACTGGCTTTCAGCTCCCCCCTGTGGAGATGCACCACCATAACTTGATTCGCGAGAGAGATGGTGGCTTAGCAACCCCTGTGAAAGTCCAGATCCCCCCTGGTCGGATTGCTGCGACACCTCAAAATCCAAATCGGGCGGTAACTCATCAATAACTGAACATATTCTTTAAAGTGAGTCGGCATCCATATATCGTAGACATTTTTAGTGAACTTGTATGCAGTCCATTTCTCTTTCCCATCTAACGCGGTGAAGCTAAACTCATGAATCGGGTGGCGGTAGAAAGTGGTCTTACTTCCATCGATTATAGGATAGTGGCCGTAGACTCTCACCGTCCGGTGGTCATGGGAGAGTGAAAAGGCGAGGATTTCCCGGTGGAGCTCCTTTTCGCGCTTCACCAGTCTAAAAAGTTCGACTATACCCCTCACTGCCATCGTCATGCTATGAGCATTCTGTTGATCTGCAACGTCGAGAGCGGCAGCACCGCATTTGACCTCGCATGTCAGGAACGGGAAGTACATGTAGTATGTGGCCATGAAGTAAGAGGTGTCTGTAAGCTCGCCAACGAAAGGCTGCAGTCTTTTGATTTGATCTTCTGTGAATGCCTCTCGCCCAAATCCAACAGCATAGTCGGGTAGCGGACGAGTCTGGGTAATAGGTATGGAATTATTCCACCCTTCGTTGACACTTTCAACTAAACTCTCGAGGTGTTTCCATCCGAGTGTTGTAAGAGTTTCCGCAGAAGGGACGATTAGTCGAGCAATATCTTGAACGACTCTAGCCTCATTTCTATTTTGTTTCTTTTCGCAGACTTTTTCAAATAGGTCATCACGAAACAATGACTCTTGAGGCACCGTCTGCTCTTTCTCAAGTAGGGTTCGACAGAGGCCTTTGCTTGCATCTGTGCTGTCCAGTTCTGATTTGCCCATAAAGCTGCCTCTACTGGCAAGAAGAGTTTGATAACGCCTATCTTGATATGGAGCGCTTTTGACTTCTCGCGGCTTTTGATCGCTAGGCGTAGCAGAGCTAGTCGTGACAGAGCCGGCTTCTGATTGCCTCCTGCGAAGAGAGGATGATGATTTTTTCCTGGCAACCAATACTTCTCGTACCAGCTGTCGTCTTCGAGATCTTCCCTTGTCTGATCGTCTTGTTTGAAAAGTTCCTTTGGCCACCGTTGTTTTCTTGTCCAGAATTCAATGGGATTGATCTCCTTCACGTCAACTCCGCTCGCCGTAGTTTCGCCAGATATATCGCCAGTAGCAAACTGTCGAGGTGACGTTCGCGTGCGCTTAGGGGACGGCTTGGCCGTAGCTGAAAAGGGGCTTTGAGCTTCGTGCGATCGTTTTCGCTTTCGATTGTTAGCGTGTGAAGACTTGGCAGAGTTAGCTTTATTGCGTAGAAAGAGAGTGACATGATGACTTGCCTCTATGCCAGGAGCATCAGTAGTTGGGGAGGATGCTGATTTCTTGGGTTCAATATTTATGCCATTAGACACAGTTCGTTCTTGGCGACGTTGTATTTCTTCCAGTCGGTCGCTCTTGCGAGTATATACTTGGGGTCGTTCTCTCTTGATACCTTGAGGGCGCTTCCCTACGAATAATCAGCCAAGGGACACAGAAACGGGCGAAGATGGCTTACCTTGGTCTTTTGAAGCCAACCGTTGCCGCCCAGCGTTTGGGACGTTTCGTTTTGCTTGACGCGCCATGTTCACAGGAAGGAGGGGCAAGAAGTAAACTTATACTGCCACTTCGCTTGAACCAAATGGAACTGATCAGAACAGAGCTTGTAGGATAACCAGGATGATGAGTGACGAATGCTTCGTTGTTGTCGCAAGAAACATACTCAGCGGGTACTTTCATTTCGTGCGAACAGTAACCCCTCGTCGCAACCACTCACATCGAAAGTCTTGCCGCATGAAATCGAGTGGAGGTTGAGCTGCGCATGTCTGCATGATAAGAATGTGCTGTTGTTGGAGTGCCATGAGGCAACAACTTGGGGAAAGTTATTTGGGCGCCTATGCCAAATATTGATTGGCTAGAAGCAATGCTTAGCCGAGTTTCATCCTTGAGACACTGACGCAATCACCCCAGGACTCCGAGGCTTGATCTTCAAGACTAATTTTAGAACTACCCACTAAAATAGGTAACATCCGGCTGCCACATCCTCTCCACTCTCCGTTGGCGTCAGAAATCTTAGATTAGTAAGCTGGAGCTCTGTTGTGACTAACCCGTATCAAGCATTGGGTTACCGAAGTTCCAACACTCTCAGCGGCTGATGAACCTCAGAACTGCTTCACCGACGACCCTGAACCGATACACCTCAACCTCAAAGTCGGAATAGCGAGCGAAATTTTGGCTGCTTTCACCCAGAACACCTTCTCTCACTATCGTGAAGATCGTCGGTGTTTGACCGTCGAATTCAAACCGCGGTTCCCACGATCTAACGATTCTACTACTACCAGAGACACGGCTATTTCTCTCTTTCGTCAATTGAACTGACCCATCTCAACAGTCATCATGTCTTCATCATCATTGTCGCCTCCTGCTTCACTCTCATTCTCCCCGCTATCTTCTCCGCCACCTTCACCGAACGTTTCCAATTTTATATCAAATCCGCCGCCTGAGGAGTTATGCTTTGCGACAACTCCCGAGAGGAAATACTACAAAAAAGATAACTGGTTCGCGAAGAGATGCCTTCGCCCATCAGAATATTGGACCAGCCCTCGTGGCCTCATTGTACCACGTGCGGGAAAGGAGAGAATAAAAAATGAAGCCGCATCATTACAGTTTATCTTGGACGAGACGAATATTCCAGTGCCAAAGGTGTATGGAGCATTTGAGCTCGACGGCGCGTTTTGGTTGATCACAGAGTATATTGAAGGGGTCGACTTAGCTCTCCTCCCTAAGGAAAAGCAGCTGCCTGTTCTGAAGGAATTGGAGGGACACTTGGAGACATTACAGAGTCTAAAGTCCAACAGCGTTGGAGGACCTACAGGAATTATAGTCCCACCTTATCGTATAACTCACGCCACTAAGCAAGATTCCTGGAATCTGAGACCGTCGCCAACGAAGGAATATGTGTTTTGTCACAATGATCTTTCTCAACACAACGTTATTGTCGATCCTGAAACCCTTAAGATCAAGGCTATCATCGACTGGGAATACGCTGGCTTCTATCCTGGTTTCTTCGAAGGGAGGTTTTACACCAGACCGGGTCCATCCGATGCGCTTGAGAAGTATAACGAGAAGAGTGACACGTTAAAATTGCTCGAGTTTCTGGAAAGTTTGCACATCAATTCATGAGGGGGATAAGGATTCATACCGAGATGATGTCAGGCACTTGGTAACTTAAGAGGTGTAAGGCACTGGTTCCACAGTTTTAATAGCTATGCAACAATGCCATAGTGGTTGAGGAGGACGTAGAAGTAGATCAGCTTTTTACATTCTTGACGAAAAGCTCGTTACTCTGCCGAACTTGGATACCTCTTTAAGGATGAGCTAGCTATTGTGAGAACATTCGTCATTGCACAGGTAAAATGTATTGATCAATAATAGATTCAACAATAACTAGAGTACCTGCAGATATCATCGGCACTAGGGAGTGTATAAGAATGAGTAGCATCTGATTCGTTTCACTATAACAAGTATTGGAATAGTTGTCCTTTCGTGCCTCCCATGATGCCCTTCGACTGCTCCCCCGCTGTACCTGTCTGTGGGACACAAAAGCAACATGATCGGAGACAGGTGGAACTTGTCCCTTGATCGTTGCCTTACCTACAACGTAACTGTGTTAGTTAAGCCCAAAGACGTAGAATAGGAATAACACTTGGTTGAGACGAACTTTTGTTGTTGGAGGCAGACCATGCATTGCGTGGAACTAGTACCGAGTACGCCCGTGCAACCTGGAGTGGCATTGCATTTGGTGGGTTCCGCCATATTGACAGGAGTTTGAGGAGGTGCAATAGTGCAACAAGGCGAGGGATTTTCGGCGAAAGTAAAAACGAGTATTGCTTTAGACCTCAAACTCTGTCGACTTGACTTAATTGAGAATTCGTATCCTAGACATCCTCGAGAGGAAATGCCATAGCTTTATAGAAAGGAGTGTCTAAAGTGGGGGCTGAATCACATACAGAGAGATCTCCCAGAAAACATGTCGACGGTTGCAGTCCTTGGACGTCGACGACTTCCTACATGCTTCACCTTAACACAATTGCCGCATCCAGTATATAGTACTGCAAGAACAGGGTTTGATCTAGGGTCAACGCATGCCACGTCAGAGCTCCAACTTCAATGCTAGCCATCTTAGATAGGCTGCATATGTCTGCCTAGTTTCTGATAGATGTGACTGACGGTGCCTGCTTGGTCGTCCTGGAGGCACAGGCACTTGCAGATTGTGGCGCGCTCTATCCATTTGCCATCTCGTACTGGATAATCGTCAACAATTGGCTTTTCAGGCACAGGAGGAAGCGTGACTTTAGACAGTACCCGGTAGCATTCACAAGAGAGACCACTCACCAGGTGCAGACCAGACCTTCAAATCAGAGAAACCACAGTGAGCATTACGCTTGTTGCAGCATAAGGGCGGTGGTCTGCATCAAGAACCGGGCCAACAAATATCGCACTTTCCGAGATGGGTCAGTGTCGTGCAGGTATTCGCCCAACCAACACCTATGGGCGACCCGCGCGTATTCTCTCCGTCCTTGCATCGAGCCAAAGTGTGGCTAGACCGCAGATTTCCAGAATGGCCTGCATGCACAAACGAAATGGGGCTTTTTTGTGGAGCGAAGCCATGTACCCCAGATTCTGGCGACCATCCCTACCCGTCACCACTTCCTCCGATGGAAAAAACGTGAACCAATAGTAACAGCGGAGTATTGAAATTATGCCAGCCAGCCACTTTGGACACGTCACCCACCCACTTCCCGGGCCCACTTTTCATTTCTCTTTTCTCTTCATATTTCATTTCTCTTTTCTCTTCATATTTCATTTCTCTTATCTCTTCATATTTCATTTATCACTTCATTATTCGCTTCACATCTCCTTTCTCCCTTCACTCCCCCTTTCACTCATTTCCTTCACTTTCACAACCCCCTTACCTTTCACAAGATGGCAAATGCCTCTCTGGTTGATGACTCTCTGGAAGCGACTGCGGATCCACACCTTACAGATGCAGAGCTACGCATCGTCAAAGAGAGTATCAAAGTAGTCGTCGAGAATTACAACAGTGAAGGCCGCATTCCACGGGCTCCAGGAACGACTCGGAAGAATCTCAAGAATCGTCTTCTCCTAACGATGGGGCAGATGAAAGAGTACAAGGTACCGGCAACCCGCTGGCGCAAGGATAAAGGTCGAAAGGTCTATCTCCAAGTGCTGAAAGCCTGTCCGCATCTGTTCCTTGCGTTCGTGACCGCGGTCGCACCAACAGTTTGTCATAGACTGAAGGATGACAACATTCAAACCTTGATTCAAGACAATGAAGTGGAACCACTACGGTTACGACTGAACGCAGACGCGAAAGATTTCTTGAACTCTGTAGCAACGGAGGGCAAGTTCGCAAATGACCAACGCTACCTAGGACTAGTCAGCTCATTATTCCCTGAAGGTTCGCAAAGCCCAGGCCTTAGATTGAAAGAACTGACCAATACTCAGTAGAGCGTCTTGACTGCGAGGGCGCGGGACTGCTCAAAAGCTCGGCCATCCGCCATGACACCGGTATGATGTTCGGGGAGTGACCATTCTTCAGTCTGCTGACAGGAAGCAGAAAGTCGTACTAATTTTTCCTCTGAAAAACATCCGTCTACGGAAGCTGAGATACAAGGTCCGTGGAAAGCTTCTTGTAGCAGAAAATAGGGAATTTAACGCCAGTAGATGAACGGCCTCACAAGCGTCCGAGACTGTCAGCAACAGACACTCCAGGACCTGCACATTTTTCCAATAACAACTCAGTAACGAATCAGTCGGACTCATCTCATCAATCAAAGGATCAACTTACAAATACGACTGACGATCTCTCAGATAGGCCGCTTTGGAATGGGAATGACACACCATTTTTGGAACTCCAAACGGCCAACTTTTCCAACTTCTTGATGAAGTTGCATGGTGAGGGCGGACTATTGAGACTGGTTATGCCTCGTGACGGATCACCTTTGCCATGGATAGAAGTGCGTGCAAAGGAAGGAGATATCATCACAACCATGGAGATCTCCCTAAAATCAAGCACAGAGCTGATCAAGTTTGTCCGAAGGGAATCGGGATATGTATCCTAAGTAGTATAGATATACCGCACGGTAGGAAATTCCGAGAGCATACATGTCTGATTACTGTTGACAACGATCATGACAACACCAGATTCGTTAGGGCCTGTTGCCTCAATCTCAGATCGCTCGTTACCACCAGTAACTTTGACACTTCCAACCCCGCCATTCTTGTAGACTATGACCCCAACGACCTCAGGCCATTCTTTCCATATATAATCTCCGCTTCCCGTCTCTTTTTGACCGATATAGACGTCTTGATTTATCTACGGCGAGTCAGCACTGAGCGGTCCATGTAAATGTAGTCGTTCGAGTGCCCCACCATATCCTTCGCCTTGTCTTTCAATTTCGTTTCATCGTCCGCGATCCCCGTCACACCTTCCTTCATGTCTGGAAGAGGGTCGGCTATAAGCCTCGAAAACAGTCTCAATAAGAGGGTTGGCACGAAGCGCACGTCCGCGGACGGTCGCTATATGCAGAGCGTTAAGTCGCGCGTGGCCTACAGATCTCCATCAGCCTCAGTGCGATACCAGGGCTACCTGACGTACGGATCTCCTGGACGGATTTTTCGTGATGTATCCTCTAGAGATACTGTAGTAGGTATAAGAAGATGTATGTAACTTCAGAGAAAGCGGTGGGATAGGCGTGGGGTGACTGATGCGATTTTCGAGGTTTTGGAGATTCGTTGGAGCCCAATCTATCATACGCGGCTCCTGGCTAAATTTGCCGCGGTTCGCCCCTACCCAAAGCCGTCATGGTGAGTTGCATGCTGGGCCTATTATCACGCGCACATCACGTGGGAATTACGGGACTTGTCGGAGGGACTTTGGGCCGTACCCGGCCGGAAGATCTATATAGTAGGAGTGCGGACCTCAGTAGAAAAGGTGGCCGTAGCATTGAATTGTCTCGTTGTCTTAACGTGACTGTTAGGACCCTGTTCCTCACGAAAGGTCTATTACACCTGCATCCCGCGCTGGTGCGCCACGAGATCCTGTTCTCTCCTGCCACAGCGAGAGTTAATATGGGAATAATCGTGTTTAAAAGGCTATTTCACTTCTCGATTCACTTCCTAGTTCAGTCCGTGTTTCATTTCACCTCCATCGCATCGGAAGTGAAGTAGATCATGTTATTTCATTTCACATTTCATTTCACATTTCATTTCACATGGATCACTTAAATCTCTCGCCCCAAGCTGTAACCCGTCCTTTTCTCAACGCAACCAATTTCATCCTTCATACAAGATATGAAAGACCTCACTGAAGCTTCATCGATACTCCCCTGCAAGGTATTGTCAGCGTCGTTCGTATGGAACCGATGAAACCACTATAATTCTCCAGGAGCCAGTGCATCCTGCTGCTTCAACGTTCCCTCCTGCTATATTTGCATGAGTATTTTTTAACTCAATTAAGGTCTTATGCATCGAGGGGTTAGTCTCGATACGCCACCAACCCTACTCCAACAATATCCATGGCCCGAACGCTCTCACTGTCTCCCATGAATGGGCTCTCGCCAGCATCTCCCCCAACACTGTCTTGCAGATATGTGCTTCTCCCCGCGTTGTTTGCATGATACACCCTTGGACCTTGAATATTCAATCGGCCAATGCATGGTGATAGGCTGCTGATGATCCTGAACGGAGAAGGATCGGCTTCCCTCAACTCCCCGGCCGTTGTTGGTATACAGGGGGGTTTGGTCTTCAATTGACACGGGCAAAGAATTGAGGAATATATAAGGGCACGCGAATCCCCAGAAGTACAATCACGAACCTCTGCAGTCTTCATATCATCACTCATCTTCAAGCTGTTACTTCTGTTTATATCTCCCATCACGCATATCAAACCCTCTACATTGATCATGGCCCCAACAGAGATGGTTCAAATCTGCCCTACATTGACCCATTCGCCGCCGGGCACACCACCGAGTACCCCGAATCTGTCATCAACCGAACGCGTTGTCAAGTTCAGCGATGTCCAACAGCTATTTGAAATGATCAAAGCTATCGTGGACATGGAGATTGCTTCCACTGCATCGAAATGCAAGTGTCCTCACAAAACATCTGAAGCTCCTGGACATGCGGCATCTACGGAACCCATAACTCTCAAGGATGTTGAGGAACTCATTTTGAAGCTCATCGACGAAAAGCCAGCAAACCCTTCACCTCCAGAGGACGAACTCGTTAATCAGTACAGGCTTATGGGAATGGTCAGTCAGATGATAGAATTACACCTTGCATCTGTACCCCAGGCAGCTACACAATCCCTTACGATCCAGGACTTCAAGGACCTCTTGAAAGAACCTGTCGATGCAAAGCAGGCGGGATCGGCTCAGGTTTCAGACGGTCCTCAACCCGATACCACGGACGCTCAGGTGGCTGAAGCTGATGCCAACGACACCAATGCATTCAAAACAGTTGAAGAAGTGTATGATGCCACTGCTAAATGAGTGGGATCTCGCTGACAAACCCTTTCCATGCAGCTGGGATAATAAAACATACAAGTATACACTTGTAGAGCCCGCAAAGTCGACTGATGAGGTAACCGCACTGGACAAATACGTTTTCATTGTCCGCAGAAGAATCGGTCAGTAAACACTCCTATAGAGGCGTACTATATCTGATTCATTGTCCGACAGACAAGGATACGAAAGAGACGAAGTTCCACATCGACATCAAGTCGGAGAGTTTGCGCGATATCCTGAGGTTTATCTTGGGAGATGTTCAAGGAATCAGCTTGAAAGAACCGGTCCTATCAGTGCGTCTTCTCTGTTTCTACACTTTCAGCAGCCTTGACTGATTGTCTTTTAGGTTGAGCAGAATCTCTTACACCACTATCTGCCCGAAATAGAGTTATACCGAGGACTAAAACTGTATCGGGACGTCGACCAGAATAAGATCGCCGAACATGAATCACACTTGGAGTCGCTCATCGTTTACATCAAGACAGCCAATGCACTCACAAGACAGAGTCTGAACCCCCTCTCAGAAGACGGCCACATCACATATGACCTACTTTGGGCCCTCTTCAAACCAAATACCTTGGTATATACCAAATGTTTCGGCACAGGAAAGCCAAGATGTGTCAAGTATGATTTTGGAGAAGAACGGAAGACAATTAGTGGGGAGAAGTATTTTCACATGGAAGGTCGTTACCTCGATTTTGATGGAAAGGTACTTGGTGAAGCAGTAATTCATCTCTCAATCGAAAAGTTTCGTGGCGCCAAGCGGATTGACACTCTTGAAGCATTTCCTCTTCATTGCCACCCAAACGAAAGCGATGCAAGGGAGCAACTACTCAAGTGTGGTCACAGATTTATTGGATTGACAGGTATCAATCACGTTGAGTGCCATGGGAAGGCCTTCTACATGGAGAAAGGACGCCCAATTGAGGTGACTATCAACGGCCGAATCATGGTTGATGCGGCCCACTTCGAAGAAACCAACCCAAACTACAAGAAACCCTGCATTAGCGAGCCTTCTAAGTCTGCAACTGATATTTGGCTCTTTTTGGATGTGGGGGG
>RCNJ01000585.1_pt1 | contig 16088 bp, 13 predicted proteins | sample 2041171 | NCBI WGS metagenome assembly RCNJ01 (sample SAMN09708213, study PRJNA481090) | feces metagenome | biome: feces | host: Pygoscelis adeliae | place: Antarctica: Rookery Lake | collected 2010-03-01 | reverse complement strand
TCACGTGGCTGCGCCATTCGCCGGGGCGGTGACGGTGAACGTCGAGGTCGGCGATGCCGTCGTCATCGGGGATCCTGTGGCCACCATCGAGGCAATGAAGATGGAGGCCTCCATCAACGCCACGGTCGCCGGTGCGGTCAAGCGCGTCGTTGTGCCCGGCACCACACAGCTCGACGGCGGGGACCTGCTGCTGGTCATCGAGCCGCGCTGAATCAGTCCGCGCGACAGCTCAGTCCGGGACCTGGATGACCACCAGGTCCAGGGCCTGCTGCGGTCGCTCGGCGATGCCCTCGATCAGCCACAGCAGGGGCTCGATGAACGTCGTCGCTGCGCGGAACTCCTCGCCTGCACTGTCATGGACCTCGTGGAGGTGGATGCCAGCCTCCACCACGTGGTCATGCTTGCTGTAGCCGACGACCTGTCCCTCGACTGGCCTCAGCGCAGTGCCAAGCTGGCGAGCGGCGAGACTGCGCAGCGAGAAGGTGCTGGGGAGGCCGGCCCGCGCCAGTTCGAACTCGATGTCCTCCAGCCCGTCGATCGTCATCGCCAGGTGTTGCGCCGAGAGGGCCTCGAGCCACAGCAGGAGGAGTTGCCAGCACTGTGGGAGGCGCTCCGGTGAAAGGTGTCCTCCGCACAGCATCGCTTCCACGTCTCCGGACAGGGGATGGCGGGTATCCACCTCCGTTGCCCGCTGCCGGGAGAAAAGCGGGCCAATCCGGCCCAGCAGCGGCCGATCCGACCGTTTCGGGGCGAAGTGTTGCGCGGCGATGTCACGCAATCGGGCAGCCAGTTCTGCATTGGCGCCGAAGATGTCGCGCACGTCATTGATGTTGATGGCAAACAGCCGTAGCCGGTGCATGCATCGAAGCGTAGCGGCCGCGTACCATCACAGACGTGAATCCGAGAACCCGCCGACTCATCGTCACCGCCGTCCTTGTCCTGGTGATGGCTGCCGTCATCGTCGGTGCCCTCCTGGGTGGCGGTGGTGAGCTGGGGGAGACCTCCGCGTACTGGGGCCAGTAGGATTCCAGCCACCATGACTATCTCCTCACGCCGCGGCGCCGTTCTGTGCGCACTGGCGGTGGCTTTCGCAACATGTGCGACGCCCGCCTTCGCAGACGACATTGAGCCCGGCCTGGACACGGCCGACCCGATGACGGGGGTCGCATGGAACGCACGGGCGAAGGAGGCGTTGACGGTCGACGAGGCCGGGACGGTCACGGCCATCGACGTGGAGACGGGCAGGAGCCGGCCCGTCACGTTCACGGGGCCCACCGAATCCGTGCAGGCACTGTCGCTGCACGACGAACTCCTCTACATCGCAGATGTCGGTGACGCTGAATCATCCCGGGAGTCCGTCACGGTCTACCGCGTGGATCCGGCCTCGGACATCACCAACTACCGGGCATGGGACTTCAGCTACCCCGGGGGATCGCAGGATGCCAAGGCGCTGGCGCTGTCCGGCAAGGGGCGTATCTACATCGTGACGGACGGCGATGACCCGGGGGTGTACCGGGCGGGACTGCAGCCGTCCCGCACCGGGGTCAATCGGCTCACACGGACTGCGGATGCCCCGGCCGGTGTGACGGATGCGGTGTTCCTGGAGGACGGGTTAACCCTCATGTTGCGGACTGCCGAGGGCGTGGAACTCCTCGATGCCTACAGCTGGGAGTCCAGGGCGCTCACCACCTACGTCGACGCTCCGCAGTCGGAGTCCCTCACCACCTACGGCGACGGCAGGATGCTGGTCGGCGATGCCACGGGGCTCCGCGACGAACCCCTGCCTGATGGCCAGACCACGGTCACCCCCCAGCCCGCAGCCGAGCCCACGCCTTCCCCCTCCGATGTTCCGGGCCCATCCCCGGAGCCGTCGGAACCGATCGCTGCACCGGAGGAGGCTGGGGGTGTCTCCCGCCGGGGGACGGTCCTCGCGCTCGTTGGGGCCGGCATCGTGGCGGTCCTGGCCGGCGTGGTGGTCTTCGTCGTTCGCGACTAAGGCCGCTCAGGACGCCACGCGCTCCACGACGTGGTCGATGCAGGCCATGAGGGCCTCGACGTCGTCGGGGTCGACGGCGGCATAGCAACCGATGCGCAACTGGTTGCGGTTCAGGGCCCGGTACGGATCAACATCAACGATGCCGTTCTCGCGGAGCACCGAGGAGATCCTTGAGGCGTCGAGGCGCTCATCCAGGTCAACGGTCGCGACCACGGGGGATCGGTTCTCCGGCAGCCGGACAAACGGCGTCGCCCAGTCCCGATCATCCGCCCAGCGATAGACAGTCGACGTGGACGTCGCGCAGCGCGCCGCCACCGCCTCCATGCCCCCCAGTTGCTGCATCCAGCGGATCTGGTCGTTCATCAGGAGAAGGGTCGCGATGGCGGGGGTATTGACCGTTTGGTGCTGGCGGGAGTTCGTGATTGCGCTGGTGAGATCCAGGAAGGTGGGAATCCATCGGCCTTCGGCCTTGATGGACTCGGCGCGCTCGATCGCTGCCGGTGAGAGGAATGCGAACCAGAGACCACCGTCCGAGGAGAAGTTCTTCTGGGGCGCGAAGTAGTAGGCATCCGTGCAGGAGATGTCTGCATCGATACCGCCGGCTGCGGAGGTGGCGTCCACCAGCACCAGCCCTTCACCCACACGCTTCACAGGGGCGGCAGCGCCCGTGGAGGTCTCGTTCTGTGCCCAGCAATAGGCGTCCGCATCGCAGGCCTCTGGAACCGCGACACCACCCGGCTCTGCCTCGAAGATCCTGGGCTGTGAGAGGAACGGCGCAGCGCCACTGGCTGTGGCGAACTTGCGAGTGAACTCCCCGAACACGCCATGAGCCGAGCGCTCCCGGATCAGGGAGAAGACGGCCAGATCCCAGAAGGCTGAGGAACCGCCGTTGCCGAGCGCAACCTCGTATCCCTGTGGAAGGCGGTACAGATCCGTCAGGCCCTCCTGAATGTCGCGCACAAGATTGCGCACGGGAGCCTGCCGGTGGGAGGTGCCCATCACATCGGATCGGGCCAAGAGATGGGCGAGCGCTTCGGGGCGGACCTTGGCGGGCCCGGAGCCGAAGCGGCCATCGGAGGGAAGGAGGTTGGCCGGTATGTCGATCTGCACGGACCCAAGTGTTCCACGAGTGGTTGGATGGGGTCATGGACAGTTCACAGGTGAGAGTTGGCCGTGCAGTCACCCCGGACGGCGTTGTTGAGAACGCCGTCATCACGATCGAGGGGGGCCGCATCGCTGCGGTGGAGTCCGGCGCTCCGGTTGAGGGGGAGCTCGGCGCGCTCTGGGCGGTGCCCGGATTCGTCGACACGCACTCCCACGGAGCCGTCGGGGTGTCCTATGGAGACCCGGACGTGGCCGCCAACCAGCGCGCCATTGATTACCACCGCTCCCAGGGGTCCACCACCATCTTCGCCAGCACCGTGACGGCGCCCATCGACAAGCTGGAACGCCAGCTGACGGTCCTGCGGGGCCTGGTGGAGCAGGGTGAGTTGGCCGGCATCCATCTGGAGGGTCCTTTCCTCGCCGAGGAGAAGAAGGGCGCCCATGACGCGAAGCTGCTGAGGGATCCGGATCCAGAGTCCGTCGAACGCCTCATCGCGGCAGGCGGGCCAGCCTTGAAGATGATCACCATGGCCGTTGAGCGGGATCACAGCGAGGCGGCCGTCCGGCGCTTCACCGAGGCCGGGGTCAGAGTGGCGTTCGGCCATTCCGATGCCCAGGCGTCGGTCACGCGCGAGTCCCTGGACTGGGGGGTGTGCATCGTCACACACCTGTTCAATGCCATGAATCCCATTCACCACCGCGTGCCCGGTCCGGTGCCGGTCCTGCTGACCGACGAGCGCTGCATGGTGGAACTGATCTGCGACGGCATCCACCACGCACCGGTGATTACGCGGATGTCCATTGATGCGGCTGGCATTGATCGCGTCGGCATGGTGACCGACGCGATGAGCGCCACCGGCAAGGGCGACGGCCGCTACAATCTCGGCGAGCTCGAGGTGGAGGTCACCGATGGCACGGCCCGTCTCGTGACGACGGACGGGACCCAGGGTGCGATTGCGGGCTCCACGCTCACCATGGCCAAGGCTTTCCACTTCCTCGTTGCCGAGGTGGGGTGTTCCATCGAGGAGGCCGCCATCATGACCTCCACAACGCCGGCTCGCTGGCACGATCTGAAGGAAGTGGGCCAGCTGGAAGTCGGGCGCTCGGCTGACATCTGCCTGGTGGATGATGCGGGTGAGCTGCACGGCGTCCTGCGTCGTGGCGAGACGATCGTCTGAGCGCCACCTCCGGCGGCTGTGCTGGGTGCGCACCCGAGCGACACGCACCACTTGTCCATCACCACGGCTTAGGATGGGAAGTCCAGGAAGGCGGAGGACTGCATGAGTGATCTGATTGACACCACCGAGATGTATTTGCGGACCGTGTACGAATTGATCGAGGAGGGCGTGCTCCCACTGAGGGCACGCATCGCCGAGCGGTTGCACCAGTCCGGGCCCACCGTGTCCCAGACCGTGGCACGCATGGAGCGTGATGGACTCCTGGTCGTTGAACCGGATCGCACCATCAGCCTCACCGTCAAGGGCGCGGGCCTCGCCACTGGGGTCATGCGCAAGCACCGGCTCGCGGAATGTCTCCTCACAGAGATCATCGGTCTGGAATGGGACAAGGTCCACGATGAGGCCTGCCGCTGGGAGCACGTCATCTCCACCGACGTGGAGCGTCGCCTGGTCGAGATCCTGCATTCACCCACGAGGTCCCCGTACGGCAACCCGATTCCGGGGCTGCGCGAACTCGGCATCGATGTGGACGACACACCCTTCACCGAGGGGGTCATTCCCCTGTCTCGACTTGTGAAGTCTGGCGAGAAGGTGACGGCGAAGCTCGTGCGGATGAGCGAGAACGTGCAGGCAAATGCGGAACTGATTGAGGTCATGTCGAACCTGGAGCTGAAGCCGGGTGCCACCTTCACCGCGCGACTCGTGCCCCACGGACTCGATGTGCGCACCGACTCCGGCACCTGCCTGATCGATGATGCCGCCTCGGAGCTCCTCTTCGTCGAGGACGATGACGCGTGAGCGTCTCGGAGCACAGGTGGTTTGGTCCCGGACGGCCCAGGGCCGTGGACCAGGTGTTGCAAAGGACCTTTGGGGGCGACCACACCCCGTATGAGTGGCTTGCGCGGGCGGTGTCCTCATCGGCGCGTCGAGTACTGGATCTGTCGTGCGGTGCCAGCGGTCTCGGTGCGCGACTGGCGAGCCCGGGGCGGCTGGTCGTGAGCGTCGATGAGACCGAGTCCTGTCTGCGCGCCGAGGATGATGGTCGCCCGCTGGTGCAGGCAGACCCGTTGAACCTGCCCTTCGCCGACGGCTCCTTCGACGCCGTGGTCACCAGCCTCGGGCTGGGGCTCGCCGATGACCGAATGGTTTTCCTCGCGGAGGTGGCCCGCGTGCTGCGACCAGGAGGCGTCTTCGCCGGTCTGACCCCGTCGCTTCGTCCGATGAGCATCGAGGACGTGCGCATCGCCAGCCAGCTCGGGGCATACCTGCGTGTCAGTCCACACCTCCCTGGAACCGTCGAGTTCCGCGCCAAGACGATGCTGGGCGCCGTCGGTCTGACCAAGATGGAGGACTCCAGGGGGCGTCACCACTTCGAAGTGTGCAACCGAGCGGATGCCGAGTTGCTCGTGGGAGGGCTGCGTCAGGCCGGGGACAGGGCGCGCGCCGCCAGCGCCATCGACTTCCTCGCTTCCCGCGCTGAGAAGGATCCCGTGCGCATACCCCTGCCCATGCGCAGGATCGTCGCCATCAAGTAGGCGGTCTCCGGCCCGGGGATTTTTTCTGCACACTCGGGAATATTCGAGCGCCCCGTGCGGTTGTGATGAGACGAGACCTGACCCCAAGAAGAAGGATTGATCACTGTGGCAACCATTGCTTTGAACAAGGACAACTTCGCCAGCACCGTTGAGGACAACGAAGTTGTGCTCATGGATTTCTGGGCTGATTGGTGTGGCCCCTGCAAGCGTTTCGCCCCGATCTACGAAGAGGCGTCCACCCGTAATGAGGACGTCACCTTCGCCAAGGTGGACACCGAGGCGAACCAGGAACTTGCGGGTGCATTGGAGATCCAGTCCATCCCCACGATCATGGGATTTCGTCGCGGCAACCTGGTGTTCCGCCAGTCAGGCCTGTTGAACGGCAAGCAGTTGGACGAAGTCATCTCCCAGATCAAGGACCTGGACATCGACACAATCCTCAAGGAGAAGGCTGAGGGCTGAGCCCCTGGCCTCCATGGGAGTGGATCGCGACCTCCGTCGCCTTCACCACGGCCCAGACCTCGGTACCGGGGCGCAGCCCCAGTTCGGCCACGGCCGCCGCTGTCAGGTCCGCGCCCAGCGGAGGCCCATCCTGCATCGTCAGTTGAACCCGAATGGTGCCTCCCTGATCGGTCAGGGACGTCACCGTGGCGGGCCAGACGTTGCGGGGGCTGCCATGCGGTGGCGCCATGAAGATCGCGACGCTGCTCGGTGAGAACACTGCGAAGGCCGTCGCACCCACGGGTGCGACGGTCTTCTGCTGTCCGCTGACCACGGCGCCCCCGGGCACGGAGAGGGAGCCGTCGTCCCGCAGGTTGCCGTGCATGACGTTGACGCCGGCAAGTTCAGCGGCGAACGAACTCCTCGGTGCGGTCAGGACGTCAGCGACGCTCCCCTCCTCGACGATGTGGCCGGCTTCCAGGACCACGACGCGATCCGCGAGCGCAAGCACGTCCAACAGGTCATGCGTCACGAGAACGGTGGGGCACTGCGTCTGGCGCACGGCCGTGGCGACGGCCGCACGGGCAGACGGTGCGCTGGCCACATCGAGAGCGGCGAACGGTTCGTCGAGCAGCAGGGCACGTGGGTGGCATGCCAGTGCCCGGGCCAGGGCCACCCGTGATGCCTGCCCCCCGGACAGGGCGGTGGAGGGCTGGGTTGCCCAGTCAAGCGCGCCAGCCGCCCGGAGTGCCTGCTGCGCGATGGCTGCCGGGGCGTCCTGCTTGCTGGCGCGCGGGCCGAACTCCGCATTGCCCTGCACATCGAGGTGAGGGAACAGGAGCGGACGCTGGCCGAGTAGAACCACGCTGCGCTTGTGCGGCGGTACAGCCGTTCCCGTGTCGGTGTCCGTGAGGACATCCTCACCGATGGTCAACCGGCCCTCGTCGGGTTGCAGCAACCCGGCCAGCAACCCCATGAGCGTGCTCTTGCCTGCTCCGTTCGCCCCGATGATGGCAACCGTCTGTCCCGGGTGCACCACGATGTCCGTGGCGTGGCCACGATTCGCCAGCGTCCCGCGCCACCTGAGGGCGCCCGGCGCGACAGGGGAGGGGGCAATGGCATCGGTCACTGGAGTGGCTCGACGCTGTGACCTGCGTCGCTGCCGCTGCTCGGAGGCCCGGGGGTTGTTGTGCACGAGAGCCACCACCGCGAGGGCCACGACGATCAGCAGCATCGACAGCGCGAGAGCCTGGTCCGGGTCCACCTCCCGTTGGAGATAGATCTCGAGTGGAAGCGTGCGGGTGGTCCCCTGCAGGGAGCCGGCGAACGTCAGCGTGGCGCCGAATTCCCCGAGCGCCCGGGCGAACGCCAGCACCGTGCCGGACACCAGGCCGGGCGCCACGAGCGGCAGGGTCACGCGCAGCAGCGTGCGCGTGGGGGAGGCCCCATGCGTGGTGGCCACCTTCTCGTACTCGGTTCCGACGCTGCGCAGGGCTCCTTCAAGACCCACCACGAGGAAGGGAAGGGACACAAACACCTGCGCCAGGATCACGGCCACCGTGGTGAAGGCGATGCGGAGCCCGCCCGCCTCGAGGTACTGGCCCACGAGACCCGTGCGGCCGAAGGCGGCCAGCAGGGCGAGCCCGCCCACCACGGGGGGCAGCACCAGCGGCAACAACACCAGTGCCCGCAACCAGCGGATGCCCCGGATGTTTCCCCTGGCCAGGACCAGGGCCAGTGGAACACCCAGGATGAGGCAGACCACGGTGCTCGCCAGCGCAGTGCGCAGGCTGAGGAGCAGGGCAGTGACGGAGCTCTCACTGGTCAGTAAGGCAGGCAGCCCCGGCCAGTCCACGCGCGCCGCCATCGAGACAACGGGAACCAGGATGAGCAGGGCACCCAGCGCTGCTGGGACGATCGCCCAGCCGGGCACCCGTCCCGCAGGTGAGTCATTCAACGGGCGATCCGAAGCCTGTGGCGCGCAACTTCTCCTGCGAGCCCTCTGACATGACGAAATCGACGAAGTCCTGTGCGAGCTGGTCGTCGGCGTCGACGGCAGCGATGGGGTACAGGTTCACGACGAAATCGGCCTCGGGAATGTCGATGGCTGTGACATCGCTCCCGGCTCGAATGGCGTCGGTGACGTAGACGAGGCCGGCGTCGGCCTGCCCGGAGATGACCTTGCCGAGCACATCGGTCACCGAGTTCTCCTCGCTGACCGGCTGCAGTTCGATGCCGGCGGCGTCCACCATCTCCTGGGTGGCTGCCCCACACGGAACCTGGGGTGCACAGATGACAAGAGAGGACGTGGCCGCCTCCGACAGGGACGCGATGCCCGCGGGATTGTCGGCAGGTGTGACGAGTGTGAGGGTGTTGGAGGCGAACAACACGCCCTCACCGGTGACCACGTCGAGTTCCACGGCACGATCCATCTGTGTCTCATTCGCTGATGCGAAGACATCTCCGGGAGCCCCGCTCTCGAGCTGGGAGACCAGATCCGCGGAACCCGCGAAGGAGAACTTCACAACCACACCGTCGTGCTCCGCCTCGAAGTCCTCGGCGATGTCGACGAACACCTCGCTGAGCGAGGCAGCGGCGAACACCGTCAGCTCCCGCTCCTCGGCCCCAGGGCTGCACGAGACAAGAGATGCGGTGCTCAGGACTGCCCCGCACGCGAGGGTGATGGGCAGCAGTGAACGACGCATGCTGGGGACACTAACAGAGCCCATCAGGCCTCAACATCACCCCCGACCATTCGGACGCACGGCGTCCTCCTACGATGGGTAGGAGCCAAGGTGAGGGGCGCTGGAGCCATGAACGAGAACGAGAACGTGACCGAACGCAAGGACATGACGCTGCTGCCGGACCTGGCACGCACGGTGGGCCGTGTGGCTCCCGTCCGGTCCCGCAAACCGATCTATCTGGATCTGCTGCCCCCGTGCAATGCCGGATGTCCGGCTGGCGAGAACATTCAGGAGTGGCTGCGCCTCATCAAGGTGGGCCAGCACGAGAACGCCTGGAGACAACTCACGGCCGACAATCCGTTCCCGGCCATCCACGGCCGTGTCTGCTACCACCCGTGCGAAGCGGTCTGCAATCGGGGGGACCTGGACTCGAGCGTGTCGATCCGCTCAGTGGAGCGATACCTCGGTGACATGGCCATCGAGAAGGGCTGGACGTTCAACCCGCCCCGTCGTGATTCAGGCCGCAGAATTCTCGTCATCGGCTCGGGACCCTCCGGGCTCTCGGCTGCCTACCACCTGCGCCGTCTCGGGCACGACGTCGAGATCCACGACTCATCCGAGGCGCCCGGCGGCATGATGCGCTACGGCATTCCGGAGTACCGGCTGCCGCGTGACGTCCTGGACGCCGAGTTGTCGCGTCTGTCCCACATGGGGGTCATCTTTCGGCAGAACTCACCGGTGAAGGACCTGGAGGCCACGCAGCGTGCAGGCGGTTTCGACGCCGTGTTCGTTGCAGTGGGCGCGCACTTGTCCAAGCGCGTGAACATCCCCAGCATGGACGCCTCCAAGATGGTGGACGCCGTCAGCTTCCTGCGCGACGTCGCGTCGGGGGAGCGGCCCAAGATTGGCCGGCGGGTGGCCATCTACGGTGGTGGAAACACGGCGATGGATGCGGCTCGCGTGGCTCGTCGACTGGGCGCGGAGGAGTCCGTCATCGTGTACCGGCGCACCGCTGACCAGATGCCCGCACACGCTGATGAGCGGGAGGGCGCCGAGCAGGAGGGCGTCACGATGAACTGGCTGCGCACCATCACGTCGATGGAGAGCGCCAGGATCACGGTGGAGATCATGGAGCTCGACGAGGACGGCCGTGCGGTGGGCACCGGCACCTTCGAGGAACTGGAGGCCGACACCGTCATCCTCGCCGTCGGTCAGGAGGCGGATACGGGCTTCCTCAAGATGATCCCCGGCATGCGCTTCGACGACGACGTCGTGCAGGTGGACCCCACCACCCTCATGACGGATGTGCCCGGCATCTTCGCCGGTGGCGACGCGGTGCCCTCGGACCGCACAGTCACGGTCGGCGTGGGGCATGGCAAGAAGGCCGCGCGGTGCATCGACAAATGGCTGAACAGGGATTCGACCCCGCCGCCGGTGAAGAAGCCCATCGTGAGCCTGGACCAGATGGACCTCTGGTACTTCGGTGAGCACGACAGGCGCGAGAGTGTGCTGGCCACGGGCAAGGAGCGCGTGCGTGGGTTCGACGAGATCGATTCCGGGCTGAGCACTGAAGAGGCTGAGTACGAGGCCCGTCGCTGCCTGTCATGTGGCAACTGCTTCGAGTGCGATGGCTGCTTCGGATCCTGTCCCGAGGACGCCATCATCAAGCTGGGCCCGGGACACAGGTACAAGTTCGACTACGAGAAGTGCACGGGCTGTGCAACGTGCTTTGAGCAGTGCCCCGTGCACGCCATCTCGATGATTCCAGAGGACGGACGATGAGCGAGCGTTTGATCATTGACGGCAACGAGGCCGCGGCGGACGTCGCCTTCAGGCTGAGCGAGCTGTGCTCGATCTACCCCATCACCCCGAGCTCCACGATGGCTGAGCTGGCCGATGAATGGTCGGCCCACGACCGTCCCAACGTGTGGGGTCAGGTGCCCACCGTCATCCAGTTGCAGTCGGAGGGTGGTGCCGCTGGCACCATGCACGGGGCATTGCAGGGAGGCGCTCTGTCCACGACCTTCACGGCGTCGCAGGGCCTGCTTCTCATGATCCCCAACATGTACAAGATTGCGGGCGAACTCACCTCCACGGTGTTCCACGTCGCGGCGCGTTCGCTTGCCGCGCAGGGTCTGTCGATCTTCGGTGACCACCAAGACGTCATGGCCGTGCGCCAGACCGGCTTTTGTCTGCTGAACTCGGCGTCGGTGCAGGAGGCACACGACATGGCCGCCGTCGCCCACCTCGCGACGCTGCGCACACGGCTGCCTTTCGTGCACTTCTTCGACGGCTTCCGCACATCGCATGAGCTGAACACGATGCATCGCCTCAGCGACGACCAGCTGCGGGAACTCGTGCCACGCGAACTCGTGCTGGAGCACCGCGCTCGGGCGCTCAGCCCGGCCAACCCGTTCATCCGCGGGACGGCACAGAACCCGGACACCTACTTCCAGTCCAGGGAGACCGTGAACTCGTTCTACGACCGGGTTCCCGCGTTGTTGCAGGACGTCTTCGACGAGTTCGCCGCCATCTCCGGCCGGACCTACTCGGCGGTGGAGTACCACGGTGATCCGGCAGCCGAGCGAGTGCTCGTCGTCATGGGCTCCGGCATCGAGACCATCCTCCCGGCGGTCGAGCATCTGAACACCACTGCTGACGCAAAGACCGGCGTGCTGTTCGTGCGGCTCTACCGTCCCTTCCCCACCGAGCAGTTGCTGGCGGCCATCCCAGCCTCGGCGCGCCACGTCGCTGTGCTGGACCGCACCAAGGAGCCGGGCTCCGGCGGAGAGCCGCTGTTCCTGGATGTCACATCTGCACTGGGAGAGGCGTATGCGAGTGGCCAACGCGCGTCCATGCCGCATGTGAGCGGCGGCCGCTACGGCCTGTCGAGCAAGGAGTTCACGCCCGCGATGGTCAAGGCGATCTACGATGAACTCGCCAAGCCCGCGCCTCGTCCCCGGTTCACCGTCGGGATCAATGACGACGTCACCCACCTGTCGCTCGACGTGGACACCAGCTTCGACCTCAACGACCCCGAGACGCTGCAGGCCGTGTTCTACGGACTGGGCTCGGACGGCACCGTCGGCGCCAACAAGAACACCATCAAGATCCTGGGCTCGGGCGAGGACATGTTCGCCCAGGGGTACTTCGTCTACGACTCCAAGAAATCCGGTTCCCGCACGGTGAGCCACCTGCGTTTCGGCCCCAACATCATCCGGGCGCCGTACCTGGTGGACCGCGCCAATTTCATTGGCTGCCACCACTGGTCGATCCTGGAACAGGTGGACATCCTGGAGCTCGCCCAGCCGGGCACGACGTTGCTCCTGAACTCCCCGCACCCGGCCGAGGAACTCTGGGACCACTTGCCGGGCTCGGTGCAACAGCGCATCCTCGATCTGGGCATCAGCCTGTACTGCATCGACGCGAGCGCGGTGGCCCGTTCAGCCGGACTGGGCAGCCGCACCAACACGATCCTGCAAACCTGTTTCTTTGCCATCTCCGGCGTGTTGTCGCGCGAAGTGGCCATCGAGATGGTGAAGACATCCATCACCAAGACGTATGCACGCAAGTCCATGGAAATCGTGCGCAAGAACCACGAGGCCGTTGACGCCTCGCTCTCGCACCTGCACCGCGTGAAGGTCCCGGAGCATGCGACGTCCATGACGGTGCTGGCGCATCCCGTGCCGGAGAATGCGCCGGAGTTCGTCCGGACGGTCACGGCATCAATGCTGAGCGGACGCGGCGATGACCTGCCTGTGTCCTCCCTGCCCGTCGACGGCACGTATCCCTCCGGCACCACCCAGTACGAGAAGCGCAACGTCAGCGAGATCGTCGCGGTGTGGGACCCAGAGGCTTGCATCCAGTGTGGCAACTGCTCGTTCGTGTGCCCGCACTCCGTCCTGCGTGCCAAGCATTACCCCACCAGCAAGCTGGACGACGCGCCGGAGGGTTTCCTCAGCGCACCACTGAACGCAGCTGGCCTGCCGGACAGCCGTTACACGCTGCAGGTCTATGTGGAGGACTGCACGGGCTGCGGTCTCTGCGTGGAGTCCTGCCCGGTCAAGCCGATCGGGCAGCCGTCGCGACGAGCTATCAATCTCGAGCCGGTCGTGGACCGCGAGGACGAGAAGAAGGCTGTTGAGTACTTCCAGGAACTGCCGCAGAACAACAGGGCACGCCTGGACTTCGGCACCGTGCGCGGTACCCAGTACCTGGAGCCGCTGTTCGAGTTCTCCGGAGCCTGCGCCGGCTGCGGGGAGACCCCGTACCTGAAGCTGCTCAGCCAACTGTTCGGGGACCGCACAACCGTCGCGAATGCCACGGGCTGCTCATCGATCTACGGCGGCAACCTCCCCACGACACCGTGGGCAAAGAACGCCGCGGGGCGCGGGCCGGCATGGTCGAACTCCCTGTTCGAGGACAATGCAGAATTTGGGCTGGGCCTGCGACTGGCGGCGGACCTGCACGAGGATCTCGCCCGGGCGAGGCTGGAGGATCTTCGGACCGATATTGGCGACGATGACCTCGTCGACACCATGCTGACCGCGCCACAACGCCACGAGAGCGACCTCCTGCGCCAGTCGGAACGCGTGAAGACGCTTCTGGAGAAGCTGGAGGGTGTTCCGGGCCACAAGGCCACGGACCTGCGTAGCGTCGCGGACCACCTGCTGCGTCGATCCGTCTGGATCGTGGGTGGCGACGGCTGGGCCTACGACATCGGTTCCTCCGGCGTCGATCACGTTCTGGCCAGCGGCCGCAACGTCAACATCCTCGTGCTGGACACGGAGGTGTACTCCAACACCGGCGGACAGTCGTCGAAGTCCACGCCGCTGGGAGCCGTCGCGAAGTTCGCCACGGCGGGCAAGCAGACGAACAAGAAGGACATGGCCATGCAGGCCATGGCCTACGGATCCGTCTACGTCGCCCGGGTCGCCATGGGTGCGGATCCACAACAGACGCTGAAGGCCTTCCGGGAGGCTGAGGCCTTCGACGGGCCGAGCCTGATCATCGCCTACAGCCACTGCATCGCCCACGGATACGACATCCGCAAGGGACTGGAGCAACAGTACAAGGCCGTGCACTCCGGGCACTGGCCGCTGATGCGCTACAACCCGGTCATCCGCGAGGCGGGCGGAAACCCCTTCCTCCTGGATTCGCCACGGCCACGGCTGCACCTGCGGGAGTATCAGGACAGAGAGCTGCGCTACAAGGTGCTGAGGGCATCCAACCCCGAGGAGGCGGATCGCCTCACAGGACTGGCCCAGGCTGCCGTCGACCGGCGGTGGGGCGAGTACGAGGAGCTGGCGATGCGTGGAGCAGAAGCCTTTGCAGAGGATACGAGGAGCCAATGATGGATCTGAGAACCAACTACATGGGACTGTCGTTGCGCAATCCCCTGGTTGCATCTGCCGGCCCGCTGTCGCAGACGGTCTCCGGCGTTCGGGAGCTGGCCGACGCGGGTGTGGGCGCCGTCGTGATGTATTCGCTCTTCGAGGAGCAGATGCGTCGCGACGCGGAACGCATGACGGAGTTGGAGGAGGCCCACGAGGACTCCTTCCCGGAAGCGTTGTCCTACTTCCCGAACGTGCCCTTCTCGGCCGACGACACCGCCGTGACCCAGTACCTGAAACTCGTCGAATCCGCGGCCGACGCCATCGACGTGCCGTTGATTGGCTCGCTGAACGCTTCCTCGATGGGCGGATGGGTGGCCAATGCCAGCCGGCTTGCCGACGCGGGCGCGGCGGCGATCGAGCTCAACATCTACCTTGTGCCCGGCGACGTCCAGGTGACGGGCCCAGAAGTGGAGCACCGCCACATCGAGATCCTCCAGGCCGTGAGGGAGTCCGTCTCGGTGCCCGTGGCGGTCAAGTTGAGTCCGTACTTCTCCTCTGTCGGCAACATGTGTGTCGCGCTGGACCATGCGGGAGCCGACGGTTTGGTGCTGTTCAATCGGTTCCTCCAGCCCGACATCGACATCGACCGACTGGAGGTCAACTCCGGCGTCACCTTGTCGTCCAGGGACGACGCACGGCTTCCCAGGACGTGGATAGCCGTACTCCGGGACCAGGTGAAGGCGAGCCTCGCGGCGTCCTCCGGAGTGGAGACACCCTCAGACGTTGTGAAGTACATCCTCGCGGGGGCGGATGTGGTGATGACGACGTCGTCGCTGGTTCGGCACGGGGCACAGCACGCGGGAAAGCTTCTGGAGGGGCTGGAGTCCTGGCTGACGCGCAAGGAGCTGGACTTGGACAGGGCACGGGGCATGCTTGCGGTTCCCAAGGTTGCGGACCCTGCTGGATATGCCAGGGCAGGGTATGTCTCGGCGTTGGAGAAGGCCAAAAAAACGTACGGTTCACTCCGCTGATATCTGGACGTGAAGAGGAGGGCTGCACCTCGCGGTGCAGCCCTCCTCTTCGTCTTGCGGGTGGATCAGGACCCGTCTGTGTCCTGGGATTCAGCCGGGGTGGATGACTCTCCAGCGATCACCTTGGAGCCAGCGGAGTGGCTCACCTGGATCTTGCGTGGCTTGGCCTCCTCGGACACTGGGATAACCAGGGTCAGGACGCCGTCGGCGTAGTCGGCTTCGATCCGGTCTGCGGCCACGCCGTAACCAAGCGTCAGTTGACGGGCGAAGGTGCCGGTCGGGCGCTCATGAGCGAGCCACTGGATGTCTTCCTCGCTCTGGGCACGACGCTCGGCCCGAACTGTGAGCGTGCGCTCCTCCACATCGATGTCAATGGTTTCGGGATCAACGCCCGGAAGATCGATGCGCGCAACGAAGCTTTCTGCCGAGCGGTACAGGTCCATCGGCATGCCGGCCGGCGCTGGAGTGCGCATGGAGTTGAGAACACGGTCCATGTCGCGGAAGGGGTCAAAAGTTGTTGTCACTGGTTCCTCCTGAAGTAAGTGTCTGAGATGTGTAGCTGCGTGAGGTTGAGTCCCTCACGCTCATGGCATCCAGACTACCCCCTGAGTGCAGGAGACTCAACTTGGGCTGAGTAACGTTGATCACCGGTTTGGTCACGCAGGTGGGACAAGAAAGAGGCGGCTGCGAGCGACCGCCACAGGAGTGACTAAGGGGACTGCCTCAGGAGTGATGGGGCATGGGGCGTCCCTCCTGGCCGAGTCCCGACTGGTCCTCAGAAGC
>RCNJ01000439.1_pt1 | contig 16103 bp, 25 predicted proteins | sample 2041171 | NCBI WGS metagenome assembly RCNJ01 (sample SAMN09708213, study PRJNA481090) | feces metagenome | biome: feces | host: Pygoscelis adeliae | place: Antarctica: Rookery Lake | collected 2010-03-01 | reverse complement strand
AACAGGTACCTCAGCTTGCGGCATGTCCTTTGGTTTTTGAAGGACCTCATCCTTGCCATCCATCAATGAAAAGAGAGACGCGGGCGAAAGCTTTGGAATGCGAAGCAGGTTCCCTGATGAAAGGTCAGCATGTCCGAAGGAGGCGTCTTGCACATGAATGAGTTTCATTTTTCTTCCCAATTATGTCAATCTAGATAACTGATAACCTTGAATACGAGACCAAGGCGGCGTGACGTAGTTGAGGAATAGGCTAAGTTGCATACCTTCATTGTCAAAAAATTCTCGAGATCTGACACCTTTCCTAACGGCCTCAGGAAACGGTCCAAACACTTCCATAAGCTGTGCAAGTCGGTCGTCCTCTGCTGTCCACTTGTCATTTCGGGATGCGGTTCCGGGAAATGAGAGATGTCCTTTGACATTTTGTGTTTTAGCGAGAATATTACAATTAGCTTTAAGAGCTGGCGCTGGTTCTGCGCCAGAAATAAAACGCTCAAAGAATGGTATACGTTTTGGACGTGAAACGAAAGCAATCCCGACTCTAGCGCCCGGCTGCATTGGACGTCCCTAATACGACTAGATAATTTTTGCGTTTGTGATTGGCTACGCAGATGCGTTGCAGCCAGGTACTGGATCTAGACGTGGTTTGAGGATATGTCCTCAGCGCTTCATAAATTATAATTGTACATATATCCTGCCTGTGTCCTAATGATACGAGACATTTATTTAACCGTCAGCTAACTTCATTTGCCCACCTATCTCTCTCAACAGGTTCCTCGCCTTTTTCTCCTCACCGAAGCAATTAGGCGTCTAGCTTCAGATCTTTATTTCACTTTTCGCCGTTCTACTCGTGCAGAACATTCAATTCTCCATAGGCTTCTCCTGGCCATCAATCTTTTAGACGTTCTAAAATATGTTTCTAACTACGCCTGTCCTCGCCTTCCCTCTCAAGGCCATTAGGTGGCCCGTAGAGGAAATCTACAAAAAGAATCCCGAGACACGACTAGAAGCTGAGAAGGCTATCAAAGTCTTTTACGATGAAAACAAGGACGACCTTGAGCGTCGTGGCGTTACCGATGCTTTGGTCAAGTCAGTGCATAAATCGTGTTCACTCATCCATCTTTACATAAGGCTTACATAGTGATAGAGGCGCCAAACACAATGATCCTCGCAACCCAGATCCGAAAGGAGATCACTGGACGGTGGAGCTAACAAAAGAGACTGGGGAGTTCGTTACAATGAGACATGTCCAACCTGTGAAATAAGGGCCTTATTTATGATCTCATCTGCCACCTCTTGGTTCTGAAGATTCTGCTTCATTTGACTGTGGTATGTGGTGTGTTCCTTGGCGTTCAAACGGCAGTTGGCTCTGTGAGTCCACCTTACTACCTAACATATGTAGTTGCTAAATCCCTAGTGCTCGACCTTATCCAAGCTCTGCTAATTGAACCGGCGGCATGAATCCATTCTTCACGAATAGCTGACGGGGCACTTTTTGGTGACCTTGCAATACTAGACTTGACCTCTTTGCATGAGATGCGCAAACCCGTGGGTGAGCTGATTTTCCAGCTAATTCCCCGCTAGACGTGAAATTTGATATGTGGAGACCGATTGATGGTCTGAACGAATCTGGAAGATCTAGCAACCTGAACTCTAGGTTGTAAGTCGTCTCTCGTCCGATCCTCACACACTTGAAAACGCCCTGCAAAGGATATTCATGGTAGTCCGCCCCTAGAATTGACTCCGTATCGGCTGGTGGACTCCGAGAAACTGTAGACTCCCTAGCAGTTCGGTTCTGGGCTCCCATTCGTCTCTCATCGCCTGGCGGATGATGGCTTCCGTGGTTGCCATTAGGATCCTAAGTTTTTTTGGTTCCAGTTGTGGTGCCAGGTTTGTTCGTGTGTTTGGATGATAGCCAGCAGCTCTCTTAGCTGCTCGATCGGCCTCTTCGTTGCCCGGCACTCCTACGCGCGCTGGGATCCATCGGAGCTGAATCTCCCATCCTTGGTCTCGGAGATTGTCGAGTGCACGTATAGCCTCGAGGAGGATGTATTGTCCCCAGGGCGAGAAACAGAATATGGGACAGGACACAACCACTACAGATGTAACACTACGATTGCACTGCTGGAAACTGAAAGCCGCAAACGATGTAGGAATGTGGCAGTACAGCTGTGGCAGTACGAATGACAAGAAACTGAAAACAGAGTACGAGCTAGAAATGTGGCAGTACAGCTGCAATTGCTCCAGGGGTCCAGTCCTGAGGATCATCTTGGCTGCCTGTACATTGATTTCGACGCCACATGACATACGCATACCATTAATAAACAATCATATTTGTCATCTTCTGGCTTACTCCTGCGATTTGACAACGATAGAGTCCACCGGACAAGCCCCTAAGAAATCCATATTCTCACTGACCAACTCCACCATCTTTATTTGGTTAAACAACAAAAGCTTCTATTTCACGGTGCTTTTAAAACGTCAAAATAATTACATTGTTCTCCGTTGTTTCAAGCAATCCACTACGAGCACATAAATTGTTGTTGTCCATTCCAGGGGTTTATCGGTATGAAAATGGAGCAGTACGAAAATTATCACAAAGAGACTCGAACTTGCCTGAACTGGGCAGGAGTCCGAAGCTAGGATAACAATGAAGTCGTTGTTCTATGCTTAGGTTCTATAGCTTCTGATCACAGCGCCACGAGGGCTGGTCATTCAGCTCCATACTGGTACGTTTTTGAGTTTCGTCGAATAGGGCACCTGGATTGCCCCTTTAGTCCGGCCGAGGAGAGCCGCGTGAATATCTTCCCATGAACAGCCATCGTCATACATCTTGCGTACCTTTGCATCATCTTCGGGTGTCCATGGTGTCTATGGGGTTCGCTTTGTCCTACGCCGTGAGGCTGCTGGGCGCCCCTGAGAAGGTTGTGGACGCATTGAACTTTGTGTTGTTTCTCGGCAAGGCCTGGGATTTGATTCCTGGAGGTTCATCTATGATCTGAACGAACCTGGGAGAGCTGGCAGGTTGAATTCTAGGTAGTAAGTCGTCTCTGGTCCAATCGTCATGCAATTAATAGAGCCCTGAAAAGGATGTTCTTGGAAGTCTGCGCCAATGATAGATTCGGTATCAGATAGTGAATCCCGCGCAGCTGTAGAACCCAGAGCAGAAGAGGGCGTGCGGCGTTTCCTACCAATGGGCGCTTCAATCGAGTCAGAGGGCATGCGGCGTCGCTTTCGTTGACATGAACGTCGGGTATCCTCGTTCTCATCATCCAAGTGCCCTCACCATCCTCGTAACATGGTCCGGCACTGTGGTGGGATCCTTGCGAGATAAGGGACGCACTTATGCTCTCATCACAGAGCCGTTGTTGTTGAAAGTTCTCTGCTGTTTGCTGACGGTATTTATTGGTGCCTTTATTCTCGCTTCCGATCGCCTGTATGTCGTCCTCGCCCTCCTTTTCCTGCTGTTGCTGTGGGAACAGCTGCAATTCTATCGCCTTTTCTCGAAGTCGTTCCTCAGCTGCAACGAAAGATGATTGCTCCAACATATCTCTATCTTTTGTATGACGTTTACTTTCCCCGCTCATCTGATTGAGTTGAGAGGAGGGTCGGGATAATTAGGGAGCGTCGAGTTCTCTGCTTCTTCAAGAGCTTGAACATGCTGTATTTTATCCTCGATATCGTAGGCGCTGTCCTGGCCGCACGATCCAGCCGCCCTCTTAAGCAGTGAGTTGCAATGTGGAGATCCTATTTCGTCGACTACAGCATCCGCGATACCCTCGTGGATTTGATCCTCATCCATTGTAGGTCGGCCTTGAACAGAGATTGTCCAGTCCGACTCTTCGAAATACGCGCGTTGTCCGTCTTTGGATAAATAATCGGGATCAGGGTATTCCGAGGCCTGCGGAGTGAATGGACTGAGTGGGCTGCTCGGGGTCGAGGCGGTATCCTGAGTGGTCAGGCCACACTCGCTCGCGTCTTGGTTTTCAATGTTGGCATCGAGATCGCTTGGGGCAGTCCCAGCGTCAGGTTCGTCCTCGCATCCTTCTTCGCTGCCGTCTTCGATAATCAGAGGCTCTTCTGCGTGGAAATCAGTAAGGTGCGACCTGATACAGGGGCAAGCTACAAAACGTACCTTCGGCGCTACCCAGCACATAGACCAAGCCCGAGATTGTGAGATCGATAGACAGAGAGCCCTCATCGAATAGTTGGTGCTTCGAGCCATGGAGAGGCTCATGATTCTGAGGTGATCCTTGGTGGGCGTCTCTGCTATTAGGATAGCGGAACAACTCGTCAAAAGATTGAAAAGGGTCGTCTGACGACTCGTTATCTTGACCATTCTGCCTTGACGCTGCAAGTGGCGATTTGATGGGTTGCAGAGGCGGCCGGTGCTTGTTTAACACTGACCTCGTTGGCTGAGAGCGCGAGACCTTCGGTGCGGGTTTAGGATTGTAGATGTCAACATAACTCATGTCCACAGCAGCCATATTGAAGCAAAGTGCAGGGCAATTGGTGGGAAGATATTCTCGAGAACGTCGGTCTCTCGAGCGGAAATGGTGGAGCTTATATATATACTCTAACAGTCGCTCCGCTGATTCCTTCAATGCCAAACGGGTCTTCACACACTGTGTCGCCTCGCCCACTTCAGGGTTCAACCTGCTAGTGATCTGCTTACGACGAGGTCGTAAAATCGTCCCGTCAGGGAAATCAACCACGAAGCGAGCTCGACAACTGAAACTGCTCAATTTTCAGCCCAGCTGAAAGTTTAGCGCAGTGGCCGCTTCCCCCGCAGCCAAAAGGAGAAATCGTATCCGGATCATGCATGATGTGAAGGCAATCACATTGGAAGCCTTAACCAACCATGTAATGGCCGGATGGAGCGGCATCTGACGTTAAACGACTTTGCTTGCCAGATTGCAATAATCATTCACGTCTCCGTATCCATATGTCCGCAATCCCAGTAGTATTCCCGTATCAGCGCCTCGAAATGAAGGTGAACCGCAGCCTTCAACGCATGGATGGTCGCAGTCGCGATGGCCGTCAAATGAGACCTCCGCCTTTGACCTCTGGTGAGCACAGGTCCCCAATAATCGAGGCCCGCAAACAGAAATCGGCCTTTCTCTCGAAGATCGGCCTAGATTAAGGGAGACATCGCCACTCAGTGCCTGTAACTCGCACGTCGTAAAGGGTGCCGCGCTGCGGTCTACGCAAGGGCCGGCCTCGTCATCTCGAGGTATTTTTGCGATTGGCTAGGACGTAGCATAAGGCACTCTCTGAGGCAGATTGAGCATGCCACTGTCGCAGCGGCTTCAGGTGTGTGCGACGACGAAGAAGGGGGCAAGGGGGCAGATCAGAACGCAGCCCAGCTCATTCTCGCGTTGGGACCGACCCGACGTCGACGCTCAAACGGCTGGTTGCCATCGCAAACGGTTTGAGAGCATTGAAGGCGTGGTGACCGAAGGCGCGGTCATCGAAAGTGGATAAAGGTTGTGGTTCAGCGGAGTGTTCATGTGCCACTGCGGAATTTCAGCTGCGGCGAAGCAGAGCGGGGGATCCGTTGGGTGGGGTCATGCGGTGTGGAGGAGGACGGAGGGCCAAGCATCGCAGGATGAGAGCGCAGCAGCTGCGGGGATGTTGGGGGGGAGAGGGACGGCGGAGAGAGACAGTTGGAGAGGGAGCTGCCTTTTTATAGAGTTCGAAAGCAGCGTCGAGCCCGTGCACGCGCATTCCCCGATCAGGCGGGCGCCAAACCCAGCAGGGCGAACACCGCGACTGAGATTACATTCTTTATTCAGGACTCGTGTCTACTGTGCTCTTAAATAGGCACCGCCCAATGTGTTAAGCGCCGCGGTAAGCGCGTGATGTCCCTCCTTCCCTACCATCAAATCAATTGCAAAACGCCTCGCTCAATCTGCAGAACATGAAAAAAAACAATCTCGGTATGGTATCCCTCCACTTCCCGTTTCGTTACTGAGCTCTACCACCAGCTCAAATGATGGTCTCTTCCTCGCTTGTATCGGTAAGCTCAGTAAAATCGCTGTCCGATCCACGAGCCTCCGTGCTTGTGAGTGATCCAGCAACCAGGGGCGTCGAAGGCCAACTCGCATTCCCCTCCCTCTCCATCTTCTCGCCAACCAGCACACTCTCAACATGCACCTCCTGCTCCTCACTCGCCACACTCCTCTCCAACCTCTTCTTCTCCTTTCTCACCTCCCTATTATCGCATACCGTCCCATACGCCAGCATCTGCAATACAACCATAACCATCGTATACCTCCAGCATAACCCATCATCTTTATGCAAATCCAGATAGGGAGCGTGGTTACCTGGTGGTCCCAAAGCCTCGAAAAATTTGTGCGGTGATTGGGAGGCGACGGTGGACATGGCGGCCGGGATGAAGTGGGACGTGAAGGTGTTGACGCCGTGGAGGACGACGAGAGGGTTGAGGACGATTGCGGGGAGGAGGTACGAGGATGTGAAGGAGGTCGGCATCGTGATGTTGAGAGGATTGTAAGGGTGAGTTGGAGTGTGTGCGGTAAAGGTCTAGATGGTGTCTGTCAGATCGGTACCCCGGATTGTCATGGTGAGGAGTTGCGACAGGCGCACAACGTACCTCAATTGGCAGCTTAGACCTCCAAATTGATTCTGAAGTATACGCGCAAGTATTGCGCAGCCGCGCGGTCGTGAATTTTTGCGCTTATGCGCAAGTTTGGTAAGGTTTCGGTAGCGTTTGTGTGGAACACTTGGCGTTGTCGTGGCTTCTTGGTATGGAGTTGCGCCGGCGAGAACTGAGATATGGGGACTTCGGCTGTCTTCTAGGGACTCTGTGTCGCAAAGGTGGCGTAGGAGATGATTGATGCGTCTAGCTGTCTAAGCCGTGATTGAATGACAGCTTGTCCAATTGGTCGCGCAATCCTCTGCGGTCGATGACGGTGTTCGTGACTTGACTGATACCGTGCGATTGCAAACGTGACGGGTCAAATAAAGGGTACAGTAGTGCTGGAGGAATTGTTGACTTCAACCAGTTGCAGGCCAAAAGATATAAGATAGGAAGTAGATATATGTAAGAAGTGAAGTGTTCCAACAGAGTATACAGCATATATGTAAGAAGTGAAGTGTTTCAACGGAGTGTACAGCCAAGCTAAGGTCAATCCACCTACCTGTTTATGTGGATTACTCTTTCTTACCTTCCCCGCTGGATCTAAGCCAACCATTTTGGTTGTCTCAATCGCCCCTTCCAACCACAGAGGCACCTCACAACCATTGCGAAGCGAGGACTGCGTACGTATGCCCTTTCTTGCTGGGAGCACCCAGACACAACAGCGGGAAAAGGCACGACACCACCGAATTGAGAGCACTGAGCCCGTATTCTCGTACTTCTCTCAAACCATCCAGACCCATCAAGGTGGCTCCATGTGCACAGAAGCAGCACCAAATTGACATGTGCTGGGCCTCTAAGACGGGCTCTGCCACAGCACGGCCATTTCATGCACAGCTCAATGGCAGCGGCCTCTTTTAGTGGATGTGGGAGGTCGTCCCGTCGGGCGCAGTGTGGCTTGGCTTAGTAGGCCTTGGGCTCGCTCGGCCGCTTTTGAGTTGAAATCCCGAGGTCGCGAGAGTGTAAATAAGGGTCTGAGGGTAAAGAAAGAAGAGGCAGAAGGGGTGCGAAAGATGTAAAATAGTGTAATGGTACAGTACGAGTAGGGAACAAGATGCTTTATATATATTGCGGAGTGAGATCCCAGATGTAGATGGATTAATAAGTCGAGTCACCGGCGATGCAGCAATTGGTGCCTTTAGCAGGGCCCGGAAGGGCCTGAATTTGTGTCAGAGCGTGCCAAGCCACACCTGCCATTCGCACATTCCTCGATCGGACGATCAAGATAAAGGATGTGGCTTGTGCTGGGATTGCTTCTTTCATTTTCATCCAAGCCATCGATTTTCAACAAGCCATGGCGGCAACGATTGTGCTAAGTCCTCAATTCTCGAAGGTCGCCCCTGTCTTCACATCAACATCCCGGATGGCTCGTACAGTCTATGAATTATAACTACTCATAACGCTGCCAAGTTATAGTTCCTCGTGGCGCAATTGGCTAGCGCGTTCGACTGTTAATCGAGAGGTTGGTGGTTCAAGCCCACCCGAGGGAGTTACAACAACTTGCACTGTCAGGTGCAAGAAGTAGCAGTCTGAAAGGACAAATACCCTTTTATTTTCCTTTTTATTTTCCCTTTTATTTTTTCCATTCATCCCATTCATCCCATTCATCCCAGGGGAGTCGTGACCGGAGGTGATCCTTTTGCTCTTTCCACCCTGTAGCCAATGTGTATCTCGAGAGGAAGCGACGATAGAGAGGTCAGCCTTTTGTTCTTGCCTCAAACGGAACTCGATGGCCAGCATGAAAGTCTCACATAGCATGTCACTGTCCTCAAGGGTTGAGTGGACTTCAAGAGGAGAGTGGATTTACCATTCTCAGAATCATTTATGCACTACAACAGAATACCATATATAACATGCTCTCTCGCACTTAGCACCCCTAACCTTTCAACACCTCATCCCACTCTACGGTGTCATACCATCCATCTCCGTATCCATGTTCGCCCAACAATCCTCACATTTCTCCTCCTACACATGTACATCGCCCTTCTCTGCATCTTCTTCGCATCTCGTCTGTAACCTGATGAGATGGGAATCTCCTCTCCGCCTCGGCTCAATCTTGGCTGTTATTTGGTTCAGTTCTATTTTGTATTCGCAGAGAATGTCTTCGACGTTATTCTCACTATCTTCGTCGTCGACAGACATGTGGGAGCAGCCATAGGTTATGATTTTGTGTCTGCACATTTTGTGAGGCTTGTGAAGTGGAGAAGATGTGAAGACTTACTGTGTGGTAGTGTTGAAGTCTGAAGGAATTCGCGGCATTGTGTTGGAGTAGGTGCCTCTCTTATACCTGACCAGCACACCCTTCAAGAGTAGAGAACAATGGGAACGAGACCTAGGACAGAGCCATCGTCTTGAACAGCTCAAATGCCCAGAACACAAGTCCTCAAGACGAAAGACACGGTTATCCACTTCTTTGACAAGTCATTATGGACCAAAATAGCGCAGCGTTATCGTTAACAGATCTAGCACCTTGGTTAACCTTTGCTGCCAAAAAATAATAATATATCTTTTCCATGCTCTCGCCGTTGATCGTCAAGTTCAGCGGCCCCAATCAATTGCGCCATCACGCTTGTTTTCACTACTACCATACTGGTGGAGAAACGACAAACGGTTGCCAAATCGAGACTGAAATTGACATCGATTTTGGTATCTAAATAGGGCGTCGCTCGTAAGATTGGTTAGACGCCTAACTACTTGCTAAGTAAACTTTTCTAGATCTAACAACACCACTCTTGTCTTCTTTCCTTCGCCTCCATCAACCCCAGAATTGATGTACTAATCTTGGCAACCCGTGCGCGACCGGTTAGCATAGGAGTGCCCAAATGCGGCCATCCAGCGCCCGCCCTCAGTTTCTCGCCGAGAACTGGTCGATATGAATATGGTCATTGTACGACGTGTTTGGTTCAAGAGTGAAGCAGGTATCCTCCGTTTCGCGTTTCTACGCTTTACGCCTCATAGACTCTGCTTTGTAATCCTGTAAACTCTATCATGGCATATAACACTTTTCCTACACAACATTAGATTCATTCCCCCTCTTTCCATCATCCCAGGTTTTACCCTGAACCCAACTATGACCAAGCAGCCAGCGCATCTCCCAGATCTGCAGTGCCAGCCGCAACATCGTCAAAGACATCATCCATCTGCTTCATAACCTCCGATAGTGCCACCCATTCCCGCCCATCTCGTCTCCTCAACATTTGGCTTCCACTTCCACTGCATCTCCTCGAATATTTGATTTTCATCCATATTCGCAACTCCCTTCTATCCATCAAACGCGGCTCACAGAACGTTCAAGAATCGTCACCATTGTTAACCGGTTCTGAGCTCGTGTGGTCGTGTTACTTCGCGCACACTTGTCGTTTTGGCTCCGTTTACACACGTCCCATTGGTTACCACGACCGCCATTATGGTGGCGGAGTCGAGAATGATTACCGAGGATTGAGGCTGAAATTGGCATATATTTTGATATCTAAACGGGGCGTCGCTCCCAAAACCGGTTAGACTCCTAACTCCTCGCTAAGTAAACTTTTCACAGATCCAACCACCTATCCTCCAATCCTCCTTTTCAGAGCTTTCACCCGCTTTATCCACGTAGCGAAGATGTACCGTTTGGCACAGCCGATACACAACCATTTAACAACAACGCGGCCAACAGCGGCCATCCTCTGCACATCTCTGAGACACCGCCAAGAACTTCTCAGTACGCCGACCATCCCAGAAAAAACGGTCAACACCCCACCCTCTTCACACCACCGCCGTTCACCATTTGAAGAGCCACAGCACGAGCCAGCAGAAGGCCAAAAAGATCACGACTCCCGCGCCGAAGATCCATTTATCCTGCTTCGCCCTCCTCTCCACCATCCTTATAGTATCCCCACTCACACCAAGCGTATTAGCAACACTATACAGCCGCCGCTGCGTCCCCTTCAACATCTCCCTCTGCTGTCCCAGATCCCCTAGTACCGCCTGGCCCCTTGCCAGATAGTCGTCTAAGGCACTGTGTGTAGAGGCGAAGAAGTTCTGCTCCCGTAGTGCGTGGTCTTCGCGGGACTGGTCGCCGGATCCCATTGTGCTTTGTTGTCCGCCTATGCCACCAGTTGGCGCCCAGGGTGAATGCGTAGCTGCGGCGTTCCTGGACGCGGCATTACTGTACGGATTTTCCGGGGTCGCGTTTCCTCCATGATGCGGCCGGCGACCAAGCAACTCTGATCTATTCTGCTGTGTCTGCGCCTCATCCTTCTTCCCCTTCACAGTTTGAAATTGGGCTTTGTAGTCACTCAGTGCTGTGCGAAAGTTGGCGAGGCGTTCGGTGGCCTTTGCGGCCTTTTCGGGGTTGGGTTCTGAGCGGATTAGGTTGGAGTACTGGTCTAGGGTTTTGGAGAATGTGGAGAGGGTTGCGCTGATTTGACCGGTGAGGGATGCTGGACTGGTGAAAGGAGCGGAGGAGAGAGTTTGGAGGTCGGCGGAGAGGGAGTTGGATTGCCGGAGGGCGTTGTTGTATGTTGAATTCTAAGAGGTATTAATAGGGGCGCAAGAATAGGAGACGCAAGCAAGCAGGCGCAAAGCGCATAACAGTTGGGAGGCTGAATTCGTGGTCATGTTACCATTTTGATGGTGTTTATGTGATGTCGTTCTAGTCGCGAGGAGTCGGTTTCATACAAGAAGTAATTGAGGAGTCATATGGAGTTGTGGTGATGATTCGTTGTTTACTCGCAGAAGTTGATAGGTGGTCCCAAGCTCCAAGCCGGGGTCTGGCTAGCCACATATTTTGACAGCTGGTCAGCCACCCACAGTGCGATGACATAGCGCAGAAAGTTCCGTTGAAGCCACATCCACTTGAACTGGGGAGTTTGGGTCAGGAATACCTGGATAGCTATCGCAAGCACAACTTCATTTTTTGCATTTTATAATCCTGGCTCATGCGCTGAAGCCTTATATTATTTTACTGCGCTCTTGCCCAAGGCACAGTCATGACCGACCTCACTCCCCTCTTCAATGAAGCTCTCAAAAAACACAATGCTCCGCCCGCCAGAAAGGTTGCGCCGTCACTGCAGCATCTGGACGAGTTTTTGAAGGAGGCATATATAATAGTAAGCCTTGGGTATTTCCCAGATGCATGTCCACCCTAACCTCAGTCACAGAACTCTCGCATATCCGAGCTTAACGACTACCTCAAAGGTATACGGCAATCCTACCTCTCCACTGCCCCTCCTCCACGGCGATACATCCACGATAGCTCGAAATCAAGAGACCAATTCCAACACCTCAGCGACCAAGACCGAGACAAGGTCGATGCCGACGCGAAGCAACTCCTTCGTGTACTCAACTCCAGTATTCGCGGCCTGGCCGACGCAGAACAACTACGACAAAACACGGAAACGACATTGATACGAAAGAAATATGGCTCCAGGCTAGGCGGGTTGGGAAACTGGGCAGCAGGAGGATTAGGACATCACAAATCAGTGGACCAAGAACAAGCGGAAGCAGCCGCGAATGCGCTGAGCACGCACAGAGAGAATGTGCTCTGGTACTTGAGGCAGAAGTTGTCGCAATGTGGACAGCTGCAGGCCAGCATGATGGAGACGAGGATTACGAGGGAGATGGAGAAGAACAAGAGTGTGCTTTCGAGGGCGAGAGGGAGGATGGGTGGGGAGTTTGGTGCTCCTGCTGTGCCTGGAGAGCCAGACGTGCCGAAGTTTGAGTATAAGCCACATGAGGAGCAGAGGCGGGAGGAGAGAGGAGGAGGGCATGTGGAGGATGAATTGACGCCGCAGCAATTGCACATGTTTGAGGAGCAAAATCAGGATATGTTGAGGCATTATGAGGAGGCGTTGAATCAAGTCAAGTATGTTGCCATGGTGGTCGCGTTGGTGAATTGTGCTAACCAGTTGCAGGACCGCTGAGAAATCGCTGGTTGAGATTTCTGAACTTCAGACTCAACTAGTTAACAACCTTGCAACGCAATCCGCGCACATTGATCAATTGGTCGCAGATTCATACCTCACAACAGAGAATGTTGGTGGTGGAAATAAGGAACTCAAGAGGGCGTCCGAAAGAAAGTCGACAGCGAAATACGTCTTTTACGCCTCGTGCGGCGTCAGCTTATTCCTGATCGCGTACGACCTAATAATAATATAGTCGCGCTAGACGCGCTAGAAGAGCACTAGAATCCTAATCGCGCAAGATACCCGCTTACCTCGTGCGCTTATTACAATCACATGCGCTGACTCGATCATGTGCCTTGACATGTATCACTTGACAACCACTGTTTTTGATGTCATCGCGTTTCCCAATCCCACAACGCGGTACGTAAACAGATCTAGCTACAATTTCCGAAAGGGCAGTGCTCTCATTGGGTTAGGCCTGTCAGCAAGCATTTCCTTAAGGGGACTAAAGGCGACCGGTTTGTGACATCACCGTCATCGCCCGTAGCCGCCCGCGTGGTATGCCTCGGCTTCTCCAGGTTCTTGGGCAGCACGAAAGACCGAGGGGATGTGTTCTCATAAATAATTCAGCTACCCCTATTGATATCTTTCTCCCTTCTATCACACTTCTTACGTCTACCACTCTTGTACGATATTTGTATACTAAGACATCGTCGTCGCTGTATTTATCACTGTATCTTTCGTGGCCTGTTTCGCGCATTATACCCTTGTCACTCTACGACAAATACCGCAACTCTTGTTGGTCATAAGTATCCAAACTTAGCAAGCCGCAACCTGTTAGTTCTTTCGAACAAGTAAAACGCGCAGAATATTACATTTCTGCAGCAATCATCACTGTTAGAAACAGACGTTGATACGATCGGCCCGTATCGATTACCTGATAGTGGAACAAGTGACAGCCCAAGGCACAAGGCACAAGGCACATCAGGAGCTCTCAGAATGGCTCCTTCAACTTCCAACAACAACTCTTCCTCCTCAAAACCACAACAATCCTCAAATTCCACCACCTTAAACGCACAATCTAGACTTCAGAGTATCGCAGGACACATGGCGCAACCACAGACTACCAGCTTCCCAGCTGATGCGGTGCCACAAGCTCCAGAGGACCCTCTCTTTGGATTGATGGCAGCTTACCGCGCTGACACATTCGACAAGAAGGTTGATTTGGGAATCGGCGCATACAGAGATAACAACGCAAAGCCATGGGTTTTGCCAGTTGTCAAGAAGGTAGGATTTACCTAGAGCTCACCCATATCTCACTCTTCGGTTCAAGCAGCATTTACTAACTGGTTGCTCCCCAGGCCGACGAGATCCTCAGAAATGACCCCACACTCAACCACGAATACCTTCCAATCGCAGGTCTCCCAGACTTCACCGCCGCCGCAGCGCGCGTCATGCTCGGCGCGGACTCCCCAGCCCTCGCCGAGAAGCGCGTAACCTCCATGCAAACAATCTCTGGAACTGGCGCTGTCCATCTAGGCGGTCTCTTCATCTCCAGATTCTACAAGCCAAAGCCAACCATCTATCTCTCCAACCCAACATGGGCCAACCACAACCAGATCTTTTCCAACGTCGGACTGCCGATTGCTCAGTACCCATATTTCTCGAAAGATACTAAGGGTCTGGACTTCACCGGTATGAGCAAGGCGATTAAGGATGCGCCAGAGCGCTCAGTGATCCTCCTGCACGCATGCGCACACAACCCAACAGGTGTCGACCCAACACGCGAGCAATGGAAGGAGATCGCCGCGATCATGCGCCAAAAGAACCACTTTCCATTCTTCGATTGCGCATACCAGGGTTTCGCATCCGGCGATCTCGCACAGGATGCTTGGGCGGTGCGCTACTTCATTGAGCAGGGCTTCGAGCTTTGCATCGCTCAGTCGTTCGCTAAGAACTTTGGATTGTACGGAGAGAGAGCTGGTTGCTTCCATTTCGTTACTTCCCCAAGTAGTGATGCCCAGAACACTATCAAGAGAATTGCGTCGCAGCTTGCCATCCTTCAAAGATCTGAGATCTCGAACCCACCTGCGTATGGTGCCCGTATCGCGTCGTTGGTGTTGAATGATGAGAAGTTGTTCAAGGAGTGGGAGCAGAACCTTCTTACCATGTCAGGCAGGATCAAGGAGATGCGAACTGCGCTGAGGGCCAAGCTTGAGGAGCTTGGTACGCCTGGCACTTGGAACCATATCACGGATCAGATCGGCATGTTCTCTTTCACTGGGTTGACGGAGCAGCAGGTGCTGAAGATCAGAAGCGACGCCCATGTCTACATGACCAAGAACGGAAGAATTTCGATGGCTGGACTGAACACCGGTAACGTCGACTACTTTGCCAAGGCTGTGGACAATGTGCTTAAGGATACTGCTAAGTTGTAAGAGCCAAGTTGAGGATGATGGTACTTATGGAACAGGGCAGGAGTATGGGAATGTTAATGGCAGCTTGTTAACATGCGCTATTACGGCTTTGCGTTGCTTGTAAAAGGCTTTTCAAGGCCAGAGTTAGATATCCTCTACCCCGACCTAGAATCATACGGTCCTTCACATAACTCTTCCCGAACCATGCTCTAACACGACGCCTATCCCGTCTGACTATTATCGTATAGTAGGTCCTTCTCCATCGTTATTTTCTTCCTGTTTCTTTTGCTGGCGCCATACTTCATCAGCGTCCCCCGCACTCGCACCCATACCACAAGCAAATCACCATATTGCACCTCGTCACCGATAAAGGCCCCAGCTCTAGGCTCAGCTGCTTCAGTACCCCGCCATCAACACAGTCATCCGAGTTTCTGGGGTTTTTAAATTTTCAACGCGTCGTCCCACATCTTGCCGCTGCCGACCTTCTGCATTCCACACCATCCCCACTCTCACGACGACACCTCCACTGGCCGGTCCACCGCCGGTCCACCGTCACCGCAAGCAACCATGGCCAAAAGACTTCATCCCACAGTCGTCGACACTGTCCAGGACCAGTGGTTGTTGAGATGGTGACAGCCTCCACACTCCAACATCCACATGGAGTGTCACGGACCAAAATTGTAACCAACATCACTCGTTGACCGCGGCTCGAACCTCGAACCTCCCTCGGGTGGGCTTGAACCACCAACCTCTCGATTAACAGTCGAACGCGCTAGCCAATTGCGCCACGAGGGATCTAGATGGTGTGGGAGCGCGCATGTGTGAATTTGTTGGTTTCAAAACAGCAATGCCTAGCTCGCAACGTCGACGGATGTTTCTGGTGGATTGAACGGGGAAGGAACGAACGAGTGTGCCAACGGCTTCCCTTGCCTTGGAATGGGTTTGGTGGGAAACAGGATGCGTTTACTACGCTGGCCGTGCGGAGGTCGGGGGTCTTTGGGCACCCTGTGGAAGATGAGTGTCGGGAGGGACTGGCTTTAAGTGTATGAGGAGGTGAGCTTTTTGGGAACGAATTGGGAACGAATTGGGATGGGCGAGAAGTTAATCAATTTTTCTACTTGGATCAAGTTCTAAGATAGAAATGCA
>RCNJ01000542.1_pt1 | contig 16123 bp, 16 predicted proteins | sample 2041171 | NCBI WGS metagenome assembly RCNJ01 (sample SAMN09708213, study PRJNA481090) | feces metagenome | biome: feces | host: Pygoscelis adeliae | place: Antarctica: Rookery Lake | collected 2010-03-01 | reverse complement strand
CCCTACTTTGAGATCCACGAGTCCGGTTCCTTCCGTTGATGGGTTTGGGTTTCGTCGCGCAGTAGATCCAGCGCATGCCGGCCCACGCTCTGCAGCGGGTCGCCGTCCGGCATCAGGGCCATCATGGCGCCGATATGCACCGCCCAGCCCCGGGCGCGCAGCCAGGTGTCCTCGTCGTACGGGAGTTCGGCGATGAAGGCTGCCCGTCCGGTCGCGCTGAAATGCAGCCAGGCAGCCGCCAGGTCGCAGGCGGGGTCCCCGGCGGTGATGTCCCCGAAGTCCACGACCGCCGAAATTCTCGCCGGACCGGAATCGGGAACGACGACGAGGTTATGCGGGTGCAGATCCCCATGCAGCCACAGTGGCGGGCCGTGGTGTTCGGGCGCCTTCGCCCCCGCTGCGAAGATCGCGTGCCAGGGCCCCTCCAGTGGTGGGTCGGCCTCTGCCAGTCGCCGGGTGAAGTCCTCGGCGCGGGTCGCCAGCGCCAGGCCACGCACCCGGTTGCGGGGAGCATCCGCCGGGGCCGGAACGTGAAGTGCCCCAAGGAACCGCCCGAGGGCTGCAGCGTAGCCATCCCGGTCGGGGACGGAACGGATCGCCGCGGACTCCCCGTCGAACCAGGGCACTACTGCCCAGTGATACGGGTAGCCGTCTCCCGGCTGGCCACGGCGAACGACGGCCGGGATCGGCAACGGCAGCCGTGGCGCCAGGAAGGGCAACCATCTGACTTCGTTGAGCAGCAGCTGGTGGGCGCTGGCGCGGCGGGGCAGACGCACGGCCAGTTCCCGACCCAGCCGGTAGACGACGTTGTCCCAGCCGTTGGTGACCCGCAGGAGGTCCAGCCCTGCCAGGTCGGGGTGCTGTTCCTTCAGCAGGGCACGGACCAAGGCGTCGGTGACATCGACATCATGTGCTGGAACGGCGCTTCCGGGTCGTTTCGCTGCGCCTTGGGTGGTCATGGAACCACGCTACACACCCGGCACGCGCCGAGGGGCGGGCGGAAGGTTCTCCGCCCGCCCCTCGGCCCGTACTTCGGCGTCCGGGCCGCTGGTGCTCGGCGGGGATCAGCCCTCGACGCCGAGCTTCTCCAGCACGATCTCGCGCACGCGGCCGGCATCGGCCTGGCCGCGGGTGGCCTTCATGACCGGACCGATCAGCGCGCCGATGGCCTGGACCTTGCCGTCCTTGATCTTCGCGACGACGTCCGGCATCGAGGCCATGGCGTCGTCGATCGCGGCACCGAGGGCGGAGTCGTCGTTGACGACGGCCAGCGAACGCTTCTCCACGATCTCGGTCGGCGTCCCCTCCCCCGCCACGACGTATTCGAGGACCTGGCGGGCGATCTTGTCGTTGATCTTCTTGGCTTCGATCAGCTGGTTGAGCTCGATGATCGTCGCCGGGGTGACGCCGAGCTCCAGCGGCTCCACGTCGGCGTTCTTGGCCAGTCGGGAGATCTCACCCATCCACCATTTGCGGGCCACCGCGGGGGTGGCGCCGGCGGCAATGGTCTCTTCGATGGCGTCCATGAATCCCGCATTGACCACATCGCGGAATTCGGCGTCGGCATAGCCCCAATCTGCCTGCAGACGCTTACGACGTTCGGCCGGCGGCTCCGGCAGCTGGGCGCGCAGTTCCTCGACCCATTCGCGGGTCGTCACGATCGGCACCAGATCCGGCTCGGGGAAGTAGCGGTAGTCATCGGCGTCGGACTTCGGCCGTCCCGACGTCGTGGTCCGGGTGTCCTCATGCCAGTGACGGGTTTCCTGCACGACGAGGTTGCCGGCATCCAGGACCGCTGCGTGGCGTTCGATTTCGAAACGCATCGCGTGTTCGACGGCGCGCAGCGAGTTCACGTTCTTCGTCTCGGAGCGGGTGCCGAACTTCGTGGTTCCCTTGGGCATGAGCGAGATGTTGACGTCGCAGCGGACGTTTCCGCGTTCCATCTTCGCGTCGGAGACATCCAGGTTCTTCACGATTTCGCGGATCGCCGCCACGTAGGCCTTGGCCAGTTCGGGGGCGCGCTTGCCGGCACCGGTGATCGGCTTGGTAACGATCTCCACCAGCGGCACGCCGGCACGGTTGTAGTCGACCAGCGAGGATTGTGCGTCCTGGATGCGCCCGCTAGAGCCCATGTGGGTGAGCTTGCCGGCGTCTTCCTCCATATGCGCGCGTTCGATCTCCACCCGGAAGATGTCTCCGTCGGGCAGTTCCAGATCCAGGTAGCCGTCGAAGGCGATGGGCTCGTCGTACTGCGAGGTCTGGAAATTCTTCGGGGTGTCCGGGTAGAAGTAGTTCTTCCGGGCGAAGCGGCAGTACTCGGCGATCTGGCAGTTCAATGCCAGACCGATCTTGATGGAGTACTCCACGGCCTTCTTGTTCACCACCGGCAGGACTCCAGGCAGGCCGAGGTCCACCGGGGTGACGTTGGTGTTCGGGACGTCGCCGAAGACGTTCGGGGCGTCGGAGAACATCTTGGTGGCGGTGTTCAGCTCGACGTGGACCTCGAAACCGAGCACCGGGTCGTAGCGTTCCAGGGCCTCATCGAAGTCGACGAGTTCTTCAGTTGCGTGGGCCATCTCAGGCGACACCTTCCTTGGACGATTCGGCCAGCTCGGGGGCCTGGTTGATCAACGGACCGTTCCAGCGGTCCTCCAGCAGTTTCTCCAACGCCGCGCCGGCACGGTAGAGCCGTGCGTCCTCGTGGGCCGGGGCCAGGAACTGGATGCCCACCGGTAGGCCTTCGGAGAGCCCGCCGGGGACCGTGATCCCGGGGATGCCGGCCAGGTTGGCGGGGATGGTGGCGACGTCGTTGAGGTACATCGCCAGCGGGTCATCCAGTTTCGAGCCCAGTTCGAAGGCGACGACCGGGGAGGTCGGGGACACCAGGACGTCGGCGTGGGCGAACGCCGCTTCGAAGTCACGCTGGATGAGCGTACGGACCTTCTGCGCGGAACCGTAGTAGGCGTCGTAATAGCCGGCCGAGAGGGCATAGGTGCCCAGGATGATCCGGCGCTTGACCTCGTCGCCGAAGCCCGCCGAACGGGTCGAGGCCATGACGCGCTCGATGGTCAGCGGGGCCTCGGTTGGCAGCACGCGGTTGCCGAAGCGGACGCCGTCGAACTTGGCCAGGTTGGAGGAGACCTCCGAGGGCATGATCAGGTAGTAGGCACCCAGTGCGTACTCGAAACTCGGGCAGGAGACCTCGACGATCTCGGCGCCGGCAGCCTTCAGGACCTCCAAGGATTCATCGAAACGTGACTGGACGCCGGCCTGGTAGCCCTCCCCCTGCAGTTCGCGGATGACGCCGACACGGACGCCGGTCATGTCCCCGGTGGCACCCTGTTCGGCAGCCGCGGCAAGTTCGGCGACCGGGGCGTCGATGGAGGTGGAGTCCTTCGGGTCGTGCCCGCCAATGAGCTCCTGGAGCAGGGCCGAGTCGCGGACGGTGCGGGAGACCGGACCGATCTGATCCAGCGAGGAGGCCATGGCGATGGCACCGTAGCGCGAGACGGCACCATAGGTGGGCTTGACGCCGACCGTTCCGGTGACGGCGCCCGGTTGGCGGATCGAGCCGCCGGTGTCGGTGCCCAGGGCCAGTGGGGCCTCGAAGGCGGCAACCGCAGCGGCGGAACCGCCTCCGGAGCCTCCGGGGATGCGGTCAAGGTCCCACGGGTTGCGGGTGTCGCCGAAGGCCGAGTGCTCGGTGGAGGAGCCCATCGCGAATTCGTCGAGGTTGGTCTTGCCCAGGATCGGCAGCTTGGCGGCACGGATCTTTTCGATCACGGTGGCGTCGTAGGGGCTCATCCAGCCCTCGAGGAACTTCGATCCCGCGGTGGTGGGCTGGCCCTTGGTGACGATGAGGTCCTTGATGGCGATCGGCACGCCGGCCAGCGGGTGCAGCGCCTCGGCCCCCGGTCCTCCGGCAGCGCGGATGGCGTCGACCTCGGCGGCCACGGCGAGTGCTTCCTCCCCGTTCAGGTGCAGGAAGGCGTGGACTCCACGGTCCCCTCCGTCGACCGCTGCGATGCGGTCCAGATGGGCCTGGACGGCCTGGACGGAAGTGACCGATCCGTCACGGAGTTTCGCGGCCAGATCGGCGGCGGAGAGCTTGATGATCTCGTTCATGTCCTACTCCCCTTCCAGGATGGCCGGAACCTTGAAACGGCCGTCTTCGACATCGGGCGCATTCTGCAGCGCTTCCTCCTGCGTCAGCGTCTGCCCGACCACGTCCTCGCGCATGACATTGGTCAGCGGTAGCGGGTGGCTGGTGGCCGGGACGTCGTCGCCGGCGGCCTCGCTCACGGACTTGATCGCGTTGACGATGACACCGAGTTCGCCGGCCATTTTCTCCAGCTCGGTCTCGCTCATCTCCAGGTGGGCCAGTTGCGCCAGATGGGCAACTTCCTCACGACTGATCGCAGGCATGTATCTCCCCGAATTCATGGATGGTGGGTTATCCCCACCAGTCTAGTTCAGGACCGGCGGCCCATTCCCCTCGGGCCGCCGGTGTCCTCCTGCTGCGACGACGGTTGCTCCAGGGCCGCGCTGGTTCCCGCCGGTGCCCGATGACGCCGGGCCGCTCCCCTCATTCCCACCATGGCGATGAACACCGCCGCCAAGGAGCCGATTCCGGCGGCGATGATGATCAGCCGATCGCTGTCCACCACCAGCCCTGGGGTTCCCAGCAGGAACCCCAGACCGACCATCACCTTGATGACGACCGTCAGGTAGGCCCAGGCGGCCCCGTGGTGGGCTTCGGGGATACGCGCATAGACGGCGTTGCGCACCCCCACGTTGTGCATCCCGTTGCCGAAGCCGCCCAGGAGGAACACCATCAGGATGACCAGTGCGTTCGGCCACAGCCCCTCCGCCAGGATGGCTGCGCCGATGAGTGCGCCGCCGAGAAGCACAGGAGTCCTGACCCGTGCTGCGAGGAACCGGTTCCCGCAGACGAGGGCACCGATCAGCGCGCCCACCGACCAGGCCCCGAGCATCACGGCGTAGATCGTGTCGTTCCCGGCGACCGAGCGGAGATAGAAGACCCCGGCGACTCCTTCGGCGGATGTGAACAGCACGACCGCGGCAATGGGCACCAACAGGACGGCCAGCAGCTGGTCCGTGAACAGGATGCGCGCTCCCGGTCTGCTCCCGCCGTCGCTCGGTAGTTCGGCGTCCGCCGGCGCCGAACTGCGGGGAACGACCAGTCCCGCGCCGAGGGCCAGGGCCGTGAAACCCAGCGCGTTGAGGGCCAGTACCGGTTGGACGGACCACGCGGTATAGGCGATGGCAGCGATCGGCGGGGCGAGGATCCCCGCCAGTGAACCGGCCGAGACGATCAGGCTACTGGCCCGCGCCAGAGGCAAAGCACCTCTGATGGAGGGAATGAGCTTGAAGATCGCCGACGCGTTGATGACGGCACTGATGCTGGCCCCGCACATCAGCAGCAGGCTGAGCAGCAGGTCATCGGCGATGGCCATGAGGGCGAAGAGGAGGACGTGGGCGAGCAGGTTGGCCACCCAGGTCCTGCGCAGATTCCCTCCGTCAACCAGCCGGCCCACCAACGGGGCAGCCAGGATCGGTGGGATCAGCCCCGTGAGGAACAGCGTGGTGACGCCCCAGGAGCCGAATTGGTCGGCCGCGGCAAGGATCAGGGCGAAGAGCGCCATCCCGTCCCCGACCATCGAGACGAAGGCCAGGAGCACGAAGACCAGATAGATCCGTCGAGCGCGGGGCTTCGCGGTGGGCATGGAGCGACCCTAGTACATGGCCCGTGCGGGCCAGTGGCCGGTTAGAGCGCCAGGACGTAGACCTTGAGCAGGATGTCGGTGTTCGGGACGAGCCAGTCCCGTTCGGTGGCGCGCTGGAAGCCCATGGCCGCATAGAGGGCGTTGGCTGCTTCCCAATGTCCGCCGGTGGTCAGCGAGACCGTGTCCACGCCGTCGATCTGCCGGGCACGGTCGATGACGGCCTCGACCATGGTCCGGCCGGCGCCCGAACGCTGCACGGACGGGTCCACGACCAGCATCCGGAATTCGAGCTCGCCCGCTTCGGCGATGTCGGCGTAGGGGTTCCCCCGCTGCACCAGGGTCACGGCACCAATGATCTGCTGATCGTGTTCGGCGACCAGGATCTCGGCTGCGGCGTGGCGGTCGGCGACCTGGCGGACGAACTGCAGGTACTCGTGGTCGGGGTCATCGAAGTGCCCCGCCGCCAGGTAGGAGTCGACGGTGATGCGGCCGATCTCGTCGTAGTCGGCTTCCGTGGCCTGGCGGATGGTGAGCGGGAGGCGGGCGGTTGCAGTAGTCATCACCCCCAGTTTGACACCATTTCGTCCCCGGGGTGGACATGGGTCATCAAAATGTCGTCGAACTCACGGTGTCGACCGCTCCTGCGGCCCCGCGCACCCTACGATCGGTGCATGGTCGTGTCATTGCTGGTGTTCGCCGCGTTCGGAGTGCTCACGGGGCTGACGACCGTCCTCTTTGGCTTTGGCGGCGGGTTCGTCATCGTCCCCGTCGTCTATGCGGTTGCCGTGGCCTCCGGGACCGCTGATGACGCCATGCTCGTCGCGGTGGCGACCTCGACGGCCGTGATGATCGTCAATTCCCTGTCAGCCAGTTTCGCCCATTGGCGGTCGGGCCGGTTGCGGACCGACATGCTCCACCCGCTCGCCGCCTACATCGGGATCGGCGCCCTGGTGGGCGCCTTGGCCGCGAGGGTGGTTCCCAATGGGGTCCTCCACCTGTTGTTCATCGCCTACCTCGCGATCACGATCGTGGACTCGCTGCTGCGCCGCGGTTTCATCTCCCGCTCCCCCTCGGCCCCCGAACGCCGGCTGGGGCCCCTGACGACCAGCGTCGGCGGGGTCGGCATCGGAGCCGTCGCCAGCTTCCTGGGCGTGGGCGGTTCCATCATGACCGTTCCGTTGCTGCGCCGGTTGGGACTACCGATGGCCACCTCCGCGGCCATGGCGAACCCGCTGTCGGTCCCCGTGTCGATCGTCGGGGCTGCGGTGTATGCCTTCGCCCTGCCGGCTTCCGTGGGTCCGCTCCCCGCAGTCCACCTGGGCTACATCGATCTGCTGGCCGCTGCCGGCTTGCTGGCCGGGTCCCTGCCGTCGATCTTCATCGCCAAGCGCCTGGTGGGCAGGATGCCCGATCGTGTGCATGCGATCGCTTTCATCGCCCTGCTGGTGGTGGTGCTGGCGTCGATGCTGGTGATTCGGCCGGATTGATCAGTGGGCCGGCGGCGCGGGAAGTAACTCGAAGTCGATGTAGCCGGCGGCTTGCCAGCCCGGATCAGCCTCCGGGCGCAGGACCGGGCAACCGGCTTCCTCGGCAATGAGCGCTCCGGCTGACCAGTCATGTTCGCCGGTGCCGTATTCGGCGTAGGCATCCAGCGTGCCGTCGGCGACCATGCACAAATCCAGGGCCGCTGATCCGATGCGTCGCACGTTCGCGAACCCCGGCAACAGCGTTGCCACCGCCTGCAGCTGGAAGTCTCGCCGTTCGGCGTCGTACCCGAATCCGGTGGCCAGCAGGGCTCCTGCGGCTCCGGGGACGGGACCGTTGAGTCGGCGGGCCCCGGCGTCGTTGCCGGTTTCGGTGCCGCCCAGCCAGGATCCGGCACCGCGCGAGGCCCACCAGGTGCTGGCCAGTGTAGGAGCCTGAACGACGCCGGCGAGCCACGCGTTCGTGTCACCATCCTCGGGTGCGGGGCCGGCGACGGCCACTGAGGTCGCGTAGTAGACGATGCCGCGCACGAAGTTGGCCGTCCCATCCAGTGGGTCGATGGACCAACGGTAGGGGCTCGGGTCCGCCGGGGTGGTGCTGCCGTATTCCTCGCCGGTGATCGCGTCCTTGGGTCGTTCGGCGTTGATGACGGCACGCACTGCCTGTTCGGCACGGCGATCGTAATCGGTGACCCAGTCACCGGCAGCTGATTTGGTATCGGCTTCGATGTTGACTCCGTGGCGCTCCGCGAGGACGGCGGCACCGGCGGCCGCGGCACGGCGGGCGGTGGCCAACAGGTCGGCGGTCGGTACAGGGCTCTGGCTCATGCTTGTTCTCCATCGGTGGTGGTCTCGGATTCCACGGAATCCAGGGTATCGGCGTCGTCCCCGGTGGGCACGGGGCCGTGATCGAGCAGGGCGCGGAAGCCGTCCTCGTCCAGCACAGGCACCCCCAGGGAGGTGGCCTTCTCCAGTTTGGTGCCTGCGGCTTCACCGGCGACGACGTAGCTGGTCTTCTTGGACACCGATCCCGAGGCCTTGCCGCCGCGGGTGATGATCGCTTCCTTGGCCTCGTCGCGGCTGAAACCCTCCAACGATCCGGTGACGACGATCGTCAGCCCTTCGAGCGTGCGCTCGGTGGCGCCATGGGATGCGTCCTCCATCGTCACACCGGCCCCGGCCCAGGCCTCGACGATTTCCAGATGCCAGTCGATGCCGAACCATTCGATGAGGGCCTCGGCGATGATCGGTCCGATGCCGTCGACGTCGGCCAGCTTCTCGGTGGCGTCCTCGGCGGTGACGGCCTTTTGGATGGCGTCCATCGAACCGTAGTGGGTGGCCAGGGCGCGTGATGCGGTGGGCCCGACGTGGCGGATGGACAGGGCCACGAGGACGCGCCAGAGCGGCTGGGTCTTGGCCTTTTCCAGTTCGTCGAAGAGTTTCTTCGTATTGGCGGTCGGGGCCGACGGTTTCTTCTCGGCTCCCTTGGTCCAGAAGTACGGAACGAGCTCGAATTCACCGGTTCCCGCCCCCTTGGAGCGCTTCTCCCGCCAGACTTTGACCTCGGCGAGCTCGTCACGCAGCGCGTCATCGCCGTGGCCGGTGGCCAGATCGAAGATCCGGGCCTCGTTGGTGATCGGCCCGGGGCCTGTGGGTTTGGCCAAGCCACCGAGCTCGGCCGGGTCGAGGCCCGGGCCCATGGTCAGGGCCAGCGCGGCTTCCTCGCCCAGGGCCTCGACGTCGAAGGCCCCGCGGCCACCCAGGTGGGCGACGCGCTCGGTCAGCTGGGCCGGGCAGGACTGCGCGTTGAGGCAGCGGATGTCGATATCGCCCTCCTTCGCGGGAGCCAACGGTTCACCGCAGGAAGGGCAGTCGGTGGGCATCACGAATTCGCGCAATTCGTCCTCGCGGCCCTCGCGCAACGGCAGGACCGGGCCGACGATCTCGGGGATGACGTCCCCTGCCTTGCGCAGGATGATCGTGTCGCCGATGAGCACGCCCTTGGCCTTGACGACGTCCTGGTTGTGCAGGGTGGCCATCTCGACGGTGGAGCCGGCGACCTTCACCGGCTCCATGACCCCGTACGGGGTGACCCGTCCGGTACGTCCGACATTGACGCGGATGTCCAGCAACTTCGTGTGGACCTCCTCGGGCGGGTACTTATAGGCCACCGACCAGCGCGGCACCCGGGAGGTGTATCCCAGCTCACGCTGGATGGCGAAGGCGTCTGCCTTGACCACGATGCCGTCGATGTCGTGCACCAGGGAGTGCCGGTCGGCCCCGTAGGCCTCGATGTAGGCCAGGACCTCGTCGATGGAGTCCACGACCTTCGAATAGGGGGTCACCGGCAGGCCCCAGCCCTTGAGCAATTCATACGTCTCGGATTGGGAGGCGGCATCAAGCCCCTCACGGACCCCGAACCCGTGAACGAACATGCCCAGGGGCCGTTTGGCGGTCTCGGCCGGGTCCTTCTGCCGCAGGGAACCGGCGGCGGCGTTGCGCGGGTTGGCCAGTTCGGGTTTGCCGGCCTCGAGCAGGGCTTCGTTGTATTCGCGGAACTTCTGCGAGGGGAAGAAGATCTCGCCGCGGATCTCGACCTCGGTCGGCCAGTTGCTGCCGGAAAGCTCGGTGGGGATCGTCTGGATGGTGAGCACGTTGTGGGTGACGTCCTCGCCGGTGGTGCCGTCGCCTCGGGTGGCAGCCCGGACGAGCTTGCCGTCGCGGTAGAGCAGGTTGATCGCCAGACCGTCGATCTTGACCTCGCACAACCAGCGCAGCTCCTGGTTCGGAGCCCTGGTTCCGGCGTTCATGGTGGCCCGTTCGAGCCAGGCGGTGAGCTCCTCGAGGGAGAACACGTCCTCGAGCGAATACATCTGGGTCAGGTGGACCACCGGGGAGAACGCCGCGGAGACCTCGCCGCCGACTTCCTGGGTGGGCGAATCGTTGGAGACGATTTCCGGGTGCAGTTGTTCGATTTCCTCGAGCCGGCCGAACAGGACGTCGAACTCGGCATCGGAGACGATCGGTGCGTCCTCGACGTAGTAGGCCATCCGGTACCGGCGCACATCCTCGATGAGCTGCTGGTACTCCTCGCGCAGTTGCTCGGCGGGGACCACTTCGTCACCGGCCGAGGTGCTGGCGCCATCGGAGGAGGCGGTGGTGGTGGAACGGTCGGTGGTGTTCTGCTGAGGCGATTTCGTCACCCCTCCATCTTGCCCCACAGGTCCCATCCGTGGCGACGACGCGAGGGCAACGGCCAAGGGCTTGCGGGCCGCAGCAGCCGGTCCCTCCGGGGGATGTGTCAGCTCGGGACGACTCCGGCGAGCTGTAGCGCCGGGAAGATGACGGCAGGCGAGCTCGTCATGAGGTTGACGATGAAGTGGGCAATGGTGATGGGCAACAGGCGCTTCTGTCGCAGCACGATCAGGGCCGACCCGAGCCCCCATACGGTGAACGCGACGACGTAGACGATCATCGCGTCCGCCGTCGGGGCGAAGAAGGCGTGCTGCAGGCCGAAGGCGACCGAACAGACGAGCACGGTGACGAGGATGGGCCACCGGCGCGAAAGCCGCGACTGGGAATAGCCACGGAACACTGCCTCCTCGGCCGGCGCATTGAGTGGCGCAAAGGTCACCACGGCGATGATCCCCAGAGCCAGTGCCCAACCAGGTTGGGTGATGGCGGCAGCATTCGGATCGTAGAAGACGGTCTCGAACGCCGTGAAGATCCCGTTGCCATGGAGGACCCACATGGTGCCGATGATGGCGACAACGAAGGGTACGGAGAGAACGAAGATCCACAGGAGGCCCCAGCCGGTCTCTTGGAGCCATGGGCGCCGGTGCGGGATGAACAGGGATCGAAGGTCCTGGCCTTCGGAGCGCAGGAAGCGGGCGACGAGCAGCAACGAGACGATGTTGACCGGCAGCAAACTGAGTGAGGCAAGCATGGGCGACGGCGGGAACGCTGCCTTGCCTTCGATTCCGAGGATGACCAGCCAGACGATCGTTGTTGCCAAAGCGACCAGGGCCACTCGCACGACGAGCAGAACTCCCCCACGCCGGGCGTGGGTTCTGGATTCCTCTGCCGGTGCTGGCGTTGCACTCACAACATCAGGGTATGTGTTAGCCACTTCTTTGGAGAGCTATTGTCCGTGTTGCCCTTCCGTTCGGCGATGGAGCCTCGTGGCAGGTCCAGCTGGTCTTCGATGATGTCGTCGGCCGCATCGGCGCGGAACTCCCGGACCGCCCCGTCCACACCGAGGACGATCACGTGGTTCATACCGACCGGCCTCCGGCCTCGTTTCCGACCAACTCAGTCGTCTGCGGTGGGGGCTTCGTCCTCGCCCTGCTCAACTTCAAGGTCGACGATCACGATGGTGATGTTGTCGCGGCCGCCGGAACGCAGTGCCGCCTGCAGCAGGTCGTCGACAGCGATCTGCGGTGGCGTGCGCGCCTCCATCAGCTCGCGGATGGCGTCATCCCCGACCTCGTTCGTGAGACCGTCCGAACAGATCAGCAGCCGATCCCCGGGCCGTGCCGGGATCATCCAGAAGTCCGCTTTGCTGTCTTCCCCGGTGCCCAGCGCCCGGGTAATGACGTTGCGACGGGGGTGGGTCAGGGCCTGACGGGCGGTGATCTCGCCGCGGTCGACCATTTCCTGGACCTCGGAGTGGTCGATGGTCACCTGATGGAAGCCATCCTGTGAGAGCAGGTAGGTGCGTGAGTCCCCGACGTTGAAGGCCAGCCAGTACACGGTTTCGTCTTGGCGGACCAGTGCCGCTCCGGTCACCGTGGTGCCCGCACGGGAGGCCGCTGCCTCCCGGATGGCCAGATCGGCAGAGACCATGAACTTCTGCAGGTCCTCCGGCGTCATCCAGGCCCCGGCTGCTGCTTGCCCTTCGGCGAAGGTCGAGACGCAAATACTGCTGGCGACCTCGCCGGCTTCATGTCCGCCCATGCCGTCAGCGACGGCGAACAGGTGGCCTTCGGCCAGCACGGAGTCCTCGTTGAGCGGACGACGCAACCCTCGGTCGCTGGCGAGCCCAAACTTCAGGGCCACGTGGTCGTCGGGCATGCGTGGAACCGCCTCGCTCATGCGGGGCCTCCTGAGGAATACTGGTCACCGTTGTACACGGTTCAACCATACTCGGCCTCCGCCTGACCCCGGGCCCCGGGGTCAGTCGAGGATGAGTTCGGCGCCCTCCCCCATGGACAGGACCACGGGGTTGATGTCGCCGAAACCGCGGACCTGCGTGGTCGGTTGGGGGTCCAGGACGAAGCGGTCGTCGCCCTCCAGGGTGCCCGCGGTGACGGAATCGGTCCAGACCGTGCCGGGGTCCGCGAGCGACGTCAGCCGCGAGGCCAGGTTGACGGTCGGCCCGTAGACATCCCCGAGCCGGGAGAGGATGCGCCCCCAGACGATGGAGACCCTCGCCTTGGGCAGGAAGTCGTCGTTGGCGAATTCGGTGGCCAGTGTCAGCGAGATCTGGGCTCCGGCCTGCGGGGTTTCGGCGATGAAGAGGACTTCGTCCCCGATGGTCTTGACCAGGCGGCCGCCACCGATGGAGATGATCTCGGCACATTTGTTCTCGAAGCAGGGTGCGTTCGTTCATGCGGCGCGACAGCGAGGTGTAGGAGACCAGATCCGCGAACCCGACGGCGCGGGCCAACGGCAACGGGGCGTCATCCTCGTCGCCGTTGCGACCCTGTTCGCTGGAGGCCAGACCGGTTTCGGCGCGCACGCCCAGGCGGTGGACCGCCGAGTTGAGCTGGCGCCGCCAGGAATAGACCAGCAGCTTCTCCAGCGGGTCGATCAACTCCGGCAGGCGATCGACCAGCCGGCGTCGTGCTTCGGGATCACTGACGCCCTGGTTCTGGACCATGTCCTCGACCAGCGCCTCGATCTGCCAGACGACCATCCGGTCGGTCATCTGACCAATGGAGCGGGTGATGGACACCGCTGCTTCCTCGGTCAGCACCGAACTGCGCACATTGTCCACGATCGTCCGCAGGGCGTCGAGGTCGACCTCGGTGAACGCGACGTCGTCGTCCCCGAGGTTGGGGAAGCCCAGGGCGCGCCAAAGTTTGCGGGCACTGAGCAGCGAGATGCCGGCTGCGGCGGCCGCCTCGCGACGGCGCATGGTGCGTTTGGCCCCGAGCAGCAGCTTCTCGAGATCCTGGGCGGATTCCTTGACCTTTTCGCGTTCCAGCGCCTGGGCCATCGGCAACGCCCGCGTCTCGGGTCCGGCATCGGGACTCAACTGCGGCAAGCCACCGGTGGAAGGTTCCGGAGACGGTGATCCATGACCGGGCGCTTCCGGGTCGGTCTCTTCCGGGTCCGATGGTGCGGTGGCGGGCTCCACGGGGGCTTGTTCGACCGCTTCGTGTCCGACCGCTTCCTGCTCCGCCGCGGAACCGTCCGGTTTTTGCCAGGAGGCCAGCGGCAGAATAGGCAGGGCCGCGGTCCTGGGCAGGGGCTCCCGGCCCGGTGTTGCGGCGCTTTCCGCCCGCTGACCACCGGCATCCTGCCCATCATCCATGTCCGATCCCATCCACGCGTTCCTCTGTACTAATTCCTACACCATCGAACCCCATGGTTCTGGGTAAACGCTCAATGGCGGTCACCACCAGCTCCCTGACCCGCTCGATCCGCGGCAGATGAGGGATGCGTACCGGCCCGTTGGCCGTCTCCAACACCAGCGCCCCCGAGCCGCTTGCCCGTTCAAACAGCTTCTGGCTGGTCTTCAGGGTCCGCACGAAGGCCAGCGGCAACTCCCACTGCTTCCTGGCCCCGGCACCCCGGCGCACGACGATCCGTTCGTTGGTCAAAAAGACCAGGGTCCGTCTCCATCGAACCACCGGGATGATGCACCAGGCCAGCAGGAGCACTCCGGCCACGATCGGGATGACCACCTGCAGCAACGGCACGGTCTCCACCACGGCGTCCGGCAGATCGCTGCGGGTCAGGGTGCCCAGTGCGAAGGCGCTCAGGGCGGCCAGGACGACGAAGACGACGGCGGGACGATTCAGGACACGACGGTGCGCACGGGTCTTGACGATCACCCACTCGTTCTCTGCCAGCCGCAGCCTCATCCGCTCTTCCTCCCCATCACCTGGCGTCGCTGCCCCACGTCGGTTCCAATTCTAGGCGGGAAAGCCGATGGTCCGGATCAGGCGTAGCGTCCGTCGGTGCGGCGCAGGTGCACGACGTCGCCGGCACGGATGGCCGTCGTCGTTCCGTCGGCCGTCCTCACGCTCAGTGCCCCGTCGGGCTCCAACCCAACGGCGGTGCCTTCCAGAGTGGAGCCTGAAGGGAGTTCGGCCCTGACGGGTGCCCCGATCGTGGCCATGGACCGGGCGACCCGCTCGAGCAGGGTGGCGCCGCCGTCGATCGCGTCCCCCGCCCGACCGCCGGCCCGCAGGAACCCGGTGTAGAGCCGGGAAACCCGGCGCAGGTAGTCGCCGAGCAGTGCCGTCGTGTCCACGGTCCGTGCTCCTTCAAGCAACAGCGAGGTGGCGGTGGGCACGGGCAGTTCCTCCCGGTCCAGGGTGACGTTGACCCCTGAACCGACGACGACGGCTGAACCCCCGTGGGCGGGAACCAGTTGGGCCAGGACCCCGGCGATCTTGCAGCCGGAGACGATCACGTCATTGGGCCATTTGAGTTCGGCGGGGACACCGGCGCATTCGCGCAGGGTCTCGGCCAGTGCCGTGGCGCAGAGCATCGACATCCAGGCGTAGGTCTCGGCGGTGGCGGGCCGGCCTCCGGGGGCCGGGCGGAAGAGCAGGCTCACCGCCAACGAGCTGCGTTCGGGGGCCTGCCAGCTGCGGTCCATCCTCCCTTTCCCCGCGGATTGGAAGTCGGTGGCCAGCACGCTGATCTGCGGCCATTCCTCCGGGGCGGCGGTGAAGGCAGCGGCCAGGTCGGTATTGGTCGATCCCGTGGATTCCACGACGTCCAGCCGGGCGATGGTCCCGGGGGCGACCAGATCACGGCGCAGGGTCTCGGCATCCAGGGGGGCACGCAGGGCGGCGGACTCGTTCATGGTTTCCAGCCTAGTCCGCTACGTCGGTACCGGCTCAGAGGAACATGTCGGGAACCAGCGCCTCCTCCGGCGCCCCCATGCTGTAGCCGGTGAAGTCGGTGACCCCCTCGCCCCGCAGGACCTCCTCGTCGATGAAGAAGTTCCCGCTGCATTCCGCGGCCGGCCGGGCCAGGATGGCAGCTGCGGCATCGGAGACGATGGCTTCCTTGCGCGCCCCGAGGATCAGTTTCTCCCCGCCGGGCATGTTGCGGATCGCCGCGGTGTTGATCAGCGTGGCCGGCCAGAGCGAGTTCACGGCGATCCCGTCGCCGCGCAGCTCCTCGGCCAGGCCGAGCGTCGTCATGCTCATCCCGTATTTGGCCATGGTGTAGGCAAGGTTGGCACCAGCCCACTTCGGGTCCAGGTTCAGCGGTGGGGACAACGTCAGGATATGCGGGTTCTCCGAGCGGCGCAGTGCGTCCAGGCTCAGCTTGGAAAGCAGGAACGTGCCGCGGACGTTGATGTCATGCATCAGGTCGTAGCGCTTCATCGAGACGGCATCGGTGGTGGAGAGGTCGATCGCCGAAGCGTTGTTCACCACGATGTCGATGCCCCCGAACTCGGCCACGGTGGCATCGACGGCCGACTGCACATCCTCGTCGTTGCGTACGTCGCCCACGATCGGCAGGGCCCCGACGCCGTGGGCGCGGATCTGTTCGGCTGCCGTGTAGACGGTCCCTTCCAGGGTCGGGTGGGCCGTGGCGGTCTTGGCCATCAGGGCGATGTTCGCTCCGCCGGCTGCCAGTTGAAGGGCGATGGCGAGTCCGATGCCGCGACTTCCACCGCTCATCAGGACCGTGCGTCCTGCG
>RCNJ01000438.1_pt1 | contig 16141 bp, 14 predicted proteins | sample 2041171 | NCBI WGS metagenome assembly RCNJ01 (sample SAMN09708213, study PRJNA481090) | feces metagenome | biome: feces | host: Pygoscelis adeliae | place: Antarctica: Rookery Lake | collected 2010-03-01 | reverse complement strand
GTGACGGGCTGCGGAGAGCGCGCATCGACGCGAGGGGTCTCCATGTTTCTCACCGACTGGCCTAGCGCTTTGTGAGCCACCGCCACCATTTACGCCGGCCGGTATCGCTGTAGCGGTTCGCCAGATTGTGCATCGACACGAGGGTGTCTGACGCAGTTGAGCTTCCAGCTCTTCAAATCTCGCTTTGGCTTTCTTCTTCGCTTCCTCGTTCAGACCCCAGTACATTCTCACTTCTCGTGGTGAGTTCCAGTACTCATCTGGCATCTCCATGACTCTGGCCAGCAGCACTCCAACAACTGACTAAGTGCAATCGATTGGCTGTCCCTGGTATCAAGGCTTTCCAAAACAGCATTTTTGTATGATAATTATTTTGTTACATGTTATTGTTTCACGTAGCCAAACTTACCTGGGAGGTAATGAGTGTGCTGACAGTCGCCCGCACAGCGCTAGCCGTTTGTACCACAAGTTAGCGTGAAAGCCAGGGTCCCAAGCTCGGAGTTTATTCTCATGTCACTCTTATTTCGACAACACCACACAAACATCGCCAGAGGACATATGAAGAAATTGAATCTTGCTCTTCGATTTTCCTATCAGTCATAATTTATAGGCAAACGAGGCTGAAATGCCTTCGGTCTCTGGGGAGCACACTCTGATCACCCATGAACCTCACCCGGAGGCTTCATCTCTATGCGAAAACATAAACACCGTATCACATGCTCTGCCGCCACATCTACTTCCACTCCCACTCTGGATGCTGCTCTATCACAACCTTACTACATTCAGGCATATCCAGCAAGCTGAGTTTTGTTCTCCTGTCTCCCTCTTTTCCTGTAGTATTTCCCGCATCTGTAACGTCCTTCCTTTAAATCAATGTCCAGATCTCCATACCGTGTGCCACACTCCATTAAGCACCAGCCAAATCTTGACAGCTGAGATGCCAGGCCGCTGAAGACTTTCATTGCGGAGATAAGGCTGGAACGTCAGTGGGCGAGCCTCAGCACTAGCATGTGTTTTTCACAGTAAGCAGGCAATCGATCGGTGGTTCTCTTCGACACTTACCGCGACCATGGGCTTGGCCGTTGTGGAACCACCGCTTCTGGTGTGTGCGTTGGTCTTCGGCTTCTCCTCATGGCTTGCGAGGTATTCAGCCCCGCCGTGTCTTATGGGATCTTCCGACAGATGAGAGGAGCGTCGAGTGGAGTAATATGCGTTTTAAGGGCTGGGAGCCCTTGCTCAGAGCGATTTGGACACAGAGGACATCACGACCGCAACTTCGTTGTCCGCAGTTATTTCCTGCTTCATTTTTCAACGGCGACGAGAAACCGTTCTCTCCCATCAACACAGAGTAAAGAGAGGCCTATAAGCAACAGTCACCAAAATTGGGAAGACAAATAACAGATTGTCCGAGATGCTTTTCCTCACACTCTTGCTCTTTGGAGCATCAGCCTTGGCTCAAAGCCCGAGAACACCTCAATCTGCGACTACTACAACGAACAGAAGTATGGTCAGGCGAGCAAAGACAACCAATATCAGTTGATCCAAGGCATCGTCTCCCTGGCATTTGCTGGATCCTCCAATATTGGGAATGCGCCAGAACGGATCACCGGTATTTTCAATCTTGGCGTGGAAGACGAAGAACCGGTTGATCTCCTGCCATGGTTCAATGGCAGCAAGGCGTCTTCGAATCCGAACAACCAACCGATTGGCATCAACTGACTAGATGATGGCGGTGTCGATCCACTTTTGAAGTTCTTGGCTGGAGAGACGCCATATGTGGTTCTGAGCAATACCACGAATGAATAACTTAGTAAGTGTTACTATATTGTTGATATATTGTCCAACACCAAATGCCAACTCATTCGCAACAGCCACCTTTTCGGCCACTTCTTCGTCGCCTTCTCCAGAGTCTTTGGATGCTCTGAGCCTCCTGATCTGCTTCCTAGTACCAACGGGCCAGTCTCTCTAGCATACGCACACAAGTTCATGAGCTTGAGCCATACCCAGCTCTACTACTTCACCGATCAACTCACGATGTCTGCCGAATATGGGGATTTTCCGAAGGTGGCGCTGATACAATCAACCGAAACTTGAACTCACGGTACAACGTTCGCTGTGCCTCTGCTGTGTCTTTCAATCCTCAGAGCAAACCACAGTTGTTGAGTTTGTGCCACCACCAGACCTGTCCATTAGTAGTGCCAAACGTCGACTGCAAGGCATATGCGAACCTGACAGCGGACAGTGTCTCGGGAGACTCCAACACTGCAGCACCATCGTCAGCCTTGACCACAGCAACGACGAACTTACCAGCAGACCTGCTAACGGAGACGCCAAAGGCCACTGACCCAGCGCCAGCGCCAACGGCTGCGTCAGCAAAAGATAATGACGAGGCTCTCAGTACGGGTGACATCGCTGGCGTTGCCGTCGGTGGAGCGGCAGTCCCCGCCTTCGTCCTGGCAGCAATTCTCTGGTATATGAAGCGCAACAGGTGTACGCATCCACCTTCCGTCCAGCAAAATGTCTCTGAGCAGCAACAGTGAAACAACGGGAATAAGAGTCCAGCCTTCGCATATGCACATAGCCATGCGGCTACGGACTATCACACTCCTCCTGGTAACCGACCACCTGTCCCAGGCTAGGGGTTAGGAATGGGGCGAGGCGGGTATGGGAGCATGTCTAACAAGGGCGGCCACTTCAATCAGCAGAGCTACCTGAATTGGCAGGCTCCGGCGCAGGCGATGGATAGCCCAAGGCATATTGGGAGTCCGGTTGAGATGAGTGGGAATGAGATGGAGAGGAGACATCATAGTGGTGTACCAAGTTCCCTTAGCAGGTAGATTGGCCGGAGAAGAAGAGAGGTGAAAGTATACGCAAGTACCCATCTTTGCCTTGTCAACCGGTTTATGGAGTTCGAGCTCTTTCAAAACCGAACTCTGGTGCTTGGGCCATCAAAAAACAACTTGTTTAAGGAATTATTGCATTGTCCATTTATAGCGACACTTTCATATGAGTCTTGTTGCTGTCAAATATATATCACCGTGTCAACCTTCACCGAGCCAAGATACTGAATCTTTTGTTTACATCGTCATGATCTTCTCGAATCTACCCCTGTAAAAGGCGCTGTCCCACGTTGCTGGCATTGCTGTGCAGCGGGGGCCCAGCAGCGGGGCTGAAAGATCCTCCAACCTCCCAGAAATCTGAGCGAAGAACATCTTTGGACTCCAGAACGACTAAATATACTTTTTGTTGGTGATACAACTCTGCATTTTACTCACACTAGCTTGTGAACTCATTATTATTTCAAAGTTTTGTTTCAAAGCACGGCCACAACGCTGAGACAGCACGCCGTGGTCGAGATTAGCACCCCACAGTTGTTGTTGACAGCTTGGAGCTGCGGCCAGCGACGACGACAACACGCTTCGGAAACCCCGCGACGGAAAAGATTCTTAGCCATTCGCCCGGTCGAGCTTCAAATACAACACTGCCATTGCACCACGAACTTCATAAGAAGACTTCCATTGTTCGTGCAAGGATTGCCCTGCGCACGGCCCTATTGGCCCAGCACTCCGTGGGCTCAGACCTCAGATCACGAATCCAAAGCCATCGAAATAGAGCGGCAACTACAATAAATCCCGCCTTGACGGACATATTCCCACTATCACCCAGTTGGCAGCCCGTCAAAACAACGACAGTATTGTAGCGAGGCTGCACCACGAGGCTCCCACATACTCACGCCAGACATCAGGCTAGCGGCCAGGAGACATCATGATGGCCTTTGAACCTCCTGCCCAGGAGGTCGACCCACCCTTCACAGACAATGCTCTGAACTTTCCGCCCAACCTCACACCAAACGTGAATGATCCATCAGGCAGAAGCACATTGTCGCGCATCAGCACCGAGAGCGCAACAATACCGCAAAGACCGCGAGTCGAGCTGCCAATCCCATCATATGATGATTATGAGGATATCAAATCCCCGATCCACCCCACGACCGTAGGACGAACACATTTTCGCAGTACTTCTTTACCGGCAGGCGACGACGAAAATACTGGCAGCACGCAGCAAAATAAAAGAGTACGTGGAAAGACGCATCAACGTAGTCTTACGGAGCTTCTGCCATTCACACCATATCAGAGAGAGGATTCGCGTTCGCCTGGGTCGAGTAGGGCAACTTCACCTAGTAAAGGGCGATTGAGGGAGCTGAAGATGCCATACACGGGAGATAACAAGAGGGCGTTGTTGAGCGAGGGAGGAGTTAAGGGGTTTTCGAGCTGGGTGTCGGGCGCAGCAGCCACGATAACAGCAATCGGCGCAGCAAAGGCGTCGCCCCCACTGAAGGACGGAACGAGCGGCCTCAACAAGGAGAATACCAACCCATACGCAACCCCAGTAAAGCAAGCCACACCGGGCACACCTGGAACGCCTAGCACACCTGCCATCACGACTGCAAGGACAGCTCTCACATCACTTTTCGGGAGCTCATCAAAGTCTGTCCCAAAACTGGGCAGCCCTCAGAGTGACGAGCTTTGTTTGCTGGATCTCACAAATGCTCTGCCGATGCCAGCTGTTACATCTGATGCGTCATCGGCGAAGGCACTACACAATACTGCGATGAGCTTGCTCACCCGCTACCAGAAGTCTTACAAAGAGCGCGTACGGCAGATACAGGAACTAAAAGCAGAAGCAGAAGCTAAGAATGAAGAACTTGAAGGCGATCAAGTCAGGAACAGAAGTCTGAAGGCACAGCTTGAAGCTATGTCGCGAACCGTACAAAAACGAGACGACACACTGCAAGGCATAATGGAGGAGTTGATGGAGAAGAATAAGATAATAGCAGAAATGGAAGAGCAGCTCGGCCGCTCAGAAGAGGATCTCGAAGCCGAAGACGGACAGAGGACGCGAGACAGGGGGAGCACGATCTCAGCACTCACAAGCACAAGCGGCAGTGGAAGCGAAGAGACGGATGCGGAGAGCACATACGATAGTGTCTTCTCTCAGACCATGTCACCAGACTCGGCAGGACTGAATCCACCAATCACCAGCTCGTCGGCAAGTGTTCACAGCACGACACCGAGAAAGGCGCCGGCGTCTTCGAGGCACTCGTTGCTGTCGGAGTCGGATCTGGATAATCAGCCGACACCGGTGGGGAAGAATAGTGTGTATAAGTGTGAGAATTGCCAGGGCAAGGATGCGAGCTATGCGTGGAAGGCGCTCAGCACGGTGAGGGGGGAGAATATGGGGCTTAAGATTAAGTGTAGGGAGTTGGAGGAGGGGATCGATGGAGTGTTGGAGGGATGTGAGTTAGGGTGGAGCACGACAACGTAGTAAGACGGGGGATGATAATCAAAAGAGGTTTGTAATTTCGAGGATATCCAATATGATCAGGAATCCTGTTACATGTGTCAGTGGCCTTGATTTAGTCGCCAATCGATTAGAATCCCACTCACCTGCCCGGCCGTCACCTGCACAGCTCCCAAAGCCGCGTTCGTTCTGCATTCTCTTTCGCTTTTTGATGCTTCTCACACAGCTTCTCTTACATCTTCGTCCGACTCATCTGTGGATACCCAGCTATCGGAATCCGAAGTATCTACTTTGCTTGAGTCCCTCCTGATCTTGGTCCATCGACCAGAGTTCATTATGGCTCTTGGGCATGCTCTAAACCAGGGATGAGATGTCTTGGGTAGTTTAATGGAACAATATGTCCGCCCCTTTCCCAAGCCATCGCCCTGCAGCTTGCCCATTCTCATACCGAAGTAGTTTAAACTCGATGGTCTTGGTACCGCCATCGTTGTCTAAATTCTTGTACTCCCATATTTGCAATGGGTTTGCAGATGATTGACCCTTTAATGTTTCCAATTCAGTCTTAACAGCGTCGTAGTCCTTTATTATCTGATAGTCTAAGTTCCCCAAGAATTGGTTCTCGGATTCGAATTTCTCAAGGTCAATGTGGTTCCAGGCCCAACCGTGGTATTTCCGCAACAGCTCGTATTCGACTTGTAGATCTTTGGGGACTGTTCTTTTCGCATAGTCGTCAGGAAATAACTATTTACAGCGGAGATCAGACGGCGAATGGAGCCGGGTAAATGCCTCATGGTTGAAGATTGGAGGCTCTACTACTGGTCTGTTCTCACCTCGACGGCTGCCCAACTCCACCTGCGTGCGGGTTAGAAACGCCAAACCAAACCACTAACCAGTGGATTTTCCGACGCTGTTAACCAGTAGGACTCCTAACCACTTCAACCACATAAATGGGAAATGCAGACCTACTTCAGATTTCGTGGACGTCAAGACGGGTACTCCGTGCTAACCGGTTTAAAAAAAAAACCTTCGATACGATAATTGATGATTCAATTCTTCAAGCTCTAAAAGTAAACGCTATATATCTACCTCGTTGCCCAATCGCCCTGCGTCTCCGCATCCTCACTCATGATCAATGCCATGGCCCTTCAACCTCCCCATACAGCAGGCCCAAGATCACCTCTACCGAACGCCTCCGCTCCAACTCGCCAATCTCTACCCTCTTGCCCATGAGCGCTGTTCCATGCTTCAGCATCCCATCGCTGCTGCTGTTCCCAATTGGTGTTGTTATTGAGATACTGCTGCTGTGTCACGGAAAGCGCCATTGGGTATCCATTCCATTCACCCGGTTGTCCGTCCGCAGGTGGCGTGATCGGCATTTCCATGTTCCACCAAGCTCCTTGTGGTCCTTGAGGTCCAAGCTGCGATATAGACATGGCAAGACAATCTGGAAAGAAGTTGCCTCTGGCTTCCTCGATAGTCGCGAGGCCGACGTATAGATAGTGCGGACCGTATGGAGGAGGGCGATAGCTGCGGCGACCACGAGAGACACTAGGATTTCCGTCAGGCGAGAAAGGCCTTTGAGAGATAACGGCTGTTTGATCGTAGTCCTCATCCGGAAAAGTGCCTGGCATAGGTGATGGCGGACCTTTGGATTGATATGCCAAGGGAATTGCGATCTGGTCCAACGGCTCAGCAGTTGGTCTCCAAGTCGCTCTCTGAGTGTGTGATGTTGTGCTGGACGTCGCCCGGGAAGCAGGGATCGGAACATCTCGAGCCGATAAAGTGGTACCACGAGAGTCTGGCAATAACCTGTTTTTCAGCTGGTTCGCAACCAAGCCGCTGTGCAAGCTGCCGACGCGCTGCCCGGACCTCTCGGCATGCTTAGTCGACACTGGATGGCCTCCCGGAATGTTTCTTGGAAGTGGCAAAGCGATGCGTGTTGGAGAAGTCTCTCTCACGGAACGCTGATTCGACGAAACAGGCCTGCGAGCCTGAGAACGAGGGGTACTGGATCTCAATCGGTTACCAGACAGATATCTCTGCCCGGATGACTTTGTGGAACTGGGAGGTGCTGCAAACTCAGGTTTTGATGCTGGAAGAGGAATTCGAGCTGGCGAGTGCATCTTATTCTGGCTAGACTGAGAATTGGGTGTTGTTGTAAGAAACGGAGGATTGTATCCTGAGACGACTTCATCGTAGTCATCATCGATGAATGTTCCAGGCATAGGCGAAACCAGAGGAAGCTCAACCTTTTCATTGGCGGTCTGCTCTGCACGGCCTGAAGAGACAATTGCCGCATCCGCGTTCGATCGACTTGTCCCTCGGGACGACGGAAGACGCAGGTCCGCTGGTGGAACAGAACGATCGCGGGATAGAGATCGCGATATCGCATTCAGAGAATGGTGGTCGAAGGCAGCAAGAGGAATCGCGATTGAGCGTGAGGTAGATCGCGAGTCCGGGAGCCGCGAATTTGCTGGATCAATGCTAGTATCTCTCGTGGACGGCGCCTCTAATCTATTACGAGATGGTGATTTATGCGGTCTGCGGGATGAGCCTGCATTCGATGAATATCGCGATGACGGTCGAGAGTCTGGTAGAAGAATTTCCGGGGCCGTTAACTTCGTTGCCTCTGAGCTCGACCGATGCGAGGGGGTGCTATGAATGCTACCAACGGCATTGGCATGTGGCGAGGACACTGTGACTGTGGGATTCTGAGCACCCACAACACTAATTCCGAGCTTGCTGAGCGTGTCGGGGTTTTGAGTCGACAACTCCAACAACTTCTCCAAGACGCCTCGTAGTTCGTCATCTTTTGTATCTGTTCCACCTTCTGCCTCGGCTTTAGAGGGTGTGCTTCTTTGTTGACTGGCCGCCTTCGAAGCATTGGCACTATTGATCGCCGCCACCCTCAACGGACTGATGGAAGCCACGCCGTCCGCAGGCCGTCCAGCTGGGGAACCCTCTCGCTGGACAATCTCCAGTTCGCGTGTTAATGAGGAGGAATACCGAGAGCAATAGCTGGCAGCAGATGATGGAAGAGGGTACCGAGCAGCAGAACTGATTGATAGCTCTTTCCTATGAGGAGCTGCCTCGTCCTTTCCCATGTCTCCAGATCCGTTCGCGGAGGTGCTGTTTCCACGTTGTGGAGCTTTACCTTGGCTAGCAGGACCCTCAGCAATGCCCTGACCTCCAATTGACATGTCAAGAGATTTAGACCTCGTAATGTTTAACTCATGGTGACCAGAACATTCATTCCCGGAAGGGCTGATCCTGCGCTTGGACCACGCGTGGCTGGCGGGCGAGGAGACTCCTAGAGTGGACGGAGTCTTTGACATGCTGATGCCAGCCTGTAACATCGGAAAGACCACCTTAGTCGGACTAGGACTGAAATGTCCATCGCCACCAGCCGTCAGACAGCTTGCTCTGTTCATAGGCGTTATGCCTCCAAAGTGCCAATATGCCGTCTGCGGATGTCGCTGACTCCAGTAGTCTGATGGTGATTTGACAGACTGGTTGGCACTCAAAGGTAATGCTATCGCCGGCTGTATGTCTCTACTCGATGCTCTGCCGCCCTTCAGCGATTTTGCGGGTGACTCAAGGCGCACACGAAACGGCGAGCTATCTGGGGAGCACTTCTTGGAATTGCCGCCTTTCTGAGATGACGAACGGACAGACTTTGCCGGAGGTGCCTCTCTCAGTGGAGCGTGGGAGATGATTGCATCCCCGGGTGTCCCTGCGACCGCTATAACTACATTCTTCGATCTGGTGCTGCCCCCAGATTTGGAACGAGCCGCTGGGATATCCTGCTTACCAGCAGCAGGTGGTGTGGAATCAGACTCGTCTGTACTGGTCGGGTCGCTGACCTCTGGCTGATGGTAGATCGCCGCCTCTTTGGGCTGCTCGGCTTCTGTTTCATCTGAGGCGTCGTTGTCGGTATCAGCTTTACCTGCGTCAGCAGTTGGTGCCGGCCCATCTTCTGGCTTCGATACACCTTCTCTGCATTGAGTTCCTAAGACCTGGCTAGCCTTACTGTTGGCACTTTCGCTTCGACTTCCAGCAGACGGAAAGGCGCCAGGGAAGTCGTCAGGAACAGCACCGTCAGCTTGAAATATAGTCGACTGAGCCACAACTGCTGCGTCAGTGAGTGGTGTTCTGCTTGATGCTCTGATCTGAATGGCTTCGTTCGTTGATTTTGATGTCGGAGACCTGGATTTTGACCTGGTCTTCGTAGACTTCGGCGTTGGAGACCGAGACTTCGAGATGTCCTTCGGTTCTGTTGTCTGGCTCTCGATCGGCTTGGCCGCCACGACCTCGTCGTCATCAATCTTTGGCGGCACGGCGTCCTTAGCGTCTGCATCGGCTTCGGTCTCGCCGTCTTTATCCTCTGACACTGGAGCAGCGTCTGGATTCTCCGAGGAGTGCGCGGTAGTGTCGCCTGGGGCTGCGGGCTCAACATCAGGAGCGTCAACATGTAGACCAGCCTCATGTATGACAACATCAGGTTTCTCCTCCAGTGGCTCTTCAGTTGATGAATCCTTATTTGTCCCCTCAGTCCCCTGGTTCATCAATGACGGATCTGCGACTGACATTTCTGGTTCCGACTGGCCGGCCTTAATCTCCTTCAGTTGTGGTGGTATGCTTGTCGATGCTGTGGCGCCCGCGCCATTAGCAACCACATCGCGCGATGGAGAGTTGTTCGGAGACGATCGTGCACCTGTGGCTCTACTTTGCTTTGTCGGACTTGAAACCAAGCTTGTGTGTTGGGCCGCATCAGCTTCATGCTTACTCTGTGCGGGGGATTGAGCTCGTACTTCCGAAGTTGGGGTCTTACCAAGGAGCCAGTTGGTCCATACAGAAGCCACCTTCTTTGTGGCCGCCGTCTGCTCTCCTTTTCTTGCTTTCTCCTCCTCCTTCTTCTTCGCCTTTGCTGCTGCTACCTCCTTGCCTTTTCTGTTCCTTTGATGAATCGCCTTAAGCAGCTCTTCTGGTGTCCTCTTAAGGACTTCGCTTCCTGAAATGCCGCCTGAAAGCCATACTGCCAACTTGAGGCCATCCAAGCGGGGATCTTGTTCAGGCTTTGGCATTGTGATAATGAGATAAAGCCGTGGATTGGTAGCAAGTGAGGATAACAATGAAGCAGGAAATTTAGTAAGAAGAAGCCATCCTTAAGTCAGAAAAGTTTGGAAAGGTCGAAGACTGAATGTGATGTTTGACAGTAGGACAGTGAATGTGAAGTGGAGGACTCACGACTTTGTTCTGAATGGGATGAGTTGATCTCGAACGCAAGGTGAACTCACGTTTCTAATCAGAACAACCTCAGTTGTGAGAGATCCAACCTTCGGCAGCACTTTCTGGTCACAAGTTTTTCAGGCAATCACATCCCAGCCGACCCGAGGTCTCTGCCTGAGCTCCAGCAACACACAGAAGCATCTCAACCTTGTGTGTGGTGCTGCTGAAAAAGTGGAGGATTAGGTGGCATTTGAAAGCCCCAGACTTCATTTGACTGAAGTCAACGTATAGATGTTAACCATGGTGTTGCTGAGAAAATTGAAGGTTGGCTCGTGCGTCGAGAGATTAGCGACGTCAAGATCTCTTGGCGATAGTGGGCAGCGGCAATCGCGCTTACCGAGCAGGTAATCGACCTCGATTGAATTACAGGCGCACTTACCACCACAGCAAACCAGGCCACAATTACATCATGCAGCTAAGCTGGCAAAACAATGAATAAACAACGAAGCTCTTTGCAAGCTGAAAAAAATATAGAAAACACGAGCTTGATGGCCAAAAAAAGAAAAAGCAGAAAAAGATCCTGGCCGGCCAAAGGGCTTAAACTCTAACGAGTAAGCTCACCCCTCAACCACGCTCGGGCTTCTGCAGCGGCCCTTATCAGGTCCCAGGTCGAACCGACGGCAGATCAAGGCTTGGGTGGATGGTTCGGAGGGGCTCTGTCAACTGCGCCATGTCGGCTCATCCGTGTATTCTAAAAAATTGATTTAAACTAAGTTTTCTTATATTGGTACTACCAGTTACACATCTGTTCTAACGATTTTGCTTCTATGTCGGAAGGATACAACACAGGTGGACCTTCTGTGCAATGTTCTTGACAGGATCAACCTCGTAGATACGACTTACACTGTAGCTTCCTTTTTGTGAGAAGCACCGCTAACGTCGCCATGGGGCTGTTACTTCCAAGATATCTGCACACTATGATTGCTCCTTCTCTCATCCGCGTTCTCGGTTCCCGAAGCGCTCGAGCCTCAAGGTCAAGTGTTTTCCACGGTTTTTCACCATTCCTCGAGCATCATTGTTATCCATTCTTGTCGTGCAGTTTGGTTATAGTACTCATACCTTGGATCATTGTTCGTCTTTCGCATTATACCATCATTAATTCCATGCGCTTCCATTTGCTTGCACACTTTGGGTTCAACCGTTATGCCCCTCGACGATGAGAACCAGCCGCGCCAGATCACACCAGAAACCCCTTCGACACCGCAGGTTAAGCAAAGGGAAATTGACACTGTCCGCATACGGACGTCGATCGACTCTACGGCCGAGAGTCAGCCTACTTTACCTCCGCGTAGTACGAGAAGCGCGAGCACATTCGACAGAAAGGACAAAAGACAGAGTCACAAAAGAACTGACACCGATATTCTGATGCGTCGACGCTTCATGCGAAGACGGCTTCTGTGCCACAACCTCCCACAGAGAAGTCATCACTAGAGGGTAATTTTGAGATTCCGGAGCAGATGCGGAGCCCACTGAACTCTGGACTCGGTGCCCAAAACTACCATCTCACTGGAAATCCACTGGATTTATTGCCCTCGGGAAGGCAGAGTCATAAGCCCTCATCCAGGTCTCGAACAGGACAAGCAAGGCCACCACCATCAGCAGTTGACCTCCCACCCCTGCGTGACCGCGCTGCGCAAGCCCTAAAACTGCGCGATGACCAGCTCGCAGAGAACAAACGTAAGAGTGTCGAGAACAACAGACACCGAGACGGTAGATGGAGCTCGGACGCCCCACCAACCAGTATTCTGCTAGGCCAGAAGACCGGGCGACAAAAGAAGGACCCCGCGACTGGAAAATTTCAGGTAGTTACTGCGTGCTTACGCTCTGAGGTTGGCTCTGCGTTTGTTAGCCAACACTACCATCTCACTGGCAACCCGGAAGTGAAACCTCCAGTCAGCGGAGATGGGAGGCAGCTCATAACGGCCAGAGCGACGAAGCGGAAGGCAATCATACCCCCAATGTGGCCAGCTCCCAAAAGAGCCAGGACGACGTCGGCGAAGAAGACACCGACATGCCTTACCGTTACCGACACTGCCGGTTTTCGGCGTTCGATTGGTTATCCATTCAGTAGCCCACATTACCACCTCACAGGTAATACTGTTACTAATTTCCAGCGCAAGACAGACGCCATTCAGGTACGAAAAAGAGGCAGGCCAAGACCGAAGGTCCTTGTTGCAAAGGTGCCAACCATAGAGGGATCCTTTAGTTCGGTTATCACTACTCCACACAATTGGATACAAGACCGACCCAACGAGGCCTCGACTGATAAGATAGGAGTTTCGCGTACTAGTAATGAAACTGCTGTCAAGAACATAAAGGCTTCCGACTCGAGAGTCTCCGCCGAGCTTGACTTGGAGCCTAACCTAGAGCAAACTCATATTACACCCGCAGCCATCATGGACGGCAAGGCACAGTCCGTCCTGGGACCAAATTCAGCGCAAGCAGGACTTCCGCCTGCACCGACAACACAGATCAAGGCACAACCTGAGCTGGCACCGCAGCCAAGACAAGACGAACTTGCACTCCCTCCCATCAAACAGACCAAGATCGTGATATTGAAGATCCCTATTGGTTTCGACCTACAGCTCACTCCCAAGGCTCACTTTGTGCCATGGGCCGTCCAAGGACCATTGAACGAGGATGACTCCATGTTTGAGGAGTTCTGTAATGTCCGTTCCGAGGTATTGACCTGGAAAGGATCACCACTCCGGGACAGGTCTGACAAATCTCGTTTAGATGACCTTCAACGTCGATTAGATACTATGAATAGTGTCGGTAGAGAAAAACGGAACGCAACCGACTGGGATCAGCCACAGCTACGATTCAAAGACAAAAATCCTGGGAAGAACTATTGTTTGAATCCCTGCCTTCGACCATATACAAACTATGCAGAATGCTGGAGTTGCGAGAAAATGGATTGCCATACCATATGTTGGGGAGAACCATATCGCTGCCGTCCATCCATGCCAGATGCAGATGAGGGCCATGCCATTATTTGGGGAAATCCAGCACCTGTTACGCATGAACTTGCGTGGCAGCTGCCCAAGCATTGCGATCTCGATATCATATGGGACGAAGACGACAACTCCGCAGAACCAATGTGGAGACAAACTTGCTCTTGCCAGTCTCCAGTCTATGAGTTTTCGCCCGACTCTCCGGCATGGGAGGATAAGAACAATTACGCCTTTCATTCCATCTGGAACGAGTCACCAGACCCAGAGGGCCCTCGCACCCGTGATGAAGAGCGGGCCACGCGCAAGGAGGGAAGAAGAGTCTTCCTTAGGGAGGATTATGTCTACGATAGGTCGGGGTATCGACGAAGAAACCCGACGACACCAGAAGTCGATCTGCTGTACAAGTACTCCAAGGTCCTTATGAGATGTCTATTGAGTGGTTGGTGGCTGACGAACGTTTGTAGCAGACGTTTGACCGGTTTTCTTGGGCGTATGAATCGGATTGGATGCCTGTGGAGAACTGGACACGAGAGAAGATTGTTGGACTACACACTGGCAAGTGAGGCGCAACTGTTGATTGACATATCTAACTGGTTCGTAGCTTGGCTACGGGCCACCGAATCCATTAGCCCAGTGCTACTTAGGGTAGGGAGTGCAGCTGTTCTTGGAAAAAACGTCAACGGGGGAAACTTTTGGAGAAATTGGATCTACGGACAAGAGGGCGTCCCTTTGGGCTGCCCCCATGTCGTCTGGAATAACATAGAACGCGGGCTATAGATAGCAATGCAGTATGGGAAAGAAATATGAATCATTCGACCCACTAGACTGCGATTTGCGGCTCAATAAAGAAGCTCAGGAGCTTTTGCTCTACACAACCTTCCTTAACTTGGTAAGTCAGAGATGTACCGGGAGGTAAATTGTTTGGGCCGTAACCGATGCTGTGGAGGGCGAGCTTCTTTCAACGGAGAAGTTGAGGGGGCTCTGGGTAAGTCGGGGAGGTGGGTGCGTACGCGGGTATTTGGTGCGGAGGTGGGGAGGGATAGTGGACAGGATGTAGAGGGGAGTGCAGGTTGGGCAATATTCTAGGAGGAGCCAGCACGTCGTGGTTGGCCTGGCGGATGGTGTTTGGCGTGTGCCTTGAGTGCGGAGTTACGATGACAAATAGAGTGCTCCTCGTTCGAAGTGTCGGTGCGATCGTGGCGGTATGGCAGGTTACTGTCGAATGGTTGAATGCGATGTGACTGACAGACGTCGAGTGACCCGTACTTCTGCTGAACCGAATGTCATACTCGATCTCGAGTGAGGTAGAAATCGTGCAAGCTCAATTGGAACAGATGGAAATTGTGTTTGAGAAAATACTGCTGCAATTGGCTCTTTGTTGGTTGCCGTTCTTTAATATCTTTGTTTCTCCTCTGAGAGCTTGTCATTTCCGGTCATGCCGCCGAAAGCATGACTAATTGTCAGTATCGAACAAAGAAACGAACGAATACTGTTTATCTGCGTTTCGCCTGCCTAAATGTTTGTAAATTGTGGTCTACCACCTCGCTGGCTGGCGTCCATGATGTTGATCGTTTTCAGAGTGTCTCAATTGAATTTCGATGTTACAGCCTTCAGTTCAGGGCAACTATATTTTGAAGTATATAGCAGAGCGATAATTTTTTAATTAAGGTTTTGATAAATAATTGGTGTCATCAAGCCTGCTCGACAGCTGGCAATGCGGAGGTGACCGTGTTAAGATTAGAGCAAGAATCAGTATATATATTGTAATACTTTGTTGTTTAATATCTAACTATTTCAAGAGTGCAAAGAAGAGATGAGGAGCTTAAGATTGGTGAGGTAAGTGGGGGAAATGACTTCGGATTTCTCCAGTACATCACGAGTAACATCTCTCGACACTGATTACTGACAGACCGGCATGCCGTGCCAACAAACCACCATGCACCCCTGACTGTAACCAGTCCATCAGCTTTTTAGACACCCATCCCGGAATCCTCTTCTTCCTGAGCTTCTCAAATTGCTCCAAAAACTCAAGTGTATGCGTAATCTTATCTGATTTCCCATATTGATGCTCACGCCTGGCACCTTCATCCCCAACCGCATCTGCCTGGTACAATGGTGTGATAATAACCCTGTATAAAATTCTTCTTCCCACCTCAAGCCGCTGTTTTTTGCCTCCACCTTTTGCCACTCTGCCTAGTTTTGGTACTTTTCTACTGTCCATCTTTCAATTAAGTGATCCATATGTTCAGTCTTAAAGTGTTGTTCTGCTTGGGTTTCCTATTCCTCATTGAACTTCTTCTGTAGCTCATCAATAACAAAGAACATAGATACATCCATAACTGGAGGCTCACACCCGAGCCGGGTCTTAGCGTGACTTTGTGTAAGGCGCGACGCAGGGAATGTCACGTGAACCCCTTACAGCCGAGGCGCTTAGGGCAACGTAGGCGATGCAGTTGCGCGTTGCCATATGGGCGCCTTCGACAGTAGTAAGTCGGTAGCAATCAGTCAATGTATATACCTATACCTACATTACGCACGAATACTGAACCAGACCACTGTCCATATATCCTTACCTTGAGCCCCTTACGTTGCGTAGGCGT
>RCNJ01000437.1_pt1 | contig 16154 bp, 14 predicted proteins | sample 2041171 | NCBI WGS metagenome assembly RCNJ01 (sample SAMN09708213, study PRJNA481090) | feces metagenome | biome: feces | host: Pygoscelis adeliae | place: Antarctica: Rookery Lake | collected 2010-03-01 | reverse complement strand
AAAAAGGTGGTGGACAACATGTTTGCGGTGTTGTGTGTGGAGGATCAACGATCAACGTGAGGGGGAAGTAGAAGGGATGAGAAGGATGTTCAAGTGGATGATATGAGATGAGAAACCTGCTGCCGGGGGAAGGGAACTTGTTATATGTCTGTGAGCTGCTATGCCCAGACTGTGGTTTCTGTCGACATCCGGCGGTATGAGTCCCAGGCGATGTACTAAAAGCAAGGACCTATCCCGTATTCAAGAGCCTCAGATGGCACAAGGGCATGGACGATAGGTATTCTGATGCTAAGCGTCGAGGCCTCCGAGAGCATCCATCCGAGGGGGAGAGTATCGCCGCCAATACTTCGGCTCAGGGTCCCAGACAATTCCGCACTATTCGCTTTTGTCCCAAATAGCTGCAGATCGCAGGGCTTGACAGCATAGAGCTACTGCAGCCCACCTTTTGGCGTCTGCATTGACTAAGAGAAGCTGCAAAGCCGCGCAGGTGTCACCGGGCTAAATGGGTAAAGCTATAGAACTGTGCCGCATCCCCATGTTACCATGTTACGGTTTCCTCAAACTCATCTTCACGCCCAACCGTAGCCATCAAATATATGGTTGTGGAGCTTTGGCGCTGTTGTTCGCGGAGGAGGAGGTCCTAACGCAAACTAGCGTAACAAGGATAATAATCACATCTTATCAGATCATCTCATGGATTGATCTGATAAGAGTTCTCGGCGCTAGGCCCGCTACCAAGGTGCCAAGTTGCACTCCAGTCTTCACCTCATCCCGTATCATGTTGGAAGCGGACCAGGCTGGGCGTTGAAGGCTGGCTGGCGGCTTGCCTCGCTTGGGCGGTGAGAGCGACCGCCGAGGATGGGAGCTGGCCGATCTCGGGTAGATGAATGAGCAAGACTGAGACTTGGAAGTTCAGTTGCACTTCAACACTACCCCACAACAAGGCCGTCCGGTATTGATGGGTCCAAGAAGACAGTCATCCCAAGTCTTGACCGAAGCGGCACATTGGAGCATGGTCTTCATGCGTTAACCGACATTACAGGCTGCTACGAAACAGCTCATATTATTTCCACCAAAATAGCTATCATACCACTGATTCTGGCACGGATATGAAACCTGCGGCCCAAACGGAAGTATATAGGCCAAGTGTTCTTTCCCTCCTCCTCCTTCATCATCACTATCACCACAATTACGCTCGTTCTCAATATATACCAATCACTTTCAACCCTCAAACTTCACCACACTCTAAATAGCCATCATGCGTTTCACCGGCCCAGTCCTCGTTGCGGCCGCAAACTTCATCCTCTCCGCATACGCAGCTCCATCTCAGGAGCAGCTCACCTCCCTCCTCCGCCACCAGGAGCCAGGCACTCCAGCTTTTGCCTGCCACTCCAGCTGCGGTTCGTGTCCTATTTTCCAAACCACCCCTATCTACCGTTCGTCAACTGACATCCCAAGGAACCGCCATCTCCCTCCCCATGGAGGATGATCCATGTGGAAACCACGCCTTCCTGACCGCATACGCCCAATGCCTTGCCTGCGCCGGTCCAGACGACGTCAATATTTGGAAGTATTACGGTGCTAGCGTCGGTGCCGCAGGCGAGAAGTGCGGTCTTAGCACAACGCCAGGATCGTCCGAGCCAGTCGACGGGAAGCCTTTTGAGGTAACCACCTCCGTCGCTCCAGAGCCAGTCGAGACTCAGGCACCAGTCGAGCAGACTACTGAGGTTCCAGAAGTGAGCGCTACCGAGGGCCGAGTTGCTGATGAGGGCCCACTTGAGACTTCGATTGCTCAGGAGGTTATTGAGGCGACATCTACTCTCGACGTCATGGTACCAATCTCTACTCCTAATGGCGTTGTTGTTGTCCCAAACGTACGTTTATTTGGTTTTTACATTTGAAAGAATAAGTTCAGAGACTAATAATGAAATAGAACCAAACTGCTTCCCGAACTGGAGCTACTCCATCTTCCCCAGCTTTCACCGGTGCTGCCGCTTCAAATATGGTTTCCGGCGGTGTCGTTGCTGCTGCTCTTGCCGCCGTCGCGGCGGCTTTGTAAATCAGATAGCAGATATTTTCGGCTCAGAGAAAGAAGATTTGGCGAATATGGGAGACATAAATTCAATGAAGGGCAGTTTTGGAGTACACGATAGGGTTTGAGACAGGGCAATATAGCATACATAAGACCATAGACAAAGACTACGGCTGTAATAGAACATTTCATTCAAACCATCACTTCTCACCAAATTCTCGTTTCAACCACGACGACTTTAAAACTCTCCGATCACAGCTTGAGCCACTGCACACGAGAATACTCCCAAGCCAGCACTGCAATCGGCGATGCTATGCCTGCACCTTCTCCGTTGCCATGCCTCACAACGCAACATCCTCTCCTCTCTGCCCACCTCATGCAAGTGACTCAGTCCCACCATCCCTCTAGCCCACACACTCACTTTACGGAACAATAACAAGATCACAAGAGTGAAAACCCCGACTACCGGCGCACAGTCCTCTCGAGTTATCCGATCCTGCTAAAGAACTCCACTTGTGGACTGGGAAGGATTACAGTAAAGAATGCCAAGATTTATTATCCGATTCTTTAATGGTATCCACATGTGGCATGACCGGGAAATAGAGAATGCCAAGGCCGATTATCTGATCCTGCTAGCTTTACCCACCACCCCTCCAGGATATACTATACTTTGAGAGCGAACGCGGAAAAGACTCGGCCTTCGGCCTCAACGCCGGCTTCGATATGCCAAGGTATGGGTTTTATCAGATGCTCCTCTTCTGCCGCCTTGTTCGCGCCGAGACTTCTGGGTCTGTGCTTTGGGGCGTTTGGATATCGGCTCACAATGAACCAATAGTTTTGTGGCCATGGATCTGATAAGCTCGGCCAGAAAAATCAGATGCCCTGATTGATCTGATAAGATGACTGATGGCGCCAAGCTGGGCCTAAAGCTGTGGGTCATGCTTGGTGACGCTAGCCGACTTCATCGACAAGCGTGGGGAACTCAATGGCGCGCCAAACCTTAACCGCAGACGCCTTACTGGCATGAAATCAGTGATGATGGCCGTGGAGTTTAGAGTGCCGCTTATCAACTTATCGGCACCAAATGGAGATTAACTGGAACTGCGAGAGCAGGTGACTAGAATGATGAGAACCATCCAAGAGCGGCGACATTCTGTTCACTGAGGCTACGAGTACCCGGGCAATGCCATAGAGAAGTTTTTACTCTTTGCCAGGAGTCGCGTTGGTGTCATAGCCCGTAAATCTATAGCGCATTGCGGCGACGAACAAAGGAGAGCAGCGACACATTCACTAGCAGGATCTGATAACACCCACAATCACACAGCGCACCGAGCGCAGATAGCTAGGACTATCAAGCCGGAGACAGAGGAGCCCAAGAACTTTAGCAGGATCTGATGACCTAATTGCGACATCCGAAGGAGCAATGAGCAATCAGTGCGGGTTGCTACGGCCTCGGAGTGCATGAACCAGTGTGAAGAGCGCAAGTGCGCCCAAACGTGTCTGCAGGCCGTAGTGACTCTGGCACTAGAGCAGAGAGACTACGCTTTCACTCGTGTCCCCGAGCTGTAATAACCAACTTATCGGATCAAAACGCTGTGTGCCAGGAACTACTTCGTCCTCATGGTTGGCAGATTCCACTCCATGAGTCCCATGCAGGTTGTGACTCCACTCGTCTAAGCAGCTAGAAGTCCCGGGCCTTGACTGCCAGAGAGCAAAGTGCGGCTAGCCAAGCTATGAGGCTTGACAATTTCCTTTAATTCGCATACAAAGCTGGATATATCGGCTCAGCAATGACTGAGCAACATCGACGCCGAGAGTTCTCGCCCGGCGCAGCAGGTGATGTCAATTTCCCCCCCTTCATTCCGCCATCCTCGGCTGTTAGAGCACGGCCTCGTAAGTGTCTCACCTTATTTTCATTCCCAGGCCGTAAAACCTGTTCTGTATTACGGCTTCTTGTCTGGCCGTTTAATCATTCCGATCGTGTTCACCCATACATAACTGCCAAACTTCACTATTTGACTCTGTTCTTGCTAAGCAACTTCCTGGTGAAAGTCAAGTGATCTGTGATCGTTCCCCATCTTCTACAGCTGTGCAAGTCACGCTTCATCGCATCGGACATTCGAAATGGGTTTCCTGCACCGCCTCCTCCAAGCCAGCGTGCTGGCCATTTCATCAACCTATGTTCTCGCAGGCATCGGCCCCGGCTGTCTAAACGCAAAATGGAATTCCGATCGGGACTTCTTCAGCACGAAGTTCGTAGACACAGACTTCGACAACGACCTGCGCGAATGGCCTTTCATCGCCACATACTACAACACCTACATCAAGGTGATGGTGCCAGGGCAAGGTGGATTTATTGTGCTGCACTGTACGAAGGAGGTCCCACCGAAGAATGTGACGGGGGAGAATAGTTTGGTGGTGCATATTCCGGTTAAGAATGTTAAGGCGTTGGATGGGTTGAGTCAGACGTTTATTGATGTGCGTATTCCCCCAAGGTCGACACATGCAGAATGAATGCTAACAGAAGTAGATGCTCGGCGTGTCCTCCACCATTCGCGCCGTTGGTGCCGAAAGAGAGGTCACCTCTGCCTGTATCAACACTCAGATCTCAACTGACCTCACTTTCCCAATCTCCTCAGCAAAGCAACCACAGGACATCGACGTGGTATTCGACAGCAACGAGTCCACAATTACCACCTCCCAAGTCCTCATCAAAAACGACAAGACCATTTCCCCCCTCCGCACAGCAGCCTACATCAAGCTCGTCGGCATGTTTTTCGGCCTCGAAGACCTCGCCGTAAACATCTACAACGAGATCGCGACCAACTACCGATGCACAACCGCGCAAGTAAATAATGCGGTGAGCAGGGGGAATTGGCCAAGTAATAGGTATTTCAGCGCCGTGCAGTATAACAAGGACTCCCGTACTTTCGATGTGGCTATGAATCAGTGGTGGAACGTTCTGGCTACGGATGCTGGTGTTAGTTTGGTTGACGTTTCGGATGAAGGGGTTAAACCTAATGGGGATTTGGAGTATAGCTTTGCTACTGACAATGCGGGGAGCAAGTTTGCCAAGGAGAGTTGGGCGATCGTTGATACCACGCAGTGGCTTGCTGATTCTTACGGTGCTGATGCGATTGATATGCCGAGGATGAATCAGCAGACTTGGGCTGAGCTGTCTGGTGCTTCCGGTGACATCTATGCTGTCAAGAAGGACCACGTATTCTTGGCCGACAAGACTGTCGGAATCTGGAACAGACATGGTTAGCGGTTTTTCTCAATGTGATATCGTACTTTCCGCTAACGTTTCGAATAGATTTCAACGACCGTGCGCCCGCACGCCCAGACATCGTCCTCCGCGACCTCCTCACAATCATCAGCCCCGGCTTCATCTCCCACAGCACCTCCTTCCTGCGACCTCTCTCCAACCCGTCCTCAAACGCAGCCGCCAAGTTCAACGCCTGCATCAAGCCTGGCACCGAGATGTCTTCACTGCTCATCCACCCCTGTGTCGTCCCTGCCGCAGGTACCCTTTTCGAGTCTGGCCTGTTGAGAAATGCTTATAACTATGTCTACGGCAAGTCTCCGGCGTTATTAGTGACAAGGGGGGCTTGACGAAGGGCCAGACTATTGGTGCGGCAGTCGGTTGCGCTGTCGGTGGTGCTGTGGTTCTTGCTATGGTTACTGTGGCGGGTATGTTCTGGCGCAGACGACAGGCGCTCGCTAAGAGGAACAAGAGTGACGAGGACGGAATGGAATTGCCGGAGATGGAGAAGCAGGTGAGTCGCGATAGCGATGTCGAGAGCATCTTGTCCGCCAGTGCTGGAAGGAGTGAGATTGCGAGGTAGATGGTAACTGGTTGATGAATCCATGACAGAAAGCATGCTGCTGAGACCTGAGTAGAAACGATAGGGACATAAAGTAAGGTTAATGATAACGAGTTTGGCGACGTCGGTGATGATTTTGACGTTGTGTTGCTCAGTGGTTGAAATGTTTTATGCTGCCAATGGTGTCGCGGCTTGCGGTTTTGCTGCAACCGTGTTAACAACGTTGATGTCAATATTGCCATCAACATCATTACTGCTGCCATAACTGGCCACTACTGTCGACGAAACTTCGTCGAAATGAGCGTGCTGGCCGTGGAAAGTGTTTGGCTCTTGGGTTTATGTCATGACCAAACTTATACTCACGACTAACCAGTTTATCAGAATACATTGACGGCAAGTATGCTTCTTTCATATAATTCTACACACATTAGACCGCCGTTCCCCCCTCCCTCTCTCTCGGCCCACTCCATCAAACCTCTACTTTTGAAGTTCCCAAATCGTTGGGTCCCACGCGCACGGCTCATAGGCATCAAAAGTAAGTTTCTTCAAATCCTCCTCATCCAACTCAAAATCATACACCTCAGCATTCTCCACAATCCTCTTCGGCGTAACACTCTTCGGCAGGGGCAAATACCCCTTCTGCAAGCTCCACCTGACAAGCACCTGCGCCCACGTCTTTCCGTGCTTCTTCGCCGCCTCCGAAAGCACCTTGTCGTCTTTCTTCGCTCCTCTAACCAATGGTGAATATGCTTCGACGATAACTCCGCGTTCCTTGCACCACGACACAATATCGTCACGTGGCAGCCAGGGATGGATCTCCCATTGTCCGATGTCGAGCACGCCTCCCTTGCCCTTGCCGCCGCGCTCGGATTCTAACTCCTTGATGTGGGACTCCAGCTCGTTGAGGTGCTTCACGCCGTAGTTGGAGACACCGATGCTCTTGACAATTCCCGCTTCTTGGGCCTCGACGAGAGCCTTCCATGCGCCTTTTCTGCCGGCTGAGCCACCGCCAGGGGAGTGGATCAGGATACAGTCGAGGTACTCCAATCCCGAATTTTTAAGCGTTTGTTGGATTTGCTCCTTCGCAAGCTCGTACGTCATGGTGCTGTTTCTCGCAATAATCTTTGAGGTGAAGAAGATCTGGTCGCGAGGAATGCCAGATTGCTTTATGACTTTGCCGCATGCTGCTTCGTTCTTGTAGACCAAGGCTGAGTCAATGTGGCGGTACCCAGCTTTCAGCGCAGCCGTGACTGAGGCCTCTGCCTCTTGAGCATTGTCAATCTGGTAAACGCCAAAGCCGAGTTGGGGAATCTTAACGCCGGTTGGCATCTGTTCCATGGAATGAAGAGTGAGGTCGGACGACATGTTGGTTGTGCTAAGAGATGTTAGACATGGTGATTACAGAGTGAGGTGACATTGCAGGTGCGAGATGCGTTTGAGGAGGAAAAGTGATGAAGGTAGCAGTCGCCGAAGCATGCGGGCTCCTTTCACAGCGATTGGGAACTTCTATTTTGTGGTTCGTCTCAAAACGCCTGGTGCTCTAGATAGGTCGAGGTCGTGACCCAGATAGATATGGCAGATTACGTGATAGTGAGGATTGTGGATGTTGCGTTGGATGACTGAAACAATTATAAGAGATTGACTTACTATAGCAAAGTTGTCCCGTTCTACGATTCTATAAATGTCTAATGCTTGTGAGGAAATTGGATTGTGGATGATGTTGTATTTATCAGGGCCCGAGGCCATCGCCCCGCGATCGCGGGCCAACAAGATGACGTATCCGAGGTTGAGGCACGTGAGCGGAAACCAGTCCGAACTTCCTAATACAGCTATCACAAATCTATCACAAATCCCAAAATTGACAAATCATTTCCAATCGCACTAATTGTCGACATTATTGTTCCGCAACTGCACTTGTTCTGTAACCAGTGCCGTGGCTACAAGATTACCGTGGGCCCTGCGGTGCTGCACAACACGACATCTTATGTGAGATTCCTGCCCAACATGCAAGATAAACGCTTAAGTAAACCACGTAGGTAATCTACGATTACTGTTCTTGAGCCTCTGCAATTTAAATTTTGACGGCAAGATCATAGTGGTATTCATGCAAACGTCGACGCTGGCTCAAACGCCGCGCTAAATGATTTAACACCACTTAATTTTGCGGCAGACAACTCCTTTTTGTCACTACTGACCTCGTCACCACCATGAAAACACCGATCACCCCTCGTCCCGTTGATCAAATATACCGGGTTACCCTCGGCCTGCAAGCGTGCTATGCGGACAGTGGCCCTGTCCCGAACTCACCACCGCGGGCGGAGCGAGCCTTCCCCATCAAACTCCTATATTATCTACTCCCGCAGTGCAGGCCTCTCAATCCTCCTGCCTTCCAATCTTCTTAAGCACCTTCCTCCCCCTCACTGCTTCCCCCGAGACCGATGCCGTCCCGTTCCTATTTCGACTACTCTCCTTACTCAAACAACAAATCCCCCTCCCAACACACCACTCCTTCACCCGCTTAAACTCAACCTCGCCATCATACCCCACCGTCTCCAGTCCCCCCTCATTCAACCACTTCGTCAAATCCTCCAACAGTATCGGATCATAAAGCAGGATCTTCTCATACCACGTAAGCTTCCCATCGCACCTGGGTGGTTCAGTGGTGATGGTGCGTGTAATCGCAGTGAAGGGTTCTCGCGCAGCCGAGGCGGGTGAAAGGGGGAGGAGGGTGGCGTCTGCGTCAAAATCAACTTCTACCTCGAGAGGTGGTGGTGAGCGGAGTTCGCGGGCTGGTAAGCGGGGAGGCGTGGGTGTTAGTGGTTCGTCATCAGATATTGAGTCTGGGATTGACACCACATCTTTGGGTATTCTCGGTGGCCGGCCTCGCTTTTTGGGTGTTGCTGGCGCTGATGAAAGTGCAGCACTTTCTGATCTAGCAGCGGCATCGATACGTTCGTTCAGCTTCCGCATACTTGCCGTGGTCGGCTGTCCCGACACTTTTTTAGGTCTTCCACGCCCCTTTTTAGCTGGGGAGGGTATTGTTTCTGTGGGTTGCGCAGTTGATGGTGACCCTTCAACAGGTCTAGGAACAGGTTTCTGCCCCAGGACAACCCGCGCTTGCTTCTGCCGTCCTTCCCAACATTTCTGCAGCAGCGTAATCATATCCTCCCGTTTCTTGACAGGTTTGAATTTATAAGACGCGATTTCCTTGGCGAGGTAGATTGTGGAGTAGGATGTGTAGTCTGGACATTGCTTCTCGACTGCTTTGGCCTTCTTCGCTCGCGGTTGAGACTGTTCTGGCATGGTCGAATTTGAGGTTGAGGATGAGGTGGCTGCTGGTGTGGGGTATGTTGGCTGTATATACCTTGGTGGGCTTAAAGAGGCGGCAGTTGTGGGTGCTGATATGATTGGAGAAGGTAACTGAGGGTTCAATTTTGATATGAGTACTGGTTGGTCGTCGAGCTCTACCCAGTCGCCGGATGATATCGGATGTCCAAGGGTCTGTGATGGCGAATCGACTTTCTTTGTTACCGCTTTTTGTCGAGGTGTCTTATCCAGCTCAACCCAATCACTCCACAATATGGGTACGTGCTCCGAGGTTGGAGCTGGTGGCGGCAGCCTCGATCTGACAGCAGCCGGCAGAGGTGTTTGGTCCAACTCAATCCAGTCACCCGATGAAGTCGGTACAGTTTGTGAAATTCGCGATGGCGGCGGCTGCATATTCACCTTAACGGGCGCAGGCGTCGCAAGCTCTAGCCAGCTTTCCTCCTCATGTGCTGCTTGAACTGCCTCTGCCTCCGGTTCATCCGGCATCACAAACCCCTCATCGCCGTCGTCACTCCTCAAATCCAGCTCCTCAATCTCCGCCGTCCCCTCCTCCTCAATCCAATTCATTCTCTCCCACAAACTCTTCCTCGCCATCCGGTCCTCCTTCCTCTGCATCAAAGGCAAGTCATTCGCAAAAGGATCTTCCTCTTGCTGATTACTCAGCCTCATTGCCTGTTGCAAATCCCTTAAATAATTATTGTCATTCTCCGTCGCTAGCTGGCTTGAGGTGCCGAATATGAACTCCTGCTTTTTTGCTTGCCTCTGCGCAGCTTCAGGTGATAGCAAGATTGGCGCTGAAATTGTTTTCTTGCCCTTTGCGGGTTTCTTGATGGGCTTCGGAGCGCGGGATTTAGGCTTGCCGACTGGGTCAATGGGCGAAAAGTATTGCATTATTGGTGCTGATCCGGGTTCCTCGTCGATGGGAATCGCGTACTCGGCGGTGGCTTTCTCGGTGATGGTGCGAGGCTTCTTCTTTACTGATTTTGGTTTTGGCTTCGGCACAGGTGCTGCTGATGGAGCAGAAGTGGTAGTCGGGTTGCCGGTCCGTACAAGCTCGATCAGCTTTCGCTTTCGAGCACGGTTTGGATCGACCATGGGTTGTATAATTGTCGAGCTTTCACCCTTAACATATCCAAAGTTGCCCAACAGATTGCCAAATTCTTGTACCCCAGCTTTTCGTGGTTCAGGTGTCTCATGTTCCAGTTCCTCCGCCATGGTGAAGGCATTCTCCTGGTGAGCAGTCTTCACTGGTGTCGAGACCATCCGCCTATCCTGTCCCTTCTCCAAGTTCAACTGCTTCTCTTCGGCATTTTCAGCACCCTTGACAGGCTCCTTCTTACTCTTTTCCGAAGCCGAAGAGAAGTGCGAGCTAACAGTCTCCGTCTTGCGCAGCTTCGGAGCAGCAGCCTTCGTCACTCTGCCCTTTCCGATCTTGGTCTGACCATTAGCGTCGTTCTTTTTGGCTCGAGGCTTGCGTGAAGCTTTCTCTTTTGGTGCCGCAGTATCTTCTCCGTCCTTGTTCTTTCGAGGTCTGCCTCTGGACTTCTTAATCGGATCCGTAGGCTCCTTTGCGATAGAGTACCCATCGCCGTTCGCTGGTTGTTTTTTCCTGGTTGGCGGTTTGGAATTTGGTACAGCCATGTCGTCTTCTTCTGTGTCGGCGTCTGGCACATCCCATATTGAGGCATCGTCTTTGGATGCGTTGGGTTCGGCGGGCAGTGATGGTATGGTGGAATTGAATCGTTTCGCCGAGGTAGATGGTAGCGTCAAGCCTGGTGTGGTGAGGAGTGCTCGCTGAAATAGCAATGGCGAGGGGGATATATTATGCGCGATTGGTGCCTGGCGATGAGGCTTCGTGGGCGAGGAAAGGATGACCAAGGTCGAAGCCATGTCAACACTGGCTTGGAGGTTGTTGCGCCGCGCGTATGCACGAGTGAGGAGAATAAAAGACACTTTGTGTGATCACTTCATTGGGATAGAATCCAATTGATTTGCACTGTAGTATCCAACTATTAAGAATGATGTTTACTTGTGAATGGCGTTTTTGCGGCTGTTGTCGCATAAACAGAGACGGGACTTGGTGGTAATCTAATCGTAGCCGCCAAGTATCGCCTGTGCAATCGCGTTTGATCCGCGCAATCAGGTGTCGAGCGCCAAAGACCTTATCTTATCCTCGATCTTCCTCATTAGCCACAACTCACACCAGCCTCCTGCGATCTACCCCACATCACATGACCCACGAATTCTCGCCAATTTGAATTTTAGGGCACGTCCAAAATTCGAGGCTGGAGGCATCGCAACAGTCCAACATCCAACGCCCGCCAACGACTTCCTACCGCCCTCACATCAACCCCAAGCCGCAAAAATGGAGAACGATAAGGGAGAACTCGTCGACCTGTATGTTTACACCCACTTCCGCCGAAGAAGCACAAGAAACAACACCTCGATGCGCCATCTGCGAACAAGACGCGAAATCGCCAGCGAGGTGGAGAAAGAGGAGGACTGAAGGAGATACTCCAGGAAGACGTATTGCGCAACAATTGCAGAGGTGCTAACCTTTGCTTTCCACCTACAGTTTGGTCCCACGCAAGTGCAGCGCCACCAACCGCATCATCAAGGCCAAGGACCACGCCTCTGTCCAGATCTCCGTTGGCAAGGTCGACGAGAACGGACGTTACAACGGTGACAACCAGGTCTACGCTCTCTGCGGCTTCGTCCGCGCTATGGGCGAGTCCGACGATTCCTTCAACCGCCTCGCTCAGCGTGACGGTCTCCTGAAGAGCGTCTGGTCCGGACAGCAGACCAGATAAATACACCAATTTATTTGGGTACAATACACCCGCGCGATTTCGAAACAGCAACGAATATCGACTGACGGGTACAATAGATGCTGGGATGTTCATGGTGTGAAGGACGGAAATCTGATACCTCTGGGAAGCATGGACTGCCTACGGGCTTTGCTGAGATAGTTTGATGGGACAGTATCCAGAACTGAGAGATTTCACACCAACCTTGGATTCGAGTCGGATTACATGTGAATGTGGATTTGTGATGTACGACTAGAACGAGCTGAAGACGATTGAAGCAGCAGGATTATACGGCGAACGCGACTACCGAACAGACGAATATACGAGGATACCAATTCGACAGCGGATATTGAGTGCGACTGCCATGCCATAGACGTATTAGGCAGAACCAGCACCACTGCGCCAGCAACTACATCGGCCAACACCTTCGAAACACGACTCAAGACCGAATTGCGACAAAACACAGTAGAACATAACACCCAACGTATCCCGTCTCACGAACTAACTAGCTAGGATACCTATTTTCTTGTCACGGTCTCCGTCATTTCCCAGATTACGGCAGAGCCACACTCCTCGATCTACCTAACAAGGTACTCATTATCTGAGAAGTAAGGCGCTAGACGACTTCTCGCAGCCTCTGGTCGCAAGATGTTTGTCTGTCCGCCGGAGAAGAACAACCAAAACTGGCCTTCTGATGAGCTGTGACGTTAGAGCATCTCGTTGGAGCACAGATACGGGCTGGACATGTTTTCTTTGATATACTGATGTTGCATTTACGAAGAACCACAATATAACGAGCGAGCTAGTGCTCTGCAAGCAGGACTCGGCAGATGCGAGAGCTTCAGTGTAGTCCTTACTATCGAGATTATGTTCGATATATGCTACTTCTATTTCGCTGAACTTTGAAGATATGTTTTGTTACTATGATCTTACACTTTACGTTTACCGTCACAGCATTGATTGCAAAAACTGGCGTCTACAGCATCCAAACTCTATGCCCAATAAGGCGCCTTCCAAAATGTCGCTCATGCAACACCAACAACTCTCTTCCTATGAGGAGCTACAGTCAGTCGCCAGATAACAAGGACAGCCAGCATTCCAACCACCGCCCACTTTACACGCTCCAAGTTGTAACTCCTTTCTGGCCAGCACTCGCCTTATAATTCGGATTTCCCACCCACCAGTACACCTCCCATAAAGGGGCTGACAAGTGGCACGGCAATCCTCATCCTTATTACTACACCGTCCTGCGGCGGAGCAACAAGATCCGAAAATGGAGTTGATGCAGGAGAACTATTCTCCGCAAACGCCGTCGGCTGAGGGCCTGGATATGATCTACAGCTGGTGCTAGGCCGAAGGCCCTGGGATTGGATGATGGTGGCTGCGCCTTGGGGAAGGGGGGGCCGCCGCCGGACACGGGGAGCTCCTAAGCCGCCATTACCAGCGTTGTTGGGCACACCGGCACCGGCACCACCACAGCCGCCGCCCCCGCCTGCGTTGCCTCTTCCTCCAGCACCCGGCCCAGATTGAGGGCCATCTGATCCACAGTTCCCATCAGGCGGTGCAGTCTTTCTTGAGTTCATTGTGACCTTCCTCCCATGGTCGGGAAACATCACCTCGAACGTCTCCTTTGTCAAGCAACCGTTTCCGACATTGGCAACGAACATGTTAGGCCCGGAGTTGAAGTCTCGTCCATTCCCTCTTCCTTTGATGTTTACCACGGCGCATATGGTCTCCCTATTGTCTATGATGTTAAGCCACGTCCATGCAAACACCGCCTCGCCACGCACGTCGCGCGGGAGGGTGAATGTCCAGTCGTTTTTGAGGGGACATTGGCCGATATAGCTGTGCAAGACTTTGAGGATGCGTCCGCAGTACGTGGAGAGAGAAGCTTGGCAGGAGCCGCCGTCGTGACGGGCGGCTGTCTATTGGGCTGTGGGTGCGCCTGCGGATGTCCCGATTTCGGATAGGAGGGCTTTGAAGGGGAAGTTTGAGCCGGAGGCTTTTTGGGGTCGAATCCTCAAGGCAGATTTGATGGCGACATCTAAGCGCATGAAACCAGTTGGTAAACTAGCCACATTTTTAGATAAAATTTATTTCGACAGATCCAAGCGTCTTGAACTTGACCACAAGCCAATAATTGGAACGATGCGCAGACAACGAAGCACGATAGTTCATGCACATCAATGAGGGTTAGGTGAGTGCGGGTTATGACTCTGTGCTTAGCAAGCTCAAGCTAAGGCAAGCAGCAACTCATTGGATATATGGCGAGGTCAGTTGCGAATTCTAGCTGACGATGAAGTCTGTGGTTGTATGTGCTTGTCCTTGTACATGCATAATTATATAACTTAAAGAGGAGGCACCTGTACTTCAGCAGGTTTTTGGTGATAGTGTTGAAGCGTTCCTTCTACTTCCTGGACGCCACCACCTAGAACTCAAATGGATGGGAATTCGTGTATCAGCCTGGGCGCTGTCACCTCTCTTCTCCTAGCTATTTACGGCTGGTCTCGCCTGTTCACATTCTATATGGTAGCAGATAAAATCCGAATTCTTTTGCATTTATCCTCTGGACTCTCCCAGCCCAGGACTCTCCAGTCCTCGTCTTAAATCGTCATGTCACAACCCACCCCCTCCACCCTCCCGAACGAACTCCTCATAATCCCTGCCTACGCCTCAACTTACCATGCCAAGAAAGACGGAAACACCAAACGTGGCCTCTTCCTTCGCGTTCGTCTTCGTCACCCACGACAGGCCGCAGATTCCCGTTCAGAAATTCAAAACCCTCCTTCTAGACCCAGAAGGCCACAAATCCATCTCCTGCCACCTCACCTCCTCCTCCACCACCCCTCACACCATGTCCAGTATGCAATCCCTCCTTGAGCTCATGGAGACCTGCCGCCGTTTCCACACTCTCTGCGAACCGGTATTATATGGGGAGATGAGGTATTGTAACTTCTCCGAATACTTCTGCGGCACAGGAACATGGGGTAGAGGCGAGGAGGGATATGGCAAGGGTAGGGAGAATGGCTGGTATTATGACCAAGAGGAACGACTAAACCCTTTGACGGAATCAAGGATTGTTTTGATGTGTCATACGCTTTTGCAACGGGCAGAGGTAGGAGAGTTGGTGAAGAGGACGAACATTTTTGTGGACATACTGTACAAAACGTCACTTGCTGTTAGATTGGCGGCTGAGAGGATATTCAGGGATGAGGACTTGGAATCGGTCGAGAGACACATGGTCAGACTGAATCGGAGACAGCTGCGCTTTGACGACGGGAATGGATAGGGCTGGTCAACCCCGAATGAGGCTACTGAGGCCTGGTTGCAGGGGTGAATATATGGCAGCTTGATGGATTGGTACGAGTTGGTCTTCACCTTGGCGACTGGAGTAGATGAGGCTGGCTGTATTGAGGGCGATCGGAAGAGGAGGAAGCCCTTTCCGGGTGATCATGAGCCGGAGCAGGGACTGTAGCTTGTGGATGCACTGGAGGTCTTTAATCATCCTGGATGGCTGTCGGAGTAGGAGGAAACCCGAGAAGAGGGAGATGAATGGCCCTCCAGAGTGAGAAAGGGAACGACGGCGAAGTATTGGATGCGGAAGAATCTTCTTAAGACACCCATCCGTGATAGGAGACGGTCGGCGTGACAAGACGGCTCACTCAAGCTATCAACTTGACGGGTTGTCTCTACGATGAACTACTATGTTCAGGTGGTGACCTTCAGAGCTCATCTGCTTATAGTTTGAGTCAGTATTGCTCAATAAGAGCTCGGTATTGACTCTGCGTTGTGCGGCAAACCTCTACTCGTACACGAATATAAGCTCGCCAGTATCTCCACACTTACATCTCTCTATTCAGCATCGAAGTCTTCAGGTCAACTTAGTCGGTAAACTCGCGCCCATAACATTACTTTCCCCCAAGGATCTCCAGAAAACCTCAAGAAATACAAAATGTCTTCCGTCTGCTATTCTCTCCCAGCTTATGAGTTCTGCTATGGCAAGCTCAGCAAGAACTGCATGGAAGTCTTGGCTCATGAAATGTAGGTAGGCCCAACGCCCCGCGTCGCACATACTGTTGAGGGGTGAAGCCTGTTGACAGGAGAGGCGGCGATAGCGGCGTCGAGGTCGTAGGCTTGTGTTGAAAAGGGTTGAGACAAGAC
>RCNJ01000435.1_pt1 | contig 16199 bp, 15 predicted proteins | sample 2041171 | NCBI WGS metagenome assembly RCNJ01 (sample SAMN09708213, study PRJNA481090) | feces metagenome | biome: feces | host: Pygoscelis adeliae | place: Antarctica: Rookery Lake | collected 2010-03-01 | reverse complement strand
AGATCTAGTTAAGAACCAAATTTCTTATAGAATTTTTCTAATCTTTTTTCTTTATCTTTATAGAAAAATAATAAATTATATATTTGTTTTAGTGCTTTAAATGAATATACTTTAAAATAATATTTCGGTTTTCTCTTTGGTATGATTCCTGCACTATCTATTAAAATCATCTTCTTAACTAGATCTGGATAATCACTTCCAAGAACTATTGAAACTCTACCACCATGTGAGTGACCTATAAGAATTACTTCTTCTATGTCTAACTCATCCATAAACTTCTTAATAAAATCTGCATAATCATGACTTCCCCAAACTTCAGTTGGTTCATCACTTTCTCCAAATCCAGGTAAATCAAGTGTGTAAACTTTAAATCTGTCTTTTAAATGATTGTGAATTGCTAACATTGCCTGAATGCTCGCCCCCCACCCGTGCAGTATTAATACGTCTTTTCCTTCACCTTCACATATATAATTTAAATCTAAACCTTCTATATTAATTTTCATAAAATTCTCCTTGCATCTTTTTATGTAGTTTATAGCCTTTACTATGATTATATCAGAGTATTTTATTTTATACCATCCTAATTTAACATATATAAATTTGTTAATCATAATATTACATTTATAGTAAATTTAATAGCATATGTGAAGAAAGCTAAAGGCAATAAATAAACCTCTTGCCAATTATGACTAAGAGGTTTTTTATTATTTTTCTAAAACTGATAGTACTACTGAGGAAATCACTACGATTACTCCAGCAACTATAATTAATTTATTTAAAATAACTTCAAAACTTCTTCCTTTACCTTGTGACCAGGCACTTTCTGAAGCTCCACCTGATATAGCTCCTGATAATCCACCGCTTTTATCTTCTTGAGCTAGTACTGCAATTATTACTGCTACACTTGAAACTAGTATTAATATTGTAAATAACATTTCCATTTATTTCCACCTCCTGCTTCTAATAAACATGATAATTTTAACATAGAGGTCACTAAAAATCAATCTTGTTATATGTTATAGAATACAGCTTTTCCTTCATATTTGCTTGAGTTTCCTAGTTGATCTTCGATTCTTAGAAGTTGATTATACTTTGCTACTCTATCTGATCTTGCAGGTGCTCCTGTTTTTATTTGTCCTGCATTAACTGCAACTACTAAATCAGCTATAGTTGAATCTTCAGTTTCTCCTGATCTATGTGATATTACTGCAGTATATCCTGCTTTTTTAGCCATTTCTATTGCATCTAAAGTTTCTGTTATAGTTCCTATTTGATTAAGTTTTATTAAAATAGAGTTTGCTGAACCTTCTTTGATTCCTCTTTCTAATCTTTCAGTGTTTGTAACGAATAAATCGTCACCAACTATTTGAATCTTATCCCCTAGAACTTTATTAAGTTTATTCCATCCTTCCCAATCTTCTTCCTCTAATCCATCTTCTATAGATATAATTGGGTATTTTTCTACTAAATCTTTATAGAAATCTATCATTTCATTTGAAGTAAGTTCTTTTCCTTCTCCTTCTAGCTTATAAGTTTTTGAATCCTTATCATAAAATTCAGTTGCAGCTGGATCTAGTGCAAGAAGTATATCTTCTCCTGGTTTATATCCTGCTTGTTTTACCGCTTCTACTATAGTAGATAATGCTTCCTCATTTGAAGAAAGATTTGGCGCAAATCCACCTTCATCTCCAACTCCCGTACCTAGTCCTTTTTCTTGTAATACTTTCTTTAAAGTATGGTATATTTCTGTACCCATTCTAAGTGCTTGTTTAAATGATTTAGCTCCTACAGGCATAATCATAAACTCTTGTATATCTATGTTATTATCTGCATGTTCTCCACCATTTAATATATTCATCATAGGTACTGGTAATGTCTTAGCATTAACTCCACCTATATATTCATACAAAGCCATTCCCGATGCATCAGCTGCTGACTTTGCTACTGCCATTGAAACTCCTAACATAGCATTTGCTCCAAGGTTCTCTTTGTTATCAGTTCCATCTAAATCTATCATTAATTGGTCTATCATAATTTGATCTAATGAATCCATTCCTATTAATCTTGGTGCAATCTCTTCATTAACATTTGCTACAGCTTTTGTTACACCTTTCCCATCGAAAACATCTTTATCTCCATCTCTTAATTCTACTGCTTCAAAAGCCCCTGTACTGGCACCTGATGGGACTGATGCTCTTCCGTATCCTCCATTTTCAGTAAGTACCTCTACTTCTATTGTTGGATTTCCTCTTGAATCAAGTATTTCCATAGCATATACATCCATAATTATTGACATAATATTCCTCCTCATTGAAATTAAAGTTTATTTTCTTGTTATAAGTGAATTTCCTTTCATTTCCTCAGGAATCTCTAAATTCATCATATCTAGAAGTGTTGGAGCAACATCTCCAAGTTTCCCTGGTTCAACTTCTATATCTTCTTCCCCTATAATTATACAAGGAACTTTATTAGTTGAATGAGCTGTTACTTTTCCTAAAGTGTCTTTATCTAACAATCGTTCAGCATTTCCATGATCTGCTGTTATAAGTGCTTTCCCACCTGCATCAAGTATTGCTTCTTCTAACTCTCCTAGACATTTATCTACGATCTCTACTCCTTCTATAGTTGGTTCAATTTTTCCAGTGTGTCCAACCATATCAGGATTTGCAAAGTTTAATATCATAACATCATACTTACCCGATTCAATTCTTTCTATTGCTTCATTTTTTATTTTCACTGCGCTCATACCAGGTTCTAGGTCATAAGTTGCAACTCTTGGTGATGGTATTAGAACTCTCTCTTCATTTTCATTAGGTGTTTCTTCTCCACCATTAAAAAAGAAAGTAACATGTGCATACTTTTCTGTCTCAGCTATTCTAAGTTGATTTTTTCCCTGTTTACTTAAATATTCACCAAGTGTATTTTTATACTTTTGAGGTTTAAAAGCAACCTTAACTCCTTCAATAGTACTGTCATACATAGTCATAGAAACAAAGTAAGTGTCTATTTTTTTCTTTCTATCAAAGCTATCAAAATCATCATCCATTAAAGCTCTAGTTAGTTCTCTTGCTCTATCTGGTCTAAAATTAAAGAAAATTATACTATCATCATCTTTCATCGTTCCTACAGGCTTATCATTTTCATCAACTATTACAGCTGGTAAGACAAATTCATCTGTTATTTTTTTAGCATAAGTTCTTAATATACATTCATCACAATCTAGTACATATTCTCCTTCTCCAAGTACCAGTGCATTATATGCTTTTTCTACTCTATCCCATCTTTGATCTCTGTCCATAGAATAATATCTTCCCATTATAGTAGCTATTTTTCCTACACCAATTTCTTCTATTTTGTTTTCTAATTCTTTTAAAAGCATATCTCCACATTCAGGTGGTGTATCTCGTCCATCTAAGAAGCAGTGAATATAGACATCTTTAAAGTTTTCTTTTTTTGCAAGTTTTAGTAAGGCATATAAATGATCATTATGACTATGAACTCCACCATCTGAAACCAATCCCATTAAATGAAGAGAACTGTTGTTTTTTCTACAGTTTTCTATGGCATCTAAGAATTCTTTATTTTCAAAAAATTCTTCGTCCGCTATACTCTTTGTTATTCTAGTAAGTTCTTGATATACAACTCTACCTGCACCCATATTTAAATGACCTACTTCAGAGTTTCCCATTTGTCCCTCTGGAAGGCCTACATCTTTACCACTAGCAGATAATTCGGTTGATGGATAGTCCTTTATTAACCTATTGTAATTTTCAGTATTTGCATTTGTTATTGCATTTCCTGGATAATCTTCTCCAATTCCCCATCCATCTAGGATAAGTAATGCTACTATATTTTTGTTCATTTTAACACTCCTTTAAAACTGAGTAAGCTTTATAAAGTCATCAGCTTTTAAACTAGCGCCTCCTACTAATGCACCGTCAATATCTGACATACTCATAATCTCACTTACATTTTCTGGTTTCACACTTCCACCATATTGTATGATTATTTTTTCTGATACGTCTTTACTATATTTTCCTTCTATAGTTTTTCTTATAAAAGCACACATGTTATTAGCTTCTTCGCTACTAGCTGTCTTTCCAGTACCTATAGCCCAAATTGGTTCATATGCTACTGTGATAGTTTCCATATCATTATCATTTATATCTTTTAAACCTTTTAGTATTTGATCTTTTACTATATCTTCTTCTATATCCTTTTCTCTTTGTTCTAAAGATTCACCCACACAAAATATTGGTTTTATATCATGTTCTAATGCAGATATTATTTTTTTATTTACAGTTTCATCAGTTTCATTAAAATATTGTCTTCTTTCAGAATGACCAATTATACAATATTCTACACCTATATCATTTAACATAAGAGGTGATGTTTCCCCTGTATAAGCTCCATTTTCTTCCCAATGCATATTTTGAGCTCCAACCTTTAAGTCAGATCCTTTAGCTGTTTTTGCTACATCTGAAAGAGATGTAGGTGGTACACATACTGCTACTTCTACGTTTTCTGTATTAACTTCTTTTAATTTTTCTTTAATTTCCTTTACTAACTTTACTGATTCTTCTACCGTATTATTCATTTTCCAATTTCCTGCAATAAATGCCTTTCTCATGTTTAATTTCCTCCTATTTATTTTCAATAGCCGATATTCCTGGTAATGTTTTCCCTTCAAAAAATTCTAGTGATGCTCCGCCTCCTGTAGAGATGTGAGTCATCTTATCATCTAAACCTGTTTGTTCTACTGCTGCTGCAGAGTCTCCTCCACCTATTATAGTTACTGCATCTGATTCTGCCATTGCACGTGCTACTTCTTTTGTACCATTTGCAAAGTTTGGCATTTCAAAGACACCCATAGGTCCATTCCATACTACAGTTTTTGCATTCTTTATAGCTTCATTAAATATTTCTACAGATTTCTCTCCTATATCAAGTCCCATCATGTCTCTTGGCATGTTTTCAACATCTACAGTTTTAAATTCTGTATCATTTTTAAATTCTTTTGCCACTATAACATCTGTTGGAAGTAAGAAATCTACGTTCTTCTCTTCTACTTTTTTAAGTATACTTTTAGCTAAATCAACTTTATCTTCTTCTATTAATGATGTACCTATTTCTAGTCCTTTAGCTTTTAAGAATGTAAATACCATTCCTCCACCAATTATAATAGAATCTACTTTATCTAATAAGTTTTCTATTACTCCTATTTTATCAGATACTTTAGCGCCTCCTAGTATGGCTATAAATGGTTTCTCTGGATTTTCCATAGTCTTACCCATTATGTCTATTTCTTTCTTAACTAGATACCCTACAGCTGATGGTAGTTGCTTACTTACTCCCACGTTTGAAGCATGCGCTCTATGTGCTGTACCAAAAGCATCATTTACATATAAATCTGCAAATGAAGCTAATTCTTTTGCAAAATTTTCTCCATTTTCAGTTTCTTCGCTTCTATATCTAGTATTTTGTAACAATACTATTTCTCCGTTTTTCATATCGCCTACTATTTTCTTAGTTTTATCGCTTACAACATTATCGTCATCTGCAAATGTAACGTCTTTGCCTAATAATTCTGATAGTCTCTTTGAAATTGGTTCTAATGAGAATTCTGGCTTAGCTTCTCCTTTAGGTCTTCCTAAGTGAGACATGATTATAGCCTTTCCATCATTCTCTAATATGTATTTTATAGTAGGTATTGCTGATTTTATTCTTATATCATCAGTTATTTCACCATTTTCATTCATTGGAACATTAAAGTCACATCTTACTAAGACTTTCTTACCTTTTACATCTAAGTCTTCTACACTTTTCTTATTAAGCATATACAACCCTCCATTTTAGTATCTTTTCAGTCTTTATATAAAAGTCGGTTTAATAGAATTCTATTAAACCGACTTATTTAAATGTATTTTTTTTAGATTCCTTTTTCTGCTACAAGAATTGTAAGGTCAAGTACTCTTTCTGAATAACCCCACTCATTGTCGTACCATGATACTACTTTAACCATGTCATCTATTACCATTGTAGATAGTCCATCTACTATAGATGAACGTGGATCTTTCTTGTAATCTATTGATACAAGTGGCTCATCAGAGAATCCTAATTTACCCTTCATCTTATCGCTTTCTGAAGCTTCTTTAAGTGCTTTGTTAACTTCTTCAGCTGTAGTTCCTTTTTCCACTTGGAAAGTAACGTCTACTACAGAAACTGTAGGAGTTGGAACTCTCATTGCAAAACCATTTAATTTACCTTCAAGTTCTGGTATAACTAATGATACTGCTGCTGCTGCACCAGTAGTTGTTGGTATTATTGATTCTGCTGCTGCTCTTGCTCTTCTTAAATCACTGTGTTTGTTATCTAGTAAATTTTGGTCTCCTGTATATGCGTGAACTGTAGTCATAAGACCTTTTTTAACCCCAAAGTTATCTACTATAACTTTAGCAACTGGTGCTAAACAGTTAGTAGTACATGAAGCATTTGAAATTACATGATGTTCGTCTTTATTGTATTCTTCTTCGTTAACTCCAAGTACAAAAGTCTTAACATCTCCACCTTTAGCTGGTGCTGTAAGAACTACTTTCTTAGCTCCCGCTGTTATGTGTTTTTCAAGTCCTTCTTTGTCTCTGAATGCTCCTGTTGAGTCTATAACTATTTCTACTCCAAGATCTTTCCAAGGTAATTTTTCTGGATCTCTTTCACTTAACATTGTTATTTCTTGATTATTTATTTTTATCTTATCATCTGAAACAACTTCTACATCTCCATCAAATATGCCATATAATGAATCATATTTAAATAAGTGAGCTAGGTCCTTACTACTTCCTGAACCACCATTTACTGCTACAATTTCTATTTCTTTTGTTCCACTTTCAAAGTAAGCTCTTAAAACATCTCTACCTATTCTTCCAAAACCATTAATTGCAACTTTTATACTCATTAATTGTTTCCTCCTCTTAAAATTATGAATTATTATATTAATTATTTATTGATAACAAGGTTATATAAATATTATACCCTAAGTTAATTAATATTTTCATTAATATTATTTTATACTACTTAATATTAATTTATATGTATAAGGTTATTAAAAGTATTCTAAAACACTCGTATTTTATTATATAGCAAATTTAATTATTATGCAATTTATAAAAAGTCTGAAACTTCAACAAAACCTTATAAAAAAGACACCCATATCTGATATAGGTGTCTTTAATTTCATGTTTTTTACATAAATGCATCTGTTACATATTTAGATATATTTGCTGAGTGATCCGCAACTCTCTCTAAGTTACTTATTATATCTAAATAAATTATTCCAGATCCAAGCTCACAATTTCTTGTATTAAGTCTTTCTATATGACTAAGTCTATATTTCTTCTCCATTATATCCACTTCATCTTCTTCTATTATTACTTTTCTAGCTAAATCTAAATCTTGATTTTTGAAAGATAAAAGTGCATTTTTATATAAGTTATAAACTTTATCAAACATTACATGAAGTTCATCCATAGCTTCCTCTGTAAACCAAAGGTCATCTTCTATCCTCTGAGTTGAAAGTTCTGCTATATTTTCTGAATGATCCGATATACGTTCTATATCATTTATCACATGAAAAAGTGTAGTTATTATAGCATGTTGATCATCAGTCATGGGTGCATTTGAAAGTTGCACTAGATATTTACTTATCTCTTGTTCTAGTTCATTTACTTTCTTCTCTTCTTCAAAGACCTTGTTTATGAGTTTATCATCTTTGCCATAGAGAGCTTCTGCTGTTAATTTTAAGTTTTTCTCTGCAATTTTACCCATTCTTTCAACTTCTTTAGCTACTTGTCCTACAGCCACTGAAGGTGTTTCTATAATTCTATCATCTATATGTTTAAGTAATTTACTAGGATGTTTCTTCTCCCCAGTAATTACTCTTTCGGCGGCCTTAACTAAGAGGCCTGCAAATGGGAATTGTATAATTACATTTGCAAAGTTAAATATAGTATGTGCATTTGCAATTTGTCTCTCAACACTACCACCTAATATGTCTTGTACTATGTACACTATAGGTCTGCTAAGTACAAATATAAATAAAAGAGTTCCTATTGTATTGAATAAAAAATGTATAAATGCTGCTTGTTTCGCTGTTTTGTTTGCACCTATACTAGAAATCATTGCTGTAGTTGTAGTTCCAATATTCTCTCCAAATAATATTGGTAATGCCATTCCTAAAGTTACAAATCCTTCTCCTGCAAGTGCTAGTAATAATCCTACTGATGCACTACTACTTTGAAGAATTGTAGTTAATCCGAAACCAACTAATAAACCTATTATAGGATTATTTAAACTTTTTATTATATCTATAAAAACTGGTGATTTACTTAATGGTTTAAGTGAATCTGACATAAAGTTCATTCCAACAAATAAGATTCCAAAACCTATTAATATCTCTGCAAAATCCTTAGTTTTAGTATTCGATGAAAATAAAAGTAATGCCACACCTATAGCTATTGCTACTGGTGCAATCATTGAAAGATCAAATGCTATAATCTGTGCGGTAACTGTTGTTCCAACATTTGCACCCATAATAACTCCTGCTGCTTGTTTAAGAGTCATTATACCTGCATTAACAAATCCTACTGTCATTACTGTAGTTCCACTACTACTTTGAATTACCATTGTAACTAATGCACCTACAATAACTGCCATTAATCTATTTCTAGTTAATACTTCAATAATTTTCTTTAACTTCTGACCTGCTGCTTTTTGAAGCCCCGTTCCCATTATGTTCATTCCATAAAGGAACATCCCTAAACCACCTATAACACCAAATGCTATTTCCATATAAGAATCCTCCTACATAATTCGATTGTTTTTTCAATAAGTCATCATCTAAATAATAAGCCATTTCGAGTATAGATTTGTTAAGACCATGTTAAGTTTGTGTAATATCTTTAATTTCAAGTAATTTAATAGTCATGCAAATTGAAGTATAGCTATAGTAATCTCTTCATCAACAAGCTTAAACTCTTTATTATTGAGTAATTACTAGTTCTCTATGGTATAATTTAGCCCTCTCACTCTATTATTGAAGCTAGCAACCTCTACAAGGTCTCGCACCCATCTAAACATAGTACTGTGTTAGATGTTTTAACTTGAAATCTGTATTTTTATATTCTTACTTTTTTATCCATTAATTTATTACTTAACTTTTATGTAAATAAAAAAGATGTAGTCATATGACTACATCTTCTTTATTATTATTTATTTTTTATTTTGTATCTAATTCTGGTCCGTTTGTTTGATCTCCATTTTCTTTTTCTATCCATTTCATAAGAACTTTCTCTGGAGTCATTGGAAGTTTTCTATCTGACATCCATACACCTGTTGCGTTATAAATCGCATCGTGTATAGCCGGTACAGAAGGGTTAATAACAACTTCACCTATTGATTTTGCTCCATAAGGTCCTGTTTCATCATATGTTTCTACGAAATCAACCATTATGTTTGTTCTCATATCATCTCTATTTGGAATCTTATATTCCATTAGTGTGTCAGTTAACTGTCTACCGTCTTTACCAAATCTAACTTCTTCTATAAGTGCAAGTCCATTACCTTGAACTATTCCACCTTCAGTTTGGATCTGTGCAAGTCTAGGGTTTATTGTAGTACCACAATCTACTACTCCTGCGAAGTTTAATACCTCAACTTTACCAGTTTCTGTATCAACTTCTACTTCTGCAAATCCTGCCATATATGGAGGAGCTGCTCTATCTGGTACCCATGACCCTGATCCAGTTATATTGTTATGGAAAGCTGCATAAGATGTTTTTGTTCCAAAATCTTCAAGTGTAATACTCTTAGAACCATCTTTAGTAGTAAATACTTCTCCATCAAATTCTATTTCTTCCTCTAGAACTTCAAGGAATTCTGCAACCTTTTCAAATAATTTCTTTCTAATATCTTCTCCTGCCAGTTTAACAGCATTACCTGATACATAAGTTGTACTTGAAGCATAAGCTCCAACGTCAAATGGAGTTATATCAGTGTCAGATGAGAATACTTCTATTCTATCTTCTGATACACCTATAGCATCTGCCGCAACTTGTTTTAGTATTGTATCACTACCTGTTCCTATATCTGTTGCACCTATTAGAAGCATAAAGAATCCTTTATCTTGTAGTCTAAGTTCAGCAGAAGCTGAGTCAACACGAGGTATTCCTGATCCCTGTTGTGCTATTGCCATACCTACACCACGATATACGTTCTCTGATATTTGCTTTCCTGGGAACTTCTCATCCCATCCTATCATTTCCTTACCTCTAGCTACTGCATCATGAAGTCCACAACTTAATATCTTGTGAACTGGCTCATCTCCAGCATCTTTAGTAGTTAAGTTAAATAGTAAGCAATCTTCACCTTCTCTAGCCATGTTCTTATTTCTAAGTTCTGTTGGATCCATGCCTATTGTGTGTGCTAATTTATTTACACCGTTCTCTATTGCATAAGTTCCTTGAGTAACACCAAATCCTCTAAATGCTCCTGCTGTTGGCTTGTTTGTATAAACTACAAGTCCATCAAATCTAACAGCGTCAGCTTTATTGTACATCGGTAGTACTTTAGAACCAACTGGTCCTACAGTAGTTGTAGTATGTTCTCCGTAAGCACCTTGGTCTGATAATGCATAAAGATCAAATCCTCTTATAGTACCGTCTTTATCAGCACCGATTTTTACTTTTACTTTCATTTTATGACGAGAAGTTGCATTATTTGCACATTCTTCTCTTGTATAGTTTAGTTTAGCAGGTCTTCCAGTTATCTTAGTAACTATTGCTGGATAATATTCACTAGCTCCAGTCTGCTTTCCTCCGAAACCTCCACCTATACGTGGTTTTATTACTCTTATTTTACTTTCCGGTAAATCTATAGCACGAGCTACAGTTCTTCTTATGTGGAAAGGTATTTGTGTAGATGTAACAATAACAAGTCTATTGTGATGGTCCATATAAGTATACGATCTATAAGGTTCCATCATACAGTGGGACTGTTCTTGCATTTCAACTTCATCTTCTACAACTACATCACATTTATCTATAACATCATCTACATCACCATATTCAAAGTGATACGTAGCTGCTATGTTGTCTTCAAATTTAGCACCATTTGGGAAGTTTATATGATATTTGTCCCCATCTGGATGTATAACTGATTTATGTCCCTCAGCCTTTTCGTAATCTATTACTGGCTCTAGCACTTCATAATCTACTTTTATTGATTTCATTGCTTTTAAAGCTGTTTCTTCATCTACAGCTGCAACTACTGCAACTTCGTCTCCTACATATCTTACATACTCATCTAATAAGTATTTATCATAAGTTGATGGTTCTGGAAACGATTGTCCTGCTCTTGTATAAGGTATTCTTGGAACATCTTTCCAAGTTAATACACACTCTACTCCAGGAATTTTATGAGCTATTGTAGTATTTATATCTTTTATTTTAGCAAATGCATGTGGACTTCTTAATATTTTTACTATTAATGCATCTTTAGATGCTATATCATCCGTATACATTGGTTTTCCTGATACAAGATTTAAACCATCTATTTTATTAATTGATTTTTTAACCGAATCAAACTTTTCAATTTCTTCTCTAAAATCATCTGCTGATCTTTTCAATTACTCCACCCCCATATATTTCTTAATGGCTCTTAATTGTCCAGCATATCCTGTACATCTACATAAGTTATTTGATAGGTAATGTCTAATATCTGCTTCTGTTGGATTTTCTAGTTCTTTTTCCATTCCTAAAACTGCCATAATAAGTCCTGGGCTACAGAAACCACACTGGTCAACACCTTCACCTACTATAAACTCACCTACTGCTTTAGCTTCTTCTTGAAGTCCTTCAATTGTAGTTATCTTTTTACCTTCTGCACGAGCAGCAAGATAAGCACATGATAATACAGGTACTCCTTCTACGTGTATAGTACATACTCCACAATTCCCTGTTTCGCATCCTTCTTTAACTCCCATATATCCCATGTCTCTTAATACTTCCACAAGATACTGGTGAGGTTTTACATCTACTGTCTTATTTAATCCATTTATATTTAACTTTACTTGCATGACATAACCTCCTTTAAGGCTCTTTTTACTAATACTTTACAGATTTCTTTTCTGTATTCTTTTGATCCTCTAGTATTAGTTCCGAAAACTACCTCTTCGGCCGCTTTCTCAGAAGCTTCAATAACGTTTTCCTCAGTTAAATCATTTTTCCCAATTATGTTCATAGCTCCCTCAGCTAAAGTAGCACTTCTTGGTCTAGCACCAACTGCTATCTTTATGCCTTCATCGCTCTTCACAACTGAAACTACAAGTATAGCATAATCACCTTTTGATAATCTTATTGCTTGATAAGAAGCTTTAACTTCTTTTTTAGGTATTATTACTTTCTCTAATATGTCTTGTTTTCTACATTTTTCTTCTTTTAAGTACTCCTCTAAAGAAACTTCTCCTCCATTATGGAATACCACTTTAGCATCAAGTGCTAATAGTGATGGTATAAGGTCTGAGAAACCATGTCTTGCATATACAGTTCCACCTATCGTTACTAAGTTTCTAAATTGAACTCCAATAACGTCGTGAACACTAGCATTGATTAATTCATCAAAGCATCTGTTTAAAACTTCACTTTTCTCCATTTGTCTAAATGTCACCATAGCTCCTATTTCAACGCTATCATCTGTTTCATTAATATAATCTAAACCAGCACTCTCTAAGTCTACTAATAGACCTATTCTTCTACTTCCCATACGCATATATAGTCCCCCACCCATAACTCTAGCAGGTTTTTTAGTGCTTACTATTTCATAAGCTTCTTCTATGCTTTCGGGTCTTATATAATCTCCAAATGTTATTGCCATTGTTTTAAGTCACCCCTTGTTTTTTATAAAAATTTTAATAAGATAAATATATTATTAAAATATAATGACGAATTTTACATCATCCTATTTATTATAACACATAATTTATAAAACTCTAATAATTTTGCATATTCGTTATATATTCCAGTGTTTTCCAACTACTTTCTAGGTATAAACGCCTATAATATTTCTGTACTTTATTATTTCATTTTCTTTCATCCATTATAACGTTTCATTGTAATAAAAACAAATATCCTTTATTGGACATATTTCACACTGAGGATTTCTAGCTTTACAAGTTCTTCTTCCATGAAATATTAATAGATGGTGGGTTTGTGTCCACTCATCTTCTGGTATGTTTTCCATTAAATCTTTTTCTGTATCTTCTACATTTTCACTATCTGCAAGACCTATTCTATTAGAAACTCTAAACACATGTGTATCTACTGCTATAGCTTGCTGACCAAAAGCATTACTAATTACCACATTAGCAGTTTTTCTACCAACTCCAGGAAGTTTGATTAACTCTTCTCTGGATTCAGGAACTTTACTATTATAATCATCCATTAATATTCTACTCGTAGCTAATATATGTTTACTTTTGTTTCTATAAAATCCTATAGTCCTTATTTTTTCTTGCAATTCTTCTTGAGTAAGCTTAAGCATAGTTTTCGGTGTATTATATTCTTTAAATAAATCTTCTGTAACTATGTTCACTCTTACATCTGTGGATTGTGCTGAAAGAATAGTTGCAATTAGAAGTTCATAAGGACTTGAGTTATTGAGTTCGCAGTGTGCATCTGGATATAGTTTTTGTAATTCATCTAACACTTCTCTTATCTTTATATCATCTAGTATTTTTTTCATATTTTCACCTTCTTAATTAAAGTATTTCGATATTTTCATTTATAATTTCAACTCTTGTATCATGTTCTATAAACTTAAGAACATTTGAAATTTGCTTATTTGCGTGAATTGTATCGTTAGTTACACATGCAAAACCTATTACACTAAGTCTCCATTTTTCATTTAAATCAACTTCTGCTACCGATATATTAAATCTTGATTTTAATTTCCCTATTATACTCTTAACTACTTGTCTTTTATCTTTTAACGAATTTGCATCGTGAATCATAATTTCTACCATACATGAACCTATAATCATACCAATCACCTCTAGTCTAAGATATTTCAAAATATTTTCTCAGCTTTTCTATCTCTTCTATTACTGATTTATCTAATTCATGTTCTATATGTTGTTCTAAAATTTTAATTCCTTCTACTTTATCTATCTTTAATAAACTCCAAGCAGAATATTTTCTTATCATAACGCTCTCATCTTTTAGTCCTCTAAGAAGTAGCGGAATATTCGTTTTATCTTTTTTATTTCCTAATATTATAATTCCGTTTCTCTTTATTACATTTTTGCCTCTCCAGCTAAATGCTATATCACCATATTTATCTTTAAATTCTCTATTAGACATATTAAATAATTCTTCTATTTCTATATATGATATTAAATCTTTGTTATCTTCATTGTCTTCTTTATTACAATTTTCCTTTGTATTCTTTATTATCTTTTCATTTTTGGGACATACAAGTTGACAAGTATCGCAACCATATATCTTATCTCCCATTTTCTCTCTTAGATTGTATGGTATCTCTCTTTTAGTTTGTGTAAGATATGATATACATTTTGTTGCATCTAATTCATGATTTGGTTTTATTGCACCTACCGGACAACTTCTTATGCATATGTCACATTCACCACATTTTCTCTCTACAGTTGAGTCTTCCTCAATTGCTAGATTACTTATTATGTATCCAAGAAAGATAAAAGAACCAAATATATCATTTATAATATTTGAATTCTTACCATACCAACCAATTCCTGCTCTCTTTGCTAGTTGTCTATCTAAAAGTGGGGTAGTGTCTACTCCTACTTTATACTCAAAGCTATCATTTACCTTTTTTATCTCACTTGCTAATTTCTCCATTTTTTCAGTTAACAACATATGATAGTCTGTTCCAACTGATGATATAGACAGTCTTCCTATTGGTTTTTCATCTGTTTTATTAAATTTATTATTTATATCTTTATAATAAGATACACCTATAACTATTATAGATTTTCCGGTTTCAAGTATTTCCTTGGGTCTTACTCTTTTCTTTATATCGTTTTCTTCAAATTCAGTTTCATAGTTTTTCTCACGTCTTACTTTTAAAACATCTTCTATGCCTTCAAATTCATTTACATTTGTAAAACCTATGATATCTATATCAAGATCTTTAGATTTATCTACTATATATTTTTTTAAATCCATATACAAACCTCGTTCTATTTATTCATATTTCTAAGAAGTTCTATTTCTTTTTTATGTCCATCAAGTTCATTAGGTGTTTCTAATAAAAATGGTACGTCTTTAAGTTTTGGATGTGTAACAATCCTCTCTATTGCATTTATACCCATAACTCCATCACCTATTTTTGCATGTCTGTCTTTTCTAGAATTAAATTCAGTTAAGCTGTCGTTTAAATGTATAGCTTTTAGTCTATCTAATCCTATAACTTCATCAAAATGATTTAATACTCCATCTAAATCGTTTACTATGTCATATCCTGCTGAATAAACATGACAAGTATCTAGACAAACTCCCATAAGTTCCTTATGTTTTACACCGTCTATTATTTTTCTTATCTCTTCAAAAGTAATTCCTATCTCTGTACCTTTTCCTGACATGGTTTCAAGAAGTATACTGGTAGTTTCATCTCCTGTAATTGTATCATTTAAAATTTCTGTAATCTTTTCTATCCCAGCTTCAATCCCGCTTCCTGTATGACTTCCTGGATGAAAATTATAAAGTGAACTCGGTAATTTTTCCATTCTCTCTAAATCATCTTTAAACATTTCTCTAGCAAAACGACGAACACGATCTTTAGATGATGCCATGTTTAAAGTATAAGGTGCATGTGCAAGAAGTGGACCAAAGTCATTTTCTTTCATTAGTTTTTCAAGTTTTCCTAAATCTTCAAAGTCAAGCGCTTTAGCCTTACCACCTCTAGGATTTCTTGTGAAAAACTGAAATGTATTAGCATCTATGTTTATTGCCTCTTTACCTGCATTATAAAAACCTTTCGCTATAGATATATGACAACCTAAATCCATTGTATATCTCCTCTTCTCCTAAGTTTTATTACTATCATACTATCATATTTCTTATGTTTTTGTGGTAGCTAAAATATTTGTTTGGTTACGATGAAATTTTTTAATATTA
>RCNJ01000434.1_pt1 | contig 16243 bp, 19 predicted proteins | sample 2041171 | NCBI WGS metagenome assembly RCNJ01 (sample SAMN09708213, study PRJNA481090) | feces metagenome | biome: feces | host: Pygoscelis adeliae | place: Antarctica: Rookery Lake | collected 2010-03-01 | reverse complement strand
GGGGGGGGGGGGGGAAGGTTAGCTTCCTACTTGTTTTTGGGGGGTTGGTGAGATGGGAAAGGTGGGGTTAGAGAGGAGAAAAGGGGAAATCGGGAGGTGAAAAGTGAGAGGACGAACCTTGCATAGCAACCATCAAGGCGCAGATGAATTTATTACGCCTCTGCAAGCGCAGCAGCTCGTTCTGCCAGTTACTCTTGTAGAAGAAGACAACATTCATGCTGATGCTGTATGCTTCATACACCGTCTTCAGCTCCGTCAGGATATTAGTCTGATACTCCCTATTCTCCGACGACACAAACTCCAGCAGCGCGACCCTCAGGCCCTCCAACTGCTCAATCGTCGTGCCAAACTTCATCGTCACGGGCACCGCCTCGGCGAGCCCGCCGCTACGCCGCTGATTCAGGATGAATAGCGTATTGAGGTAGCTGTTGGGCGCTTGCACCACGTGTCCCTCCATCTTCTTGAACTCAGTGAACAGCAGCGCAATCTCCTTGACGAAGTAATCATCCCCCAGCCCGTCCTTGCCCGTGTTCCCGTAGATCGTCACTCGGTCCCCGACATCGAAGGGGTGCTTGATGAACACAAAGATGATGCTCTGCAGCACCTCCTGCGCCGTCGCGCTGAACAGCCAACTCAGCGCCAACACGGCCGATCCCGCGCTCGTCAGCACGCCCGCCGCCGACGTCGAGATCAGCGAGATGAACAGAAGGATCGTAATCACCACCACGATGAACAGGAAAAGGTCATCCAGCTTTCCAACGACGGAGTCCAAGTCCTTCAGCGACGCCGAGATGGCCTTGCGCTCACGCCCAATCTCCACGCAAACAGCCTCCAGCTCCTCCATGCTGATATCGCCGTTCATATCCTTGTCGAACATCCCGAACGCCGCCACTGCCTCTTCATCGTTATCGAAAGCAGGGGCGATATCCTCGTCAGCCACTGTCTCGGCGCCCTCGGGCGCGAAGGTGCGGTGCAGGCGCCGCGCGAGCACCTGGCTCCCGGATGTGCTGCTGAGGAGCTGTCTGACCACCTGCTGCCGATGGGCGTTGGACTCGGCCTCGCGCCCGGCGAAGTCGCCTACTACTCTGCCGGCGACGTTGCCGACACGATTGAAACCCTGCTTGACGCCCTTGCCAGCCTTGTTGATGTATTTCAGAGGCGTTTTCAGGCCGCGTCCCTCCTCGTCGGCTTGGGGGGCTTCAAAGTCAGAGTCCTCCATGGTAATCTTCTCGCGGGAGTAGACATAGAGCTTCACGAGACTGCTGGTTTGGAACTTGTTGATCTCGATGCGGTCGGCGTAGGTGCGCAGATGGAAGCTGATGGCGATGAGCTGGATGATGATCTTCTCGATGAAGTTGAGCGTTGCGCAGACGAAGAGGGAGATTATCACTTTGTTCATCGTTTTCTCCCATCCGCGCGTCGTTGTGTCGTCATCCGAGTGGTGGTTGACCATCGTCGGCAGGAAGGAGATCTCCACTGCGAGCCACCAGAAGAAGAGCGCAATGGGGACTTCCAGCTGCCTAGCCATGTCTCGCCACACCCTCTCGGAGTTGGTGAAGATGGTAGCGATGAGGCTGACAGGATAGGGGATGCACTTGGCAATGATCCGGCCGAGCCAGAGCGTAAGCCATAAAATCTCAAGCCAAATACAAAACCACATAAGCTTGACATCTCCCACGGTCGTATCTTTGAACACAAACGCCCCAAGTAACAGCGGTATCAGCAGAATCAGCGAAATTGGCGTGATATAGCAGAGGTAGCGGACGATGAAGCTCGACTGATGGACTTTGATAAACATCTTCGCCAGCCGGGTCGCCGGCCTGGCTGGCGGCTTATACACCTTGGCCTGCTCATGCACCGGCGTGGTGCCGATATCGAAATCATCCTCCGGCTCGGCATTCACCCTCGACCTTGTCCGGGCGAGAGATTTGCTCCTCGACAGGGACTCCGAGTGTCTTTCTCTTTCTCTATCCTCGTTCGCCTGGTTGACCGTTGACTCAGCCTTCAGCATCTCGAGCTCGTCGTCGAGCTGCTGGGACTGCTTCTGCCCGTATGGAGACATCGGCGAGCCGCCCCGGGTATTGGGGCGTTCCGGACCCTTGTCATAGCTCGTGTGTACATGCAACTTGTCTTTGTCGAAATATTCATCTGTGTAATCATCGACTACGGTGCTCTCTGCATCGGATGGGCGTCGTCGCCGCGGCGCATCCGGATCGAATGCTGAGGAGGCATATTGATCTAAGTCCTTGTATTCCGTGCTTTGAGGAGGCATTGCTGGCCAGCCAACATCAGATAACTTCGAGGTAAGATGCGATTGAGAGGTGGTAACGACAGTGTTGTAGATAAAAGATCATAACCGTTTAGAAAATCGATGAAGGACAGATGGGCGGTTGCGCGCGTCTTAGTCCAAAATAGAGCCTCACACTAGGCCACATCGAATAGCTAACCGGTCGGCAGTGTGGTGACCCTGAGGCGTTCCAGAATCACATACTATGGTATTGGAGAGAGGTGGCGCCAATTAGGTCGAGAACGAGGGAATCAGGGCACTGAGAGTGGCGGAGGGGGAGTGGTACAGTGGGTTTTGGATAGGGGTAGGACGATGGAGATATGGAGATATGAAGATTGAACAGGGCAGAAAAGTGGACGGTGGAGGAGCACTATGACATCTAGTGTCCAACGGGATCCCTTCACTACTCCGACTTACAGGGGCATTTTATGCATTTATCCCCTTTTATATCGATTTTCGGCCACCTGCATCCCCTCCTCCCAAGCATTTCTATCGTCGTCGTGCAAATAAGAGTTGCTGCATACTATCTTCTTGTAGGCTTCTGCTGGGTCCCTGTGGGCAAGTGGCGTTATTCACGGGCCGAACGAAACGGAAGCGCTGCTTTTGTGCCGCCCTCTCCACCTTCATCGCAGGAAGATCTTCGGTAGGGTGTCCTTTTTAATCGGGATTTTATATTGCAATTCATACTGCATAATTCGTATTACTACGGGGTAATGACGTACGAGTAAGTGAGTATGGACGTTCTAAAAGATGTCAACATAACGCGTTAGCCAGGGTGTGGATTCATCCTGAAATTGAAGTCTAATATCACGTGTAATCTCAACCCCTTGTCTCCTTTACGCATGAACAGCCTGCCATTGACACACGAGACAGCATGACCCTCTATGAAAAGCAATAAACAAATCCCTCCAGACGAACCCACCATCAACCCACCATCAATCTACCTCACACCCCCCTCGTCCCCTCGCCCTTCTTCCCATCACTCTTCATCTCCTCCCTCTTCCTCCTCTCCTCCTCTCCTCCTCTCCTCCTCCCCTCTTTCTTTGGCCAACTTCAACAAATCCCCCTCTCGTCATCTTTTATCAGACGGCCAAACGAATTTTACCACGTGCTCCCATCTCCATGGGTCCTTGTTCCTTCCTCGATAGCATGCTGTTCCCCTACACACGATCGCCTTGTGCCAGGCGAGTGGCTTGTCCTCCAAACAGATCCTCACGCCTTGTGCGACGATGTACTTATTACCGTCACGCCTGATAAACGTTTATAATCCCAATTCCGCGTCCGTCATCAGCGCATAGCCAGTAATAACCCGAACAAACCGTTCTGGCTCTTTGTGGATGTCAAATTTCTCGGAGCTGTATGGGCCAGATCTGTCGAACACCCAAAGCCGCATCACGCTCCCGCAGATGGTAAAACCAGGCACGAATCGCCGATCCGGTTGACTTCCAAACACCTCCCGCGCGCAGCCTGCCAACTGTAACAGTGTTTTTGTAGAACCATCCTCGTCAGGATTTTGTTTGTGTTCCCCAATGACGAGTACATTTGACCAGTCGTGCTCGCCGTTCGGTAGGGAAACGTTGGCGGGGGTGAGGAAAATGTCAAGCTTGCGATCAGCCTCCGGGCCCCTCAGCACTTTGTTCGCCGATGTGAAATACCGGCGGTCAAGTCCGCTGAGAACAGTGTCCTGGAGCTTCATGAACCACTCAAAAAAGGAACCTTGGGCTGAAGGCTCTGGCCACCCGCTCCAGCGACCTTCAGCATATTGGTTTCTCGAATTCTCGTAGATATCTCTCGTGTTGTTCGTCCAGACCTTTCCTTCGAAATATCTCTCAAAGAACTCCCCAACATCGTAGTAGACGCGCCCTGTGAGCTCCTCGAGTATTCGCTGGTCGACTTCGTCGTGTGTTTGCTCGATTCCCCTCTGAGAAGCCGAGCTAGATCGCAAAGGCGTGTCGAAGGCAGCCGAGGAGTTGACAATACTGCTTGTAGCGTTGGACCAGTGGGTTTGATTCAGGAATGGCAGTGGTGTGGATACAGTTACAGCGGCGTACGCTTTGTCCCAGATGATATCGTCGGATTCGTTATTGATTACTGCTATCAAGAGAGGTTTAACCCGTGCAATGTCGAAGTCGTCGCTATTGACTACCGAGTTGAGTCTTGAAAGGTCGCCGAAGAAATTTATATTGCCGATATTGGAAGGTACTGAGCTGCCACCCAATCGTTCTATCCCTATCTTCAATATCACTGTAAGTAACCTATGAGCGACCGCGCCTTTGGCGTGGATGATTGAAGCACCACGGCCATGGACTGCACCAGTGGCACAGATGATCAAAGCAGATTGTATTTCAAAGCAGATTGTATCTCTATATAACCATATTTTACCAATGTATATAAAGAAATACTGACAGGGAGGTGGTGGGTAGGGTTTGAGCTGGAATTAGTTTCCTAACCCTTGCACGGTGCCCTTGCTCAGTAACACCTCAACGATCTTGTCGTAGCCTCCAGCTGATGCCGCCTGAAGCGCGTTGCCGAAGAGTCCTCCTTGCGCGTTAACGTCGGCGCCCTTGCTCAGCAGCACCTCAACGATCTTGTCGTAGCCTTCAGCTGATGCCGCCTGGAGCGCATTGCAGTATTCTCCTCCTTGCGCATTGACGTCAGCCCCCTCAACTAATTGGCTAGTGGTGTTCGCTAGACCACCAACTGTGTAGTACAGTGGATTGGGACACGAGTCCAATTCTTTTTCAAAGTTAGGCGGCTTCTATGGATCGTCTGGGTCGTATAGGCGAAGCCAATTTAAGTAAGCTTCGTCTCCTGTGGAGAGAAACATCATGGCCAGTAACTCAGCTGATTATCATCCTCTTCCCCGTTACTGGTATGGAAGATCCAGTGCTCAGCCGAGTATTGAGCCAATGCATAGACCCGTTGGAGAGATTTAGCAGATTCGAAACAATCAAATAATCCGTTTTCAAATTGGAGAAGATAGCCAATGGACCTCTTTCAATGTAACTATGGCAGGGAGCTGGTTGCATCCTATATCGCGCGGCAAGACCTTGACATATGCGCGCTGAGACGAGGTATTTTTGGACGGAGTAATGGGCCAATGTGACCATCCGGGTACGTCCCGGGCAACCTAAGTCTCAGTCGGTGAGGCGTTTGAAGACGATGCAAAAACACTCGTATAGACACCAGAGTACATTCCCTTGCCATAACTCACGCAGCAGCAGTGCGGGCGCAAACAATCACGGTCTCGACCTACCTTGAGCTCTTCCGCGAGAGCGAGGAGAACCAAGCACATCTCCTAAGCAGCCAAGAAGCAAGAGACATGCGGCGAGACGGCAGCGTCTCCGATGCGGTCATCATTACTTGGCCGATATCGTTCGAGCAGATCCGGGAGACTAGGCCTGAAGCTGCAGAGCTACTTTCGCTCATGGCCATGTTTGACAGACAGTGGGTTCCAGAGTCTATTCTTTACGATGCCAGAGGTAGGCTGCAGTTTGAGGACGCGGATGGTGCCGTTGACAAGCTTCTTTCTAATTAAGGCCCAGAGTACGAAGCAGCTAGAGCAGCAGGTCGGGGAGCATCTGTTTGAGATGCACGACTTGGTGCAGCTGGCGACGACGAAGTGGCTGGGAGCACAGATGCAGGTGGGCAGGTGGCAGAAGGCGTCGCTGCGGATTATGGCTGCTGCTTTCCCGAGCGGGCAGCACGAGACATGGGCGGCTTGTCGAGTGCTCTTTCCGCACGCGTGAAAGGTGCTCGGCTACGTTCTACAAGAGACGGGGGCAACACTGGATCGAGCGAGGATTGCAGATAACACAGTATGGTATCTTCTCCTCAAAGGGGAGTATGCAGCAGCGGAGAAGACTGGGCGGACTGCAGTAGTGGGGAGGGAGGAAGCGAGATGATGATGATGATGATGATGATATTTATTTGCGCCCGGCGGGTCCCCAGCAGAGCTGGGTGTCCTGAGACCTCCCGAAGGGTACGGGGACGTGCTAAGCTACGTAATTATAGTACAAAGGTAATAACCTTAGAAAGCGTTTCTTGTAGGAAGCAGGCCCGGAGGCAGGTGCCTATATTCCTCCCGCGGCCGATTGGGGTGGAGATAGAATATGTATGCCTACAGGCGAAGGGATTACGGCCGAAAGGCCACTATGTCAGAGCTATAAATAGCGGGTTCTAGGACCATAAGGCCTATAACAAAGGAAAGAGAGGTAAGATAGAGCTAGGAGCCGGGAGCCAGTGGGTGTTCCAGCAAGAGGCCAGCCTGCTTTGAGTACGCGATAGAGATTATCAAGTACAGATTCTAGTGTAGATTCTGTAGTAGTGAAGAACGCTAAAAAGTTCAGAGGGTTATCGTTGAGCCGTTTTAGGTACTCAAGGGCCTCGCTAGCAGACGAGGGAGGTATTAGAGGCATTGTGCTTGCAGGCCAGAGGTTAAATTTCTGTACTGTTTTTCGGCAGCGGGATAGGTGGTCAGGATCCTTGTCTCGGCCACAAGAGCAGGTAAGCTTTGCGTCTTGGTGTCCAAATCTACGATGGTACCATGTGAAGTCCCATGAGTAGGGCGGAGTGCCAAAAATTGGTGCAGTACTAGGCGTGAGAAATTAAGCTCTGGTAGAGGCTTGACCTTGTAATCAAGGTCCCATCTCCTATATTGCGGTGAAAGTTTGATGCTACACTTAGCCCACGAGGAGCTTTGTGCATCTCTCCGAAGCCCTCGGCAGATGGATCGGATACCGCTAATAGTTGGTTGTGCTGTAGCGCCAGTAGCGCAGTGTTGAGAGGCACCTAGGTTGGCGAGCTTGTGTGCTGCTTCATTGCCTTCGATCCCTGTATGCCCAGGGGCCCATTTAATTCCGATGTTATGGGTTTGCATTGCCTCTTGGCAGTTGAGGAAGGCCCATTGTGAGGAGTTAGAGGCATCGCCACGAAGGCACCTGAGGAAGGAAGCGAGAAGGTGCTTGGAGTAGAGCGCCTACACACTCTTACCCTTACCAGCATGGCCAATTTGGCCTCCGCTTTGTGGGGCCAAAGGCAGTGGAAGGAGGCCGAAGAGATGGAAAGGCGAGTAAGGGAGACGAGACAAAGAGTGCTTGGGCATGAACGCCCCGACACGCTGATGGCCATGGGTAACCTTGCGTTTACGCTAAAATCCCAAAGCCGTAATAAGGAGGCTATTCCACTAATGGAGACATGCTCTTGCAGCTGAGCTCAGCTGCAAGAACGGGTCCTTGGTCGTCATCACCCTGACACGGAGTCGTTCCTCGAAATTTTGAATAAGTGGCAGATGGAGAATAGGGATAGGCTTTTACCGAAAGCTGCTTTAATTAGAAGATAGAGAGCCAGTGCAAATATGGTGAAGAGCTCATCGCCATCAATGAATCGCTTATAGGCACAGATAACCGCACAAGAGTTGGTCCCGAGGATTATGCCCCTGGAGGCAAGTATCGAAGCATTGTCAAGCTCTTCCTTCGATTTGAGAATTCTCCAGCCGACAGCTGGCCCGTTGCCACGGGATGGCTCATCAAGGTGAGTATCTGTTATCCACAACATGTCAACGCTAATCTTGTCGCAAAGCCAAATCTTCTTGTCACAGCAGGTCATTGTGCTTACGACTGGGGTGGACTCGGACGCCTAGTCCAACTCCAAGCTTTTATTGGCTACTCAGGCAAGTCTGACGTGAGTAATGCCAATAATGTCCAACTCCGAAGTGGTCCACGGGTTGCCACAACAGCTGGATATGTTCAATCCTCTGGGCACCGTGCTGCGGACGTTGCCTTTGTTGAGCTGGACAAGCCATTCACTGGCGTAACCCCATTCCAGTGGGTGGATACACCACTCTCTGGCAAACTCGATATTGGTGTCGTCGGATATCCTGGGGACTTGGTCGATATCAACTCTAGTGAGCGCGGTGCAGAGATGTTTGAGCACTTCATGAGTGTGGAGTATGACCTTACGAAGTCGTCCTGGAGAACACTGGCCTATAATATTGACACTTATGGCGGTAACTCTGGGTCTCCTGTGCTCCGTAAAAGTGATTTGAAAACCATTGGTGTACATTGTTATGGTAAGCATTCGGAGATCTCAAAGAAGAGAAGCTTGCTAACATATGTAGGTGGTTCCCCCAATTCTGCCTCCGTCATTGGAGTCTACGGCAACAAATTCGAAACCTATATCAAGGCTTTCTCTCTCGCGGATCCTAAAATTAAGGGCATGCAGTTCATCCATGTCAGCGACCTTGATGGAAGCAACGCAGAGTTCAGTCTCAAGAGACCCAAGGGCTTCCCTAAGCTTGTTCCCATTGCTGATGTCTTGGGCACTGTAATTTCGGCTACCGCTTCAGCTACTGGTATAGGTGCCGTTGCAGGAATTGGTAAGTTTCTTGCGTGTGTAAAGATGGAAGGAGACTCAACACTAACCGGCACCCAACAGCCGCCAACATCGCTCTGCAAGCAGCAGCAAAGGCAGCAGACAAGGAATTGTTTGCCGGTGCAGAGATAGGCAATAACTATAGCGACAGCGCAAAAGCAGAACGCACCGGAGAAGACATAGCTGCTCACGCAATTCTCGCTGAAGCTGCTCTTCAAGCTGCTCTGGAATTAGATGAGCGTGTCATTGCCAGCCAAGCTATTCTCGAAAAGGCCAACGAATACATTCCAGAGTTCTCTTTGAAGGTACCCAATCTCAGGCTGCCCAAACTTTACGACATCATTCGTCCAACCATTCTCGCTACCATTTTGGACTCCAAAAAACCAACGATTACACTACCCAAAATCGGCCAACTCAATTTACCTTTGCCTACCACGTTCTCCACCGAGAGCAACAAGTTCGAAAGATCCAACTCGAAGGAATTCATTACTTACCTTGCAGCTGCTTCACGTAATCCGTCGTCCGCAGAGTTTAGCTTAAAACCACCAAAACACTTCCCACGCATCCCAAGCATCCCAACCACTATATCAGAGCCCTTCAATGATATAGCGAAGTCTCTCGAAGATGCAGCCAAAAAGGTCCTTTCCGAAGAGGCCAAGAAAGCAGCCGCACAGGCAATAGCAGCCGGAATTAAGGCCCTCTCTAAGACACGCGTCCCAGAAGTCTCCGTCCCTGGCAAAGATAGTCTGGACGGCAGTATCGAGCGCGCTATGCTTGCAGAAGCAGTCCTTGCTGCTGTTACAGCTGCCGATGCAAATGTGTTGCAAGCAGAGGGCTTCTTTGACACTCTGCTTAAGGTTGCTACAGATCTCGCTCCAAAGATTCTCCCGCCCGTTATCGGTCGCACGTCTGGCCTGCCCATCTTTGACATTATTAACAAGAGTTTGCTTGGCCATAATGGAGTTGGCAATGGTTTTGTTGTTGTTCCAGGAACAGAGACCGGGCAGTCGGAGTCACAGTCTGATTTAGCAGCTGAGTTGTGGTCAATCCTGAAGGCTTCGAGCGCTGTTATGCAGTGAACTATCTCGTGGCTAGTTCGTTAATAATAACCATTTTTTGGAAATTTATAGGGTTCTTGCAACGTGTAATTATCAAGTGTCGAGAATCCTAGCTTAACGAGGATAAATAAGAAATCCAGCCGCATGTCAAGGGAAAGATATGGCAAGGGGCATAAACTCGAGCGCCGCGGCGAGCTCGGCGGCGTCATCGCAGTCGTCATGCATTCCCAGCTTGTTCTGAAAGAGTGTTAGCGCATCTCTCTTACTCGTTGGTCCGACAGTGATGGTGTCGTGTTGTTCAACAAGTTTAAGCCCTGTATTTCTGCTTCATGTTGTTAAGAGAATGGATCCATTTCGGCAATGCGGAAGGTATGACACAAGCGGTTGTAAGCTCTCGCTATCTATGCCGTTCGTTTGCCCATCCCGAACGGTTCTTTGAGCCTCAACGAGGAAGCTAGCATCAACCACATTGTCAAGTATCAGAACCCACTCTCCCTTCCTATCGTCGCGCAGCCAGTTGCGCACGAGCTGGAATATATTGGTCTTTGGATTCTGCCGCCCGAAGAGCTTGATGCAGTTCGCAATATCTCGAAAGCTCTTCTCAAACCGGGCCGCATTGCTTGCGTGTACCCAGGAAACCCAAGTTTCCGGAGATCGATCTCGAGTTCGGTACGCGTATTCGATAGCAAGTTGCGTTGACATTCTCTTTCCAGCGACGTCTCGGGCAACGTCAACACCGCGTCGATTAGAAGCAGTCGTTCAGGCGTCATATGATCCGATCGCTCTAGTGCACCTCGAACGTCCTCGTCAACCACCAACCACTTTGCTAGATAGCTGTCACTCGCTGTCAATGACAGGCTGCTCTTTCTTGTATCGATCAACGATGTCAGGGGCGTCGGGGGTCGATCGACCGGCTCATTGAACATGCGAACCTCATTAAAGCCTTCTGCGGCTCGAGTCCGCGATATATATTTTGAACATCCACATTGATATTCCGATCAAGGTAGTGTTTAAGAAGGTGTCGATACTAGCATGCTGCAAGATTAAGTTTTGAACGGAGTCACTAACATCGGCTGTGCCAAAGGGACCACATTAGTTGAGGACAGCAAGATCTCAATTCCACAAGGACCAATTGCTCTTCAAGAGATATATTTTAAGTCTCGAAGTCTAATGCCGTGCACCATCTCTACGTGATTCTTGAAATGGATAACGTTGTTGAGAAGTAGCTCTTCGGCCCTGCAAACTGGATGGCAGCATTCAAACGCCCCCGCCGCCTTCTTTTCTAAGTGCCTCTCAACATGGTCCATCATCTTGTCGGGTTTCGAATTCAGCAGCTCCAACCCCGGGAAGTGGCTTTATCCTATAAATTAGCTTCGAAAGTAACTTTTTAAAGTAACTTCTAAAGTAACTTCTAAAGTAACTTCTAACGTAACTGCTAACGTAACCTCCAAAGTAAACCTCCAAAGTAACTTACTGCATTGATTGCGAGCCAAGTGACGGAGCCTTGCATATCCAAAGAGATCACCCATGCGCGACTGCGTATAGAGATCTATCTGATCTACAAAAAGAACAAACAGCTCGATTTATGGCTGGAATATAGTGACCGCAGAATATATCTCCTTCTCGCGCTCAACAACACCATAAACTAGGACATATCGCTTAAGCCGGCTCTGTGGAGACTAGACTCCTTGCGTCTGCTACACATACGCCCAGGCCGAGGCAGGTGCTACAATTCCAGTTCAAGACAAACGGGGCAACCACGTCCGGTCACAATAGGGCAGCCTCATCTCTTCAGCCTTAGAAACACTCCACCTTCATTACATCCTGCGGACCGTTTCCGAGAAGTCAAACCTCTGCTTTGCCTCGCTGAATGATTGCCTCGCCGAATGCCAGGCAACGAACTACTCGACGTTATTCAAGTAGTTAGCAACTAGCGTCCATTCGAAGGTTCAACCTCCACTTGGGTCACAGCCACCATCCCATCCACAGTCCACCGTTGCCAATCTCGCAGCCTCACCGTTCAACCTCACTTCACCACATTGATTTTCAACAACCTCAATCCGCCAACCATGTCAAACCAACATTATGCCACCTTCCTCCCAACAGACGCAATCGAGCACACGCGACCCTCAAATCTGCGCCACAACTCCGACGGCATGGTGTCGCCGCGTGCTCCACGACGGGGCCTCTCCCCTAGTTACATTCCACAGAAGGGGAGCAAGCAAGGGGGTGGTGAGAATAGCAGCTATTTCAGTCCTTTGACCGGCCCTCCGACTTCGGACATGCGACATGCGTCTTCACCTCACAATCTGCGTCAGTTGTCCCAGAACGACGGAGCCTTGTTCTCTCCTTCACCGCCGATCTCGAGAGCAGGGTCGTCGGACGCTGCAACGGCAGCACTTGTAGAAGACTGGAGGGCATTCACGAGAAAGCTGAGAGAGCAGCATAAGGCGGATAAAGCACACATGGAGGAGTCGCGACTGCGGTCCGAGGAGATAATGGCAGAGGAGCGAGCGTTGTGGGACAAGGAGAGAGCGAACTACGAAAGACGCATTGCGGAGTTGGAGGAGCAGCTACCGGCCTTCACAGGGCCACTGAGCTCGCAAGGCAATACACCGCATCCTGCTTCTTACTTTGCGTCTGCGAGTAGCGTGATCAAGAATATGAGCCATCCGTCGAGCCAGCTATCGAGCTCGGGGGTTTCGCCACATAGTGTTGCATCTGGGACTTCGCAGGCGTCAAAGAGGGCAGAGGTAGCACAGGAGTCTGGGAGATGCAAAGACGGGACCTTCTTCTACGCGCCGGTTTCCCAACACCCCACGAGGACCTTCAGTCCAACGTCGACGGAGCTACGGGTCGACAGCTTGCATGTGCCTGGCGAAACACCGCTACACGTCACAGCCAAAGAGCTCACCGCCGCCGACTTCCTGTCTCCCCCGATGAGCGGCACAGGCCATTCCTCACCCAGCCACAAGGAGGGTAGTGTGGTAGGCGACAGCATAGATATCTCAGTCATCGCGCCCTCTCTGGAAGGTGTTCCGATTAGAAGTTCAGCAGTGGAACCAACCTTTATCGCGAGTGTTAAGTCGCCTGGCGGAGCCACCATGAGTCCAAGCCGCTCCTCACCTGACGTCGAACCACCACCTCGGCCAGTGCAGAACTACGACCGCGGTTCGCCAGAGGCCAAGAGACGTGGCTCCACCGGGAGTCTAGGAAGTCAAGGGAGTCCAAAGAGGGGCGTTGGGGGCAGGGATAGGGCGCCGAGAAAGACGCTGGAGATTATCAAACAGCCTGTTACGCAGCGCCTGACGATGCATGCGGGGCATACGCCGAATCATTCGATTATACAATTCGAGCTTGGGAACTCGGGGCTTACGACACCCAAGGCGTCAGCTGTTAACCACGAGGTCTCTGCCGCCGAAGCTGCTGGTTACAGGGAAGAAATTCGCGTCTATGAGTCTTCAGTAGACGGAGACGACGGCGACCACGAACTCACGGGGCCGCTGGGGTTAATGAATGCAGCCGGTGAAGACGATGCGTTCCTAAAGGCGTTGACACATAAATTGGAGGAAGTGAAAGATATGGAGGGCGATCCGGTGTCTGTCACGACGACGGGCGCGACTGAGGACGGGATGGGAGGGATGGGGGATGCGGAGGTGCTGGCTACGGCATTGAGGGCTGTGGGTAGGGGCTTGGGGGTGTGTGGTGGAGGTGATGGGATTGGTGACGGTGTGAGGGATAGTGTGCCGGATGATGTGCCGATTTTGAAACTTAAGCCGAGTGTTAACTTTGGCAGACCGCTGGGCCATCTCTAGCACGACCTCTTTTTGTCTTGAGATACGGCGGATAATGGGCGGCGAGGAGGGATGTTTATTAGGAGGGACGTTTATTATTGGGAGGACTAAAACCAGGCATTCTTTGGCACGCGTTCGGAGCCAATGGACGCATTACACGGCATACTTGGGAATACATGGCGTGGGCGGATATGGGAGGATACACACTGAATGATACACTACATTTCATTTGACGAGCTGGTTTGTTGCCGGGTTTGTTAGGGCAGGGCAGGGCGGGAAAGCCGCGGTGTCAACGGCGACGGCGGGACTGATTAGACGAGATACCCATACCAATACCATAGGAGTATATTTTTTCAACCACAAATACAGATGTAGATGCAGAATTAGTACCGCCGAGTTCTTTCACATGTGCTCGAGTCAGGTGTCTTTTCAATGCGTGTTGGGGGTCGGGTGTCGGGCGCGCTGTACTGTGCTGCTGAGTATGGCGGCTTTGGGCCCGTGAGCGTATTTCTTATTTCGTTCTTGTACTTGTGGTTTGCTTAGTTGGCGTGGTCCGATTAGCGCTGTTTGGTAGCGAGAGTACAGCCCTGTCATATTCATCTGTTCTGACTGCTGTGTCTCATTGTTGCGTTAACAAGTCTTTGATTCTGCGACCTGGGCCTGAGCTTGGTGGAGACTTGCGGGGATGGCCGGGTGATGGGTAGTTGTAGCGACCTCTAACCTTCACGGTTCCTCCCACTTTGGCACTTCCAACACTTCCACCTCCTATCTTCGGTGTCAAGTGTCACGCCAGGAAGTGCTGGTACGCACTCCGCCGTCCAAAACTCGGTGCCATGATGAAGTACCTGCGACTTCGTCTTGGCAGCACGTTTAGCCCCGAAATCACGAAAGTAACCCTTCACCTCACTGAGAGGGCGAAATACTATCCCACCGCCGTACGACTACACGACTAGCGCAGCTGGGGAGTCTCTTATCCCTGGGTCTGACAGCGTGGGTTGTAATTGAGAGCTGTGGTATTGCAAAGCCTCACGCTCGCAGGTCCCAGCTTGAGCTCGCTGGCTCGCGGAATATGCACTACCCGGCTACGCCGGTGAGAGATAGAGACGAAGGGGGGTAGAGGAAGAGAGAGGGAGGGTGGGGGGAGAAGAGCGAGAATTGGAACGCGGCGAAGTACCCTGCGGGGCCCTACGGCGGTCGACGACCTCATGAGGTGGTTGGAGACTGATTGGTTAGTATGTGGGAGGAGATTAGAGGTATGAGGGAGGAGATTAGAAGTATGAGGTGAAGTTGAGGTTGTTAATGGGAAGTTATACGATGTCGGCAAACAGGTGGGGAATTTCGTATAGTGATGATGAGGCATGGTGTGTGCCCTTGCTTACTTTGGCGACCGTTTAACGGACATAACTCAAAGTGAAGCGGGTGCGAAGTCGATGAGGTCGATAGCCAATAATTCGTCCACATTGAATGTCTATGGATCTCTACCATTCAGTCATACTCTAGATTAAGCTTCGAACTCTAGATCTCCACGCTCGCCGGCTCCTCAACAACCATATTCTTCCTAACCGCCTCGATCTCCTGATCGGTCAAACCAAGGTTAATCTTGCAATACGTCTCCACGCCCCCAAATTTATCACGGATCATGGCTAGCGTCATCATCATGCTTCCGTACCTGATTCTTGTTAGCCGACTGTTTTCTATAGCTTCCCTCCACTCGAAAGCCACTTTACTCACGTCGCGCCAAGCATGTTTAATGCTGTCGTCTCGTTGAAGTCGATTTTATGACTTTTCTTAAGCGCTTCGGCTGCGCCTACACGCCATGCTGCCAAACCTTGTTCAGTGAGTTGGTACTCTTTGGCGATTATTTCATCTTGGACTCCACAGAGGGCGAGGATCAGCCCACAGAGAACGCCGGTACGATCCTTTCCGGCTGTGCAGTGCATCAACATTTTTGGGGATGGGGAGGCCAGATGGCGGAGGATTACTGAGTACGAGGATCTGGCGTGGTTGAGGATGTCTGTGTATGCCTTTGAAAACCCCTGCGTGTTGTTAGTATTCCCTATACTTACTTCCACATGGCGATATATCTCCACTTCCTTCCCTCGTGTTAAACACTTAAGAGTCTCCATAAACTGGCTTCCAAAGCACCCTTCCCCATGGCTGCTGTCTCTCGGGCCACATAAGCTCCTCTCTCAGCATCACCTCCTCACTTCTCAAGAAACGCCACGTACCTCGGGAGTGCCAGTCTGATAATGCGAAAATCGCAAAGCAAGCGATTCAGGACTGTAATCATGATCCAAAAAGACAGGAGCGAAGACACGTTCGGTGCCCGGCAACTCTACAACCCCCCCCTTTCCAGCCTTCTCAGACTTCGCTATCTCAGTTGTGCTTCTTAGGTCGTACACCTTGGCGATATTAAGGTTTCTGGGAGATTGTTAGCGCCTCTTCCATATTCCTTTCTCATGCGAGCACCCTCGGTTACTTCAATTCCAAATCTATTCCTTCGTCTCCTGTATTCCTATATTGGACGCCAACACTTTGTTGAATGTTGAAAGGACTTCATCTCCAAATTACCAGGCAAGCCTCCGTCCCTCTCTCTTGGGCCTTTCCTCCATTCATTGCCTAAAACTCCCTCATGAATTCCAACTTCCATATCCTTCCAATGTCTTCCAAACCCGCGTCCTCATCCTTCCCAGCCATTGTTTAGCCCGCGCATAATCTCCTCTTTCCCTCCC
>RCNJ01000803.1_pt1 | contig 16257 bp, 18 predicted proteins | sample 2041171 | NCBI WGS metagenome assembly RCNJ01 (sample SAMN09708213, study PRJNA481090) | feces metagenome | biome: feces | host: Pygoscelis adeliae | place: Antarctica: Rookery Lake | collected 2010-03-01 | reverse complement strand
TCGCGTGTCACAAGTACACTATAACCTAAAGCTGATAACTCTTTATAAACAAAGTCTAGCACGGTTGTTTTACCCGAGCCCTCTCCACCTTCTATAGTTATAAAATGTCCTTGCACATTTAAATCTCCTTTTAAAAGCTTATTGTTAAAATAAAACTTAATTCTAACTCTATTCTACCATGTTTATACATCTTTTTTAAAGGTTGACCCTATTTTTTAGTGAATTTGTCACTTATAAAGAAGAACCTTTGTACAAAAAGTACAAAGGTTCACTCATTTAATAGCGTAAAGCGTTTAGATTTCTTTCTTTTGCTTCTTTTAATAAAAATATATATCTTGATTCTAATAGTTCTAACAAATGAAAACTTTCAAATTTTGGCTCTATACTGCTATCAACAATCGCTTGCATGTTTTTCCATTCGTATTCAGTTTCAAAAAATGCATGTAATAATTCCTTATTTTTATCTCTTCTTACCTTTTTTCGTCTATTAAACATCATACCACCCTGGTTTAAAGTGAGTTATTATACTTCACGACGTCCTTCTAAAGATTTAGCAAGCGTTACTTCATCTGCATATTCTAAGTCGCCACCCATTGGTAAACCATGAGCCATTCTAGTTGTACTGATTCCTGATGGTCTAACTAGTCTTGAAATATACATCGCAGTTGCTTCACCTTCAATATTTGGATTCGTTGCTAAAATAACTTCTTTGATTTTTTCATCTTTTAAACGGCTAATTAAATCCGGTACATTGATATCTTCTGGCCCAATTCCATCCATTGGAGAGATTGATCCATGTAGTACGTGATATGTTCCATTAAATTCTTTCATCTTTTCCATAGCAATGACATCTTTTGAATCTTCAACAACACAGACAACTGATTCATCTCGTGATTGATCAGAACATACTGAACATATTTCTTGATCAGTAATATGACCACAAATTGTGCAGTAAGAAAGTTCACGTTTAGCATTAACTAAAGCTTTTGAAAAATCTACCACATCATCTTCATTCATATCAATAACATAAAATGCCAATCTAACAGCAGTTTTAGGACCTATTCCAGGTAATTTTGTAAAGCTATCAATCAATTTAGATATTGGTTCGGGATAATACATTCGAGCAGCCTCCCTGATTCAGGCATTTATACACTTAAAACATACCTGGGACGTTTAAACCTTTTGTAAATTTACCCATTGTTTCTTCTGTTGTATCTTCAATCTGTTTCATAACATCATTCGTTGCTGCTAAAATTAAATCCTGTAACATTTCTATATCTTCTGGATCAACAACTTCTTCCTTGATTTGAACATCAATAATTTCACGGCTACCACTTGCTTTAACTGTTACCATACCGCCACCTGCTGATGCTTCAAACTCCAATTCAAGTAATTCACCTTGTGCTTTTTCCATATCTTTCTGCATTTTTTGCATTTGCTTCATCATACCGCCCATATTACCTTTCATAACTAAACTCCTCCTTATATTTTATAAATTATTCTTTAACTTCTAATAAGTCATCTCCAGCTATTTTTCTTGCTTCTTCAATAAATGGAGATGTTAATTCTTCTTGCTCTTTTTCCTCAACTGATTTTTCATCCTGGTCATGATTACTCAGGTAATCAGTACGTACTTGTTGCCAAGCTTCTTCTGGAATTGGGATAATTTTTAGAGGTTCTCCAACTACATCTTCTAAAATTGATTCTACCATATCTTTATGGTCTAAAAACAGTGAACAGTGAATTTCATATTTAAATGCTACTATTAAACCTTCATCTGAAGCTGCAGCAGGTTTACTATCAATGATTGTTGCATGTGCTGGAGCATGTGCCCCTTTTAATCTCGTTAAAAATGATTCCCAATTATTATGCATCGTTTGTAATGAATCTTTTTTAGCTTCTCCAAGCACTTTATTAATTTGCTCGTGAGGTATTTTATAACTACTTTGTCTATTTGCTGACGATTGACGTCTTTGTCCACTCGTAGATTTAGGTTGTTCTTTTACCTCATTCATATTTATATTATTTATTTTCGTTTCTAAATCATTTATTTTTTTATTTAACTCTTTCCATTCAACTTGATCAGCCTCATTTGTATGAGTTGTTTGAACTTGTGGACTGGTTACTTTTTTCTCTCTGTTCACAATTGATAATAAAGTAATTTCAATAATTATTTTAGGACTGTTTGTCCATTTTATTTGTTGTTGACAATCATTAAATTTCATAATTGCCGCTTCAATCCATTCAGTATCTAAACTGTTTGTAATCTCTTTAAATTGTTCATCGACAATTGCTGTTTCTAATACATCTGCTAATTCAGGTGCTGTTTTATAAAATAGAACATCTCTTAAAAAATAGATGATATCAAAAACAAAGCGAGTCGGATCCTTACCATTTTCAATCATATGATCTAGTAGACGAAGGCTTTCAGTAACTTCTTCTTTATAAAGTACTTCTACCATCTCTGTAAGAATAGATTGCGAAACACCACCGGTGACAGCAAGTACATCTTCGAGTTCTACTTTTTCATTACTATAAGATATCGCTTGATCAAGTAAACTAAGCGCGTCCCGCATGCCTCCTTCTGCAGCTAAGGCGATAGCTTCTAATGCATCTTGATCTACAGCTACTTCCTCTTTTTCGATAATTTCTTGCATTCTTTCTACTATAACTTTATTACCTATTGGCTTAAAGTCAAACCTCTGACATCTTGAAATAATTGTGAGTGGTATTTTATGTGGTTCAGTTGTTGCTAAAATAAACACAACATGTTCTGGTGGTTCTTCTAAAGTTTTTAGTAACGCATTAAATGCATTAACTGAAATCATGTGAACTTCATCAATAATATATACTTTATAAGGAACCGAACTTGGTGCATATTTTACTTTATCACGAATATCTCTTATATCATCTACACTTGTATTCGAGGCTGCGTCTATTTCAATCACATCTGAGATAGTGCCATCTAAAATGCCTAAACATGCGCTACACTCATTACAAGGCTCTCTTGTTGGAGCTTGTTCACAGTTTATTGTTTGGGCTAATATTTTTGCAGCACTTGTCTTTCCAGTTCCACGAGGACCTGAAAACAAATAAGCATGCGAAAATTTTTCTTCAGCAATCGCATTTTGTAAAGTTTGTGTAATATGCGTTTGTCCGACAACATCTGCAAATGTTCGTGGACGCCAAACACGATATAATGCTTGATAGCTCATTATAATTACTCCTCTTTTTTCTATATCTTTAATTATATCTTATTTATCTTATTTGTGAAATAAGTACTATCTAAATTATTGTTTTTCTATTACTTTTCTTTTATTTGCGATATGATTGATACTAAGTATTACAAATTTGAACATCGAGGTGGATTGAATGAAAAAGATTTATTTACTTGCTGTTTTTTTACTGGGGATTAGTATGAGTATCTTGGGTTTCTTTATACTATTTAATCCGGATGTATCTTTGACTAGTGTAACATTAATCATTGGTTTATTACTCCTTTTAAATGGAGTGAATGAAATTATTAGTTATATTAAACAATCTAAAATATGGAATATTTCACGTTGGCATTTAGTTGAAGGGGGTTTCTCTTTCTTAATTGGATTAGCAGCGTTCTTTTATACTGATGTCGCTCAACAAATTTTTGTATTTATTTTTGCTTTTTGGATTTTGCTTTCTGCAATCTCACATATCTTTATCTCACGTACTTTAAAAGGCATGCCAGGTACAAAGTTAATTTTTGCTTTAGGGATTATAATGCTTATTTTAGCAGTTGTTTCTTTATTTACTCAGTTTATTGCGGCTATAACAGTTGCAATCATTATCGGGGTGTTTTTCATTGCTCAGGGGTTCATATGGATTTCCTTAGGCTTAGTATTTAGAAAGCTTTCTTAACATAATTAAAAAAGCAACCGTCTCGTCAAAACGAAACGGCTGCTTCTTTATTCTATGTAACCGTACACCCATAATCGATAAAATGATTCCAAGCGTTACTTAAGTTCATAGCTCTATCTAGGCTATCCCACGGCACACAGAAGAATCTACTTACTGCTGCTTCCTTCCGGATCTGACAGAATTCATAGGTTTCTGTTGCGTAGGACCTAAATGTCAACACTAATTCCTTAAGGCAGACCTTGAAAACACTTACCTCGAATGGGAATTCAGTCTTGCTCTAGCGGATTGCAAGTTATAGGGCACCGCTACCTCCCCACCTAGTACGGCAAACCTTAGTATAACGTTTTCTTAATATAAATGCAATTATTTTAATTAAGTATACTTTTCATCTTTTATTTCGTAGCTGTTTAAAAAAGTTCGTTAATAAGGCACTCGTTTCTTTCTGTTTAACGCCTGTTGTTAAATCTACTTGGTGATTAAATCGTTCATCATCTAATAAATTCATTAAAGTACCCGCACAGCCTGATTTATAATCTGAGGCTCCATAGACTACACGCTTTATACGCGATTGAACTATCGCACCTGCACACATTGGACATGGTTCTAATGTGACATATAATGTACAATCTTCTAAGCGCCAACTTGAGTTAACTTTGTTAGCTCGTCCAATCGCAGTAAGTTCTGCATGTGCTAATGTTGAGTTAGTTGTTTCGCGTTCATTATATCCCGCACTTATCACTTTATCATCATAAACAACAATTGCCCCAATGGGTACTTCACCTAGTTTTTCTGCTTTTTTAGCTTCTAATATAGCAAGGTCCATAAATTCTTCATCTTTATTAGGCATTATTCATCACCTTATTCAGTTTCTTTTTTGCCAAGTTCTTTAGATCTGTTTGTTGCACTTTTCACACAAGCAATCATTGACTCTTTAAAATCACGGTCTGCTAAAGTTTTAAGTCCCGCTTCGGTTGTGCCATTAGGACTTGTGACATTTTCACGTAAAGTATCTACTGGTAGTTCTGATGTTTTTAACATCATACCTGCCCCAATGATCGTTTGGGTAATTAATTCTTTTGCAGTTACTGCATCTAATCCCTCTTTAATTGCCGCTTCTTCCATCGCTTCAACTAAATAATAAATATATGCAGGACCACTCCCAGAGATTGCTGTCACTATGTGCATTTCTTCTTCTTTAACAATATTAACCGTTCCAATTGCTTCAAATAACTGTTTAGCAATTATCATGTCTTCTTCACTCGCAAATTCACCTTGGGTAATCGCAGTTGCTGAATAACCAATTGATGCTGATGTGTTTGGCATTGCTCGAATAACTGGAACCTCTTTTCCAATCGTTTCTGTAATCTGTGCTGTTGAAACACCCGCAATAACAGACATCACTATTTGATTTTCTGTTAAATAAGGACTAATTGATTTAATTGCACTTTCTACATCATATGGTTTCGTTGATAAAATAATAATGTCTGCTCCAGATAAAACTTTTTCTTTTTCTCGTGATGTAGACACACCATACTTTTCTTTCATTTCAACTAAACGCTCTTCATTATCTTTATTTGTTATCCAGACTTGTTCATTTTTGATAAATTGTTTACTTATAATTCCTGAAACGACTGCTTCTGCCATAGAACCAGCACCTATGAAAGCTATTTTTTTCACGATAATTCTCTCCCTTTAAAAAAGCATATAAAAAACCTCATAACACATCCTATAAAAAGGACGGAAATGAGGCTTATATCCGCGGTACCACCTAGTTTGACAATAAATGTCCACTCATTTTTTTAACGCAGGTTTTTGCGGTTAGGATTAACTAACGACTCCGAGTTAGGTTCAATAACATAGAGGATTTCTCAGCTTAAGCATCCCTTTCTGTCAAAATATTATCTACTAGTCTCTTCTAGTCCATCTTAAGATATTCTTTAAAATATAATGTTTTCGGCTTCTTTTGTCAAGTTACTTTGAATTTAATAAAGTTTCTATCATTTGTAAATGCCTGCCAGCCATGCTCTTAATTGTGTCATGCATTTTGGCATCATATACGACTAAAAAGCTCGTTCCTGGTCCTGAACTCTTTTCGATGTCTAATTCTGTCGGATACTTAATTGTTTGATCGATTTGTCTCTCTACTTCATGCTTAATCCCTTTTGAACTCATGGGACGTATTAAACTAACATCCGGCATTTTAGAAATTTCTTTATAAAGCGACAATGGTGCAACACTCTTTTGATCATCTATCACTTCTTGTCCGACTAGTGGTTTACCTATAATAGCCATTTCTACAGATTCGGGACTAATAACTTCTCTTTTCTGGACTTTTTTCTTACCTAACACGACAAGTCCTAAGGCAGATTGATCTAATTTAAAGTTTGTTTCAGTACTTCCGGTAATTGGTATGTTTTCTAAGCCGACTTCTTTTAATCCTTGGTTTATTCCTAGAATCAATTCAGCCCAAACCGCTTCATCATTAAAGCTATGCATAATAATTGCAAATGGTTCTCCACCTGCTGCAATACATTCCATACAAGCAACTCTAAAAGCATAATAACTTACTGTTTGATAATTTACTTTAACTTCATCTAAAGTTTTCATTCCAATCGCACCATTATTATCTGCGGCAATTATAATTGTTTCATTGTTATTAAACGGAACTTCTGTAACGTCATGCTCAAATTTATGCATCTTTAGGTCGCTCAGTTAATTGATTTTTGAAAAATGGCGCAAATCTTGGTATTAATAAAGCTGCAATAATTAAATTAAGTACTGTTGCAATAACAAGTGATGGTAGTATTCCTAAGAAGAAAGGGAGCCCCATAATAAAAATAAATGGTAAAGGTAAGATAAATCCATTAGCAATGATGAAGAAAGTATTAGGTATAATCGGTTTAAATGATTGATACAAATAACCAAATATCCAAATAATAATCCCCATACCAATCAGAATAAATCCACTTAATAAAGCAGACATCATATGTCCTACCGTGCCAACTATCGCACCTGAATTTTTACCTATCCATACTGCTGCAATAAGTGCTGGAAAAGAGTCCAGTGCAATACTTCCAACTGGCGAAGGTAATGCTATTAATCCACCAACAACTGATAAAGCAATGAATAAAGCTAAATAACTAATCCGTTTAGCGGTCATTCTTTTTGTCCTTACGACTTTCTCTAAACACAATGGCACTTCTTTCATAATCCACATCTTCAATGCCTGCTCGGTGATTAACTACTCGTGCAACCGCAAAGAAATAGTCTGATAAACGGTTTAAATATTGTAGAGCTAATTCTGATGTTGTCTCATCTTGTTTCATTAACGACACAACAAGGCGTTCAGAACGTCGCGCAATTGTTCTAACAATATGAAGTGTCGCAGCTACTTTTGAACCACCTGGTAAAATAAACTTCTCGAGATCTGGCGATTCTTCTGTGTATCTATCAATTTGCTCTTCTAAATAAGTAATCATTTCTGGATCCATTTTATCTGGTCGCTTGTCAACAACACTTGCTAAATCTCCACCTAGATCAAATAACTCATGTTGGATTTTAATTAGATCATCAGCAATATCTTGATTTAATTCTACGTCCAATTCAGCATGTGCTAAAGCTACAAAGCCATTTAATTCATCAACTGTCCCATATGCTTCGACACGTAAATCGTCTTTCTCAACGCGCCCACCAATAATCCCTGTTTGACCCTTATCTCCTGTACGTGTGTATATTTTCATTTTTAGTGCCTCCTATTTTAGTTGTCTATTTATACCATACCAAATAATATCAAAACGTTCACTCACTTGAACAAGTCTTTGATACATCAGTCCTGTGATATCTCTCCACTCACGTTCTTGGCGGTCTACTGGTACAACACCTTTTGAAATATCACTACCAATTAAAATTAATTTGGCATTTGGATTTTCTTCTTGCCAATTTAAGCAGTTAAGCACAAACTTTTCTGTCTGACTTGGTAGAGAACCTTCATTTTCAAAAAAGCTTTTGACATACAATTCCAGATTTTGAATAATGAAGTACTTTGTTTTAATTTGCGAGAAATCATTTGGTAATTCATCATCATTATAACCCGAATATTTTATAAAGTCAGTTTCGTCCGTTAAATCATATAAGTGTTTTGCGAATTGCCATTTTCCATTGTAGGCACCGCCTGTAATGACATGCATGGATTTACCTCCCTTAATGTTGCTTGTGAACTTACTAATTGATATCCTTGGGCAAAAGGAACTTTATACTCAAAAAATGAGCGAGCGTCTTTTGTAAGCTTTGTTAGTAAATATCTTATCACACCACCATGAACAACCAAGACAACATGTTTTAAGTTTTGTTCAATAATTTCTGTTTTAATTTGCTGAAAACTTTCATCAATTCGCTGCGTAAACTGATCAAACGACTCCCCATTTGGTAACTCATATGTAAATAAATGATTTAGCCACTCCTGATAATGACGCTGATATTTTAATTCCTCATACGATAACCCTTCAAAATCACCAAAGTGCATCTCTCTTAAATTTTTAAGTTGACGAACCGGATAATCTCTTTTGAATAACAAGTTAGCTGTTTCAATTGTTCGATCTAAATCACTTGTATAGACTTGATCAATAGCTTTTGAAAAGGTGTCTTCTCTCGTATATTGATTTTTTACAGCTATGATTTCAGCTCTACCTGCTTCACTTAATTCAGAATTAATCCAACCACTATAACGTGAAGCTTCATTATCTAAAGTCCTCCCGTGACGTAATAATGTAATAACCACATTAGCAACCATAAGATAAGTTCTGTCCCTTCTATACTTGCACCAGATAAATCTCCTGTTAACCCTCCAAATTGACGTGTGACAAAGCGTTTGATTAATACATGGAGTATTCCTATCAAACCGATTAAAATCGCAAATACACTCATATAAACTAAATTGTAAATACCCAGAATAATAATAATTGGAATAATATAAATTAAATATAATTTTAATACTTGCGGGTTTTCAGATTTAAATAAATAACCTAACCCACTTTCTTTAGCAGGATTAATTAAAACAAGTCCTATACCTGTAAGCATGCGACTAAAAAAAGGTATAAAAACGATATATATAAATAAGTGGGGTTCATGATTTGATAGAACTTCGAAGATAAATAAAAATTTAAATGCAAATAAAAATAAAAGTCCAAGCACACCAAATGCACCTACACGCGGATCTTCCATAATCTCAAGACGCTTTTGTTTATCTTGATATGAAAAAAAGGCATCTGAAGTGTCTACCCACCCATCTACATGGATGCCACCTGTTAAAATAACCATTAAAGCCATAAATATAACTGTCATTGCTAGATTAGAAAGATTAGTGAATTGAGTCAAACCTGCTAGCGTAAATGCATAAATTATACCCATAAACATACCAAACAATGGTAATGTAATAATCATTCCGGTTAAATTGCGTTTAGTCATATCGATTTCTTTTCGAATGGGAATAATCGTAAAAAACTGCAAATTAATTAAAAAACCATGCCAAATATTAGCCAAGCTGATCACTCCTTAACTTTGTTTCATCAAAATAGGAATAGTTGACTCGATTGCAAATGCTTGATTAGCTACACAAACAATTTGTTGATGAAGTTCTCCAAGCATTCGGCTATATAACCTAACATACACTGTTTGATTAATTTCGTCATGAAAAACATCATTAGATACAATGATTAATGTATCAACACGTTCTCTAATGTTTATAATTTCATTAATCACATGTTGCTTCACTTCATTCCATTTCTCACCATTGATGACTGTTTCTTCGGTTATACCCTTTTGATAAAATTCATTATTTAACCAAACTGTTAAACAATCAAGTAAGATGACACTATTTTCATGCTCTTTGTGAACCGCTTCTGAAACGTTGTCTGATGCCTCAATTGTTTGCCAATTATAAACACTTTGCTCCCGCGTTTCTTGATGGTGTTCGATTCGTTGAGTCATCTCATTATCAAAGCTAATTGAAGTAGCTAAATAATAAAGGCCACAGTTTTTACTTTCAGCTAGTTGAGATGCATATAGCTCAGCAAAAGAACTTTTTCCACTCCTGACACCACCAGATATGAAGATTAATTGACCTTGCGCCATTTTTTTAACGCCTCCAATAATAATCTATTTTCCTGTTCTGTCTTAATCGCAACTCGCAACCATTTACCTTCTAATCCTGGAAAATTAACAGTATGCCTTAGCACAATGCCACTTTTTAATAAGTAGATAAAGAGTGGCTGGATATCATGAGTTAAGTAATCACGTATTAAATAATAATTTACATCACTTTGAATCATTTTAAATGATAATTCTTCTAAAGCTTGGTGCATAAATTCTCTTTCTTTTAAAATATAGGTTTGTGTATCAAGAACAAACTGATCTGCTTTTAAACATATCTTACCTGCTGAATCAGCAATGGCGTTAATATGCCAATGAGGTAAATACTTTTTAAGTTCAAGAATAAAATCTGGCTGAGCAACTAAATAACCTAAACGCAGACCAGCAATTGCATATATTTTTGTCAGAGAACGTAAGAAAACAAGATTACTATACTCCTTATATAGTTCAATACTATAGTCATAATCAATTAAAAAGTCGTAAAATGCTTCATCAACAATAAATAAACAATTATATTTTAAACAAATACGTGCCATTGCTTCTAATTGTGCTTTTTCAATATGCTTGCCTGTTGGATTATTTGGATTACAAAAAAAGACGGCTTCTTGTGTTTTTACTGCTTCTTCAAATGTCCGAAGACAAATCGACTCCTCTGGTTGCACTGTGAAATAACTAATCTTACAATCATGTGCCTCACACATCCGTTCATATTCCGAAAATGTTGGCTGAATAATTAAAACAGGTTTTTCTCTCAAATAAAACGCAAGCAAACTAATTAGTTCAGCAGCCCCGTTTCCAAGTAAGAGGTGTGACTGATTAATTTCTAATTTCCCACTTAAACTTTCGAGTAATTCTTTATTATGGGGATCAGGATAATCAACAACTTTTTCGAGTAAATCTGGCCAGCTTTTGACTAATGCTTCAGGCATACCAAGTGGATTTGTGTTCACGCTAAAATCAATCACTTGATGTGGTTTTATTAAGTTATAATAAGCATATAAATAATCTGGATTAGAACCATGTAAAGGTAAGGACAATCAAGACACCTCCGATAATAAATAATGTAGTTACCCGTTGCATAATTACAATTGTTTTAATGATATCATTCGCTTCGAGACTTCTTAAAGGATCTCCTAGTAATGGAGCTTCTGAGACAATGCCTTGATAAGTATTCTTCCCACCAAGCTGCACACCCAATATTGATGCGACAGCAGCTTCATTCCAACCACTATTTGGACTATTATGTTTTTTAGCATTTTCAAGTAACAACTTAAATGTTTCTTTAAAACTCTTTTTATATGGTTTTTTAGTAAGTAACATTAACAGACCTGTGATGCGTGCTGGTATCCAGTTAACAAAATCATCTAATCGAGCAGAAGCTCCACCAAACAATCGTAATTCTTTCGTTTTATAACCAACAACAGAATCACATGTATTAATCGCCCGATAAATAAGTGCAAAAGGTGCTCCGCCGATAAAAGCCCAAAACAATGGTGCTGTAATACCATCAGTTGTATTTTCAGCAACTGTCTCAACAGTCCCTCTGACTATTTCTCTTTCTGATAACTCCCTTGTATCCCGCCCTACAATCTCAGATAATTTTTTACGTGCTTGTGGTAAATCTCTTTCTTTTAATGGTTTATAAACACTCATTGCTGCTTGTTTTAAACCTTTTTGAGAAATTGTTGTTGCGATTAACACCGCTTCGACAAATAGACCTAAAAAGACTTGAATGTGATATAAATAAATTAATAAATAAATAGTCACAAAAAATATAAACATAATTAATATGATCAAACTAATTAATCCTGCTAATCGCTTAAAACGCCCTTTATTAAAATGACGCTCACAAAAACTAATATAACGGCCGAAAAATTTAACTGGATGGGGCCATTTAGGAGGGTCCCCCACAATTAAATCAATATAGTAAGCAAGTATGACTCCTAGACTTTGAATAATCATCTTATTTACGACCTTTATAATAATTTTTTAGTGCTTGTTTTGTCGCTTTATGAACAGAAGCGCCAATTTTAGATCCAAGCTGTGTAATCGGTCCGGCAAACTCTAAATTAGTTCCTGTTTGAGTCGCTGCTACTAAGATACTATCTGTCGAAGTCCCCGTTGCCAATGTATTAGTATGCTGATCTAAAACGGCTAATTCACGTAATGCAATTGTTTTTGCTTCTGTTCCTGTAACGATTGCTTGTAAAAATGCTTCCTCTGTTAATTCACCACTGACAAATATCCATGTATTAATTGTCCCTGGTGTTAATTCAAAGGTATGACTTTCGCCTAAAGAAGCATCAACTGCATTTCTTACTCCTGCGGTTACCACGACAAGTAAGGAGAATTCAGCCACGTCAACTTCAACAATACCAACATTATCCAAATAAACAGCTGTCATCATGGCAACAGTTTCTGACTCTTTTAAACCATATTTCTCTAAATACATACGCATTTCCTGTTTATAATCCCGCACGTTATAATCAATATCTACATGTCGATTAATGAAATTATTATACCAGCCTAAACCAGAATTAAGTACACCAGAAGACATCGTTCGAAGCGGAACAGGCGCATTTAGAATAATATGTTTTTGTGTTAATTCCAGAAATGATTGATCAATTTTAATACTCGCTTGTTTTCTTTTATTCGTATTAGGAATTAACATAACTTGTGGTTTTGCGAGCTGTGTATGAGCGAATTTCTCAACCTTTGTATGATAAATATCATTAATGCGCTCTGGTTGGAGAACTGTCTCAGGTGTATCACAGATAACAACTTCACCTTGATTAAGTAACATAATCTGATTACAATAAAGGCTTGCGATATTTAAGTCGTGAAAAATAGCAACCACGGTTAAATCATCTGATTCAATTGTATCTTTTAATAGATCAAGTAATTCTTTTTGGTACGCAAGATCTAAATGATTTGTTGGTTCATCTAAAATAAGTATTTTAGGTTCTTGCGCAAGTGCTTGAGCTAATAGAACACGTTGCTTTTCACCACCTGATAATTGTTCAAGGGTTAAATCGCTAAACGCTTCAATTCCTGTTGCACTCATAACATTGGCAATGATATCTCTGTCTTTTTCTGTTTCCGATCGAAATAACCCTTCTTTAAACGCATAACGTCCTAACGCTACTGTTTCTCTCACTGTAAAAGCAAAATACTGTGTATTATGTTGACTTAAAACAGCTATTTCTTGTGCTAAAGCTTTTGCACTATATGTATCTAATTGTTGATTGCTAATTAATATTTCTCCTGTATCAAAAGGTAACACACCACTAATCATTTTAACTAATGTTGACTTACCACTACCATTGGGACCAATTATACCAAAAAAGTCTTGTTTTTTAACATGGAGTGACAGGTTTTTAATTACTGTATTTTGATTATATCCACCTGTTATATTTTTTAATTTAATCATGAATTTCTAACTCCTTTAACCTTTTGTCTAATTAGAATAACCGCAAAAACCGGCGCTCCAATCAGGGCAGTAATCACACCAATCGGCAATTCTTGAGGTTGAATAATTATCCGTGAAACTAAATCAGCGATGATTAAAAAAACAGCGCCAATAATCATTGATTTGGGCATTAAACTCACATGTTCTGGTCCAAATATTATACGGATAAAATGAGGAATCACAAGCCCAACAAACCCAATCACACCAGAGACACTAACTGCTGCTCCAGTTAACATTGAACCAGCAATTAATATGACCATTTTTTTACGGTCCACATTAACACCAATATGTTTTGCTTGATCTTCTCCAAATGAAAAAGCATTTAACTCGCGGGCATTTAATAATAAAATAAATGAACCTATCACAAAGAATGGTAAAATAATTAACACATGTTCCCAACCACGCATCGCAACACTACCAAGTAACCAGCCAATAATTTGTCGTAATTCTTCACCTGTTAAAGTTATCATTAAAGAAATTAATGCACTTAAAAAAGAACTAAAGACAATTCCTGTTAAAATAATTGTTTCAACTCGCATAGAGCCATCGATTTTTCTTGCGAAGGTAAGGACAATAATTAAAGTAATAAATGCGGCTATAATACTCACAAATGGAAGTGTATATAAATTAAAGAATGGAATAGATATTCCAAAAAAAATCGTCATTACAGCACCAACACTTGCACCTGATGAGATCCCTAAAGTAAACGGATCTGCTAGGGGGTTACGTAATAAACCTTGAAATGCAGCACCGACTAGTGACAATGATGCACCAACTAATCCAGCTATTACTACTCTTGGTAATCTAATATTCACAATAATATTTTCATGCATACTAATTTCTTCTGGAATTGTTGAATTAAATAAAAACCCCTTAAAGATAACAAGCGTATCTCTAAGAGGTATACGTACAGTTCCAATTGACACACCTAAGATAATCACACTAATTAAAAGTGCGATTAATATTAGATATGTAAGAATAGATTTAGTTTGCAAAAAGGTCTGGGTAGATTGCTTTTGCAAGTTCTTCTGCTCCTTCTACAAGACGTGGTCCAGGACGACTGACTAAATCCTCATTCACGTCAAAAATTTGTTCGTCTTCTACTGCTGTTATGTCACTCCAACCTTTACGATCAGTAACTTCTTTGACAGGATCATCTACATAACTACCGTAAGTCGTTAGAATAACATCTGGATTCATTTCAATCACAGCTTCTTCGTTAACTTCAGGCCAACCATCTAAATCTCCAGCACTATTTTCTGCATTTATCTTTTCAAGAATTGTATTAATAAATGTATTTTTACCAGCTGTAAATGTTTCTGGTGACGGGCTAATTTCTACATAAACTGATTTTGGTTCTTCAATATCAGCAACTTTTTCTTCTAATGATGCTAATTTTTCTTCCATATCTGCTTCAATCTTATCAGCTTCTTCTGTTGAATCTGTTACTTCGGCAATTAAATGAATTGCATCATAAACACCTTCAAAATCTGTAGCTGATTTAACAACTAAAACTTGCACGTCAGCATCTCTTATCTGACCAAGTGCGTCTTCATCAACTGACTCGTCAGCTAAGACTACATCAGGTTCTAAAGAAATAACTTTTTCTACATTAATTTGAAAATCGCCAACTGTTTCTTTTTCTTGTGCTTCTTCAGGATAATTATCAAGTTCTGAAACACCGACAATTTCATCTTCTAATCCTAAAGCAAAAGCAATTTCCGTGTTACTTGGCAAAACTGATACAATTTTCTCAGCTTTTTCATCAAAAGTTAACTCATCTCCTGTTGCATCTGTAACAGTAAGTGGGAATTCGCTTTCTTCAGTTCCTTCTGTTTCTTCTGTTTCTTTATTTGTATCTACTTCTTCACTTTCTTCATTATTACTACACCCAACAATAACACCTAAAGATAATATGAATAAAAACGCTAAATAACTAAACTTCTTCATTTATTTTCCTCCTTAAAATATAAAAAACATCTCAGGTAAGAGATGTTTAGGCACACAAAAACTATGTATACATTCCATCCTCCTATCCTCCGTAGGTCGATTAATAATTATCATCCAAAATTCCTGACTTAGAATTTTCAACTGAAAATTCATCACAGTGGCGGGACCGCGTTAGATTTTCACTAACTTCCTTTTGTAATGACTTAACTATTTAATTAACTTGATTATACACTAGATATGATATATTTGTCAGTGAAACGAGTTTTATTTACAAATAAAAAAACCCATTACATAATAATGTAATGGGTTTTTTATATAAAGGAGGAAGAGGGATTCGAACCCCCGCGGGCTTTGACACCCCGACCAATCCCTTCAGCCGGACTTGGGTATTCCTCCGTGAAGACAAGTTCTAATATACAATAATATTAAAAGCTTGTCAATTCTTTCACTTCTTATTTAATAAATTCTTTTCCACCCATATATCGACGCAATACTTCAGGTATTAATACTGAACCATCAGCTTGCTGATTATTCTCTAAAATAGCGGCCACTGTACGACCAACTGCTAAACCTGAGCCATTAATTGTATGGAGATACTCAACTTTTTTATTTGAATTACGGTAACGAATTTTTGCACGACGTGCTTGAAAATCTTCAAAATTAGAACATGAAGAAATCTCACGATATGTTTCTTGGGTTGGAATCCAAACTTCAATATCATACTTCTTTGAAGCCGTAAATCCTAAATCAGCTGTACACATACTCATGACACGGTAAGGTAACTCTAATAATTGAAG